>UMHT01030865.1_pt1 | contig 13220 bp, 6 predicted proteins | sample 1965601 | NCBI WGS metagenome assembly UMHT01 (sample SAMEA4836105, study PRJEB28245) | human gut metagenome | biome: gut microbiome; material: fecal sample | place: Denmark | collected 2008 | reverse complement strand
GATCCTAAGTCTGGCGCGGCTGCCAATTACGCCACACCCGCAACGGTGTCTGCCTCTTCGGCGGGGACAAAGGTAAAAAATATTTTTTGTTCTGCCAACAGATTTCTACAGATTGTAACGGCTTACTCCGGTTTCACCTGCAACAGCCGGCGGGCCGCTTCGATGAGGGTGTCGAGGCCGCGGGCCTTGTCTTCTTCGGTCATGTCGACTTTCACGTCGGGGTCGATGCCGAATTCGATCTGCTGCTTGTCGGCATCGAGGTGCGGACTGGCTGAAAAACGCACCACCCAACCGTTGGGAAGCTCGGAGGTGAAGGGGAGGCCCGAACCGCCGCCGCTTTTGTCGCCCAGCAGGGTGACGTTGGGCATGTAGCGCATGGCGTTGATGAAGTCGTTCGTGGCGCTGTAGGAGTGGCGGTTGGTCAACACGACGGCCTTCTTCTGCCAGCGCACACCGTCCGACGGATCTGCGTAGATGGGTTCCGGCTCGGAGAAGTCGCTGTGCTCCTTGCCCGTCTTGTGCTGGATGTAGCCCGTCAGTATGCGTTCGTTGGTGAAGCGGGCGGCGAAGCGGGTGGAGTAGGTGAGGTTGCCGCCGCCGTTGTTGCGCACGTCGATGATGAGGCCGTTGCAGGCGGCCAGGTAAGAGAGAGTCTCGTCCAGATTGCCTTCGCCGATGCCGTCGGAGAAGGAGGTGTAGGAGATGTAGCCGATGTTGTCGTCCAAAATGGTATATTTCAGTCCGGAGGAGATGCGGTAGTCACGCCCCAGGTATCGTTCGACGAGGCTTTCGTCGTAGTTGCGCGGATAGTCCAGGTACCAGTCCCAGTAACGGGCGGTGTTCGAGGCGGAGTAGAGGTTCACGTGCCCGTCCTTCAGCTCGGCCAGCATGTTGCCCAATACTTCGAACAGACCGTCGCTGCTCATGTCGGGGGTAATCAGCGGCTGGTATTTGTCATGGATGGCATCCCAATCTATCTGCTTGTAGTCCAGGAAGCAGTATTGCTCGTCGATGATTTTCCAGAGAGCTTCGAAGTTGCCTTGAGGGGTATTGTCGAATTCTTCTTCGCGGATGCAGCCCGAAAGCAGGACGAGGAGGGCCGCCGTCAGCAGAAGCGGAGTGCGGAAGAAGGCGGATATTTTCATAAGGAGTGCTTTTTCTTGTTGGACAATAGGTAGAATTCCTTGACGAAGCCTACCATGAACACATGCGAATAGGCGTGTGTCCGCAGGTTGTTGATGCTGGACTGCTGGGCGTCCCATACGTAGGCCAGGCGCATTTTCATCCGTCCTATGGGCAGGTCGGCGGTGAGCATCTGGCGCAGGGAGGGCTGGTTGTGGAGCGAGGTGAAACGTACCACGCCGTCGGCGTTGCCCAGCGAAAAGATTTCGTAGTACGACTGCCCGTAGTGGGGCGAGAACATCACGCCCATGACGGGCAGGTTCAGTTGGTAGCGCAGGGTGACGGGGTAGCGCTTGATGCACAGGTCCCAGACGGCCATGACGGAGGCGTCGAGGTTGGCGTAGGCGCGGGCCGAGGCGGGGTTGTTACCGTTGCGCAGGTTGTAGACGAAGCCGCCGTTTAGGTCGGCCACGCCTCCGGCCAGCAGGCGGAAGCGGTCGGTCAGGCGGAAGTGGTAGTGCAGGCCGTAGTTCCAGTTGACCAGCGCGGCAAGGGTATTGTTGTTGTCCACATGGTTGTGCGTGTAGTTCACGTAGCCCTGGAAAAAGCTCTGGCGCGAGAGGTTGCCGTCGGCCCAGCGCGTCATGCGCATGCTTTCGCGGGAGAGGCGGAACTCGATGCCCCGGTATTCCTGCGACGATAGGTAGGTGTCGTACATGTTGGCCACACCCACACCGTAGAGGGTAGCGCGGGTGACGTAGCGGGTCGGGTCGTTCAAGGTGATGGAATCTGCGGGTGTCTGTGCCGTCAGGCTGCCGACGGTCAGGAACAGGCCTGCCGCGATTCCTGTCAGTTTGTGTATCATCATCATACAATTCAGTCAAATAGCTTTTCACACATCAGAACAGCTTCATCTGTCCCGTCAGTTCGTCCAGAATATCGCCTTCGCTCTTGTCCTGATCGGGGTCCAGGTTCTCAGGCTCCTCTTCAGGTTCTTCGGCGACGGGTTGTGGTTCGGGCTGGCGGGTCGGTTCCAGTTCGTTGATGGTATCGATAGTATAGGTCGTCAGTCGCTTGCCCTTGGCCTTGAAGCCTTTGACGGCGATGAACTCGTCGGCCTCGATGACCATCGGTTCGCGAAAGTTGTCGTGTCCGCCGAATACAACTTCCAGTCGCGGATAGTATTCGTCGGTCAGCAGGATGAGCTTGCTGTTCTTGTTGTCGCCCAGGTAGTTCTGTTTGCGGCTGCTCGACTCGAAGCAGAAGCGTTTGATGTAGGGATAGTTCTGCTGGTCGGCGTCGTAGAGCACGGCCGTCCACACTTTGTTCGGGTCGAACTTCTCCATGATGCGGATACCGTCTTCGTAGTGGTTGTTTACGTCGAAGTTGGTGGTATAGAAGTCGCCGTTGTTCAGCACCACGAGGATGAGTTCGTCGCTCTGGTATTCGCCCAGGAACTCACCGCGACCGTCATAGTTGAGGCGGAGCACGTCGCGGTCGAACCACACCTTGCGTCCGCCCAGCGTGGAGCCGCCGCGCTGCTTCAGCGTAATCTTGTGTACCGGGTTGCGCGTCAGGATGTTGCCGATGGCCTGGCGTCCCTTGATGCCTATCCGGCTGAAGTCTTCTTCGAAGATGATTTTGCGGATGCGCGGGTTCGGTTTCAGCGTGACCTTGATGATTTCGGCCTCACCGTTGGGGTTGGCGCTGAAGTACATGATTTTGGAGTCGGGTGTACCTTGCGTTACGTCGTATTCGCGGTCGCGTACAATGGATGTCACGGCGAATCGCTTGATATAGGTCGTGCCATCCTTGCCGTCGCGGTAGCACACGTTGTAGATGGTGCGCTTGTCGTTCTTCTTGAAGACGTTGGCGTAGAGTATGTTTTTGCCCACAAATTTCTTGTCGGCTACGGGGGTGATAATGTAGCGGCCGTCGCGGAAGAAGAGGATGACGTCGTCCAGGTTCGAACAGTTGGCCAGGAACTCGTCCTTCTTCAGGCTGGTGCCGATGAAGCCCTCCTCGCGGTTGATGTAGAGCTTCTCGTTGGCCTCGATGACCTTGGTGGAGTCGATGGTGTCGAAGTTGCGCAGCTCCGTGCGGCGGGGGAAGTTCTTGCCATACTTCTCCTTGAGCATGCGGAACCAGTCGACGGTGTATTCCACCAGGTTGGCCAGGTGGCGTTCGGTCTCCTCGATGTCGGCCTTCATGCGGGCTATCTGCTCCTCGGCCTTGTCGGAGTTGAACTTCAGGATGCGGGCCATCTTGATTTCCATCAGGCGGAGGATATCATCCTTCGTCACCTCGCGAATGAACTGAGGATAGTAGGGCGTCAGGCGCAGGTCGATGTGCTCGCAGGCGGCGTCCATGGTCGGAGCCTGTTCGAATTCCTTGTCCTTATAGATGCGTTCTTCGATGAATATCTTTTCGAGCGAGGCGAAGTGCAGGCTTTCGCGCACCTCGTCGCGGTGTATCTCCAGTTCGCGGCGCAGCAGGTCGCGTGTGTTGTCTACGGACTTGCGCAGCACGTCGCTGACGGTGAGGAAGTGGGGCTTGCGGTCGTCGATGACGCAGCAGTTGGGCGAGATGCTCACCTCGCAGTCGGTGAAGGCATAGAGAGCGTCGATGGTCTTGTCCGACGACGTGCCGGGCGTCAGGTGCACCAGTATCTCGACGTTGCCCGATGTCAGGTCTTCCACCTTGCGTATCTTGATTTTGCCCTTCTCGCTGGCCTTCACGATGGAGTCGCACACGCTGGCCACGGTCTTGCCGTAGGGTATCTCGCGGACGGCCAGCGTCTTGTTGTCCACCTTCTCGATGCGCGAGCGGACGCGCACCGAACCGCCGCGTTCACCGTCGTTGTACTTCGACACGTCGATGCTGCCCCCCGTCTGGAAGTCGGGATAGAGGCGGAAGTCCTCGCCATGCAGGTAGCTGACGGCGGCGTCGCACAGCTCGTTGAAGTTGTGCGGCAGGATCTTGGACGACAGGCCGACGGCAATGCCTTCCACGCCCTGCACCAGCAGCAGGGGGAACTTGACGGGCAGGGTGACCGGCTCGCGATTGCGGCCGTCGTAGGACAGCTTCCACTCGGTGGTCTTGGGGTTGAACACCACGTCGAGGGCAAACTTTGAGAGGCGGGCTTCGATGTAACGGGGAGCGGCGGCGCTGTCGCCCGTCAGGATGTTTCCCCAGTTACCCTGGCAGTCGATGAGCAGGTCTTTCTGCCCCAGCTGCACCAGCGCGTCGCCGATGGAGGCGTCGCCGTGGGGGTGGAACTGCATGGTGTGGCCCACGATGTTGGCCACCTTGTTGTAACGCCCGTCTTCCATGCGCCGCATGGAGTGCAGGATGCGCCGTTGCACGGGCTTCAGTCCGTCCATGATGTGGGGTACGGCGCGTTCCAGTATCACGTACGAGGCATAGTCCAGAAACCAGTTCTGGTACATGCCGCTCAGTTGGTGCTTCACGTTCTCGTCCTTCGTGTCGGCGGGTTTGTAGTCCGAATGTTCCTCCCGTCCTTGGGGCAGGTTGTCTTGTTCTTCCAGGTTCTTGTCAAAGTCTTCGCTCATATTGAATTTGGGTCTGTATGCGGTCGTCGATAATTTCGTTGCAGGCAAAAATAGCAAAAGACGGGCGCATAGGCAAGTGAAAAGCCCCGTTTTTTCATCGGACGGCATCGGGCGGCACTCTATTTTATCAAAATACATGAAAAAGCGCGGGAAATACCGGTGCCCGTGCCGATTTTGTGAATTTTCTGGAGTCGTCAGGAGGTTTTTGCAGGGCTGCGTCGGCTTGCGGACAATCGTTCTCCGCCCGAAGCCGGGGCGGCTTGTGCATTTTTAATATTTCCCGAGACCCGATATATCGGATAAATCTCTATCTTTGTGGCGTTTTTAGTGGAAATCAGAAATAAAATTAATCTATATTTGAAGAAAATGGCACAAGAAGACGTTTTTAAGAAAATCGTTTCGCATTGCAAGGAGTACGGCTTCGTATTCCCCAGCAGCGAAATCTATGACGGACTGGGAGCTGTGTATGACTACGGTCAGAACGGCGTTGAACTGAAGAACAACATCAAGCAATACTGGTGGCAGAGCATGGTGCTGCTCCACGAGAACATCGTGGGCATCGACTCGGCCATCTTCATGCACCCCACCATCTGGAAGGCCAGCGGACACGTGGATGCCTTCAACGACCCCCTCATCGACAACCGCGACTCGAAGAAGCGCTACCGCGCCGACGTGCTCATCGAGGACCAGATAGCCAAGTACGACGAGAAAATCAACAAGGAAGTGGCCAAGGCTGCCAAGAAGTATGGCGACGCCTTCAATGAAGCCGAGTTCCGCTCGACCAACGCCCGCGTGCTGGAGCATCAGGCCAAGCGCGACGCCCTGCACGAACGCTATACCAAGGCCATGAATGCCGGTCCGGACCTGAACGAGCTGCGCCAGATCATCCTCGACGAGGAAATCGTCTGCCCCATCAGCGGCACGAAGAACTGGACCGAGGTACGTCAGTTCAACCTGATGTTCTCCACCGAGATGGGTTCCACGGCCGAAGGTTCCATGAAGGTGTACCTCCGTCCCGAGACGGCGCAGGGTATCTTCGTCAACTACCTGAACGTGCAGAAGACGGGCCGCATGAAGATTCCCTTCGGTATCGCACAGATCGGTAAGGCCTTCCGCAACGAAATCGTGGCCCGCCAGTTCATCTTCCGCATGCGCGAGTTCGAGCAGATGGAGATGCAGTTCTTCGTGAAGCCCGGCACCGAGCTGGAGTGGTTCAAGACCTGGAAGGAAACCCGCCTGAAGTGGCACAAGGCCCTGGGCTTCGGCGACGACCACTACCGCTTCCACGACCACGAGAAGCTGGCCCACTATGCCAACGCCGCTACCGACATCGAGTTCCTGATGCCCTTCGGTTTCAAGGAAGTGGAAGGTATCCACAGCCGCACCAACTTCGACCTCTCGCAGCACGAGAAGTTCTCCGGCAAGAACATCAAGTACTTCGACCCCGAAACGAACGAAAGCTATACACCGTATGTCATCGAGACCTCCATCGGCGTGGACCGCATGTTCCTCAGCGTGATGTGCGCTTCCTACCAGGAAGAGAAGCTCGAGAACAGCGAAACCCGCGTGGTGCTGAAGCTGCCCGCCGCCCTGGCTCCCGTGAAGCTGGCCGTGATGCCGCTCGTCAAGAAGGACGGCCTGCCCGAGAAGGCCCGCGAAATCATCGAAGCCTTGAAGTTCCACTTCCACTGCCAGTACGACGAGAAGGATTCCATCGGCAAGCGCTACCGCCGTCAGGACGCCATCGGTACGCCGTTCTGCGTCACCGTTGACCACCAGACACTGGAAGACGGATGCGTCACCCTGCGCGACCGCGACACCATGAAGCAGGAGCGTGTACCCGTGGCCGACCTCGACCGTCTGATTGCCGACCGCGTGAGCATCACTTCGCTGCTGAAGACGCTCTGACAATGGAGAATGGATAAATGATGAGTAATGAATAATCAGTTTTCAATAATGAAGAGACTATTCAAGACAATCTGTTTCGTACTTCCCCTGGCTGCCCTCCTCTTTGCTTCGTGCGAGGAGGTACAGGAGCCCGGCAAGTATGACAACTGGCAGGCCCGCAACGAAGCCTACATCGATTCCATCGCACATGAGACGAAAATCCTTGTGGCCAAAGAAGAGGATGCAGACCAAATGTCTGTAGGGCAACTTTTCCGCATCAAGGACGATTTGGCATCTACAACAGGTACCGAAGTCTACATCTATTGCAAAAAGATTGTGGCGAATACGGAAGGACGGCGTCCGATTTATACGGAAACGGTGTCTACCTATTATTATGGTACATTGATAACCGGTGAAAAGTTCGACGGAACGTTTAATGGATATTCAGCCATAGACCAAGAGATACCTTCGCCTCCCGATAAAGTCGTGACAGAGTTTGATTGGACGGCTGATTTTGCCATCAATAATTCGAGCTTGCGCACTGGTTGGAAGGCTGCCCTTCAGCTGATGAAGACAGGCGAACGCTGGATGGTATATTTGCCTTATCAGTCGGCCTACGGTACCAGCGGGAGCGGAAGCATCCCCGGTTATTCCGCACTGGCATTCGACATCATCCTGGATGATATCGTGGCAGACGAGGAATGACCTGACTCTTTTCCTTTAAAGAAACATAAGAAAGGCTTGCCAGCGGCGATGATGCTGCGGCAAGCCTTTCCTTTTTGCTCCATCGTGCCTGCCTTCTTATGGATTCCATGTCAAAATAGATAACCGTGAAAGGAAGCTCTGTATTTTCAGGCGTTTTTCAGGTGCTACCTGAATAGTCTTCAGGTTAGACCTGAAAGACTTTCAGTCCCTACCTGAAGACCTTTCAGGTCCAGCCTGAAAACCTTTCAGGTTTTTCCGGAATGCCACCTGAAAAAATGAATACTGATTATCAGCTGGTTGGCGTAATCTGTGAAGGTCTCGTTTGAGATGACATGCTGCTCTGGCGGAGATTCTCTTCCGTACTCTTTAAGTTTGCTTTTTTTACCATTCTTTCTCGCTGCGGCCCATTTCGTTTAGGCCGGTTTCCCTTTCTCGTCGTCAGACAACCTTATCCGCTTCTTGTATTGGGTAGGTGTTTCGCCGGTATATTGTTTGAAGGCTGTACTGAAGTAGGATGCTGTGGCAAATCCCACTTGTTCCGCAATTTCGGAGAAAGACAAGTTGGTAGTGCTCATCAGGGCGATGGCCTTTTCAAGCCTGAACTTGTTGATATATTCATTGGTACTGACATCTGTCAGCGCCTTCAGCTTGTTGTAAAGGGAAGCGCGGCTCATGTGTATTTCCCGGCAGATGGTTGAAATGTCGAGTCCGCTGTTGTCTAGGTTGTCCTGGATAATCTGGTTGAGCTTTGACAGGAAGGCCTCGTCTGCCTGGCTGATAGCCGTTTCCTTAGGTATGGGTACAGGGCCGGCATGTATGTAGCGCTTGCGTATATTCTCTCTGTCTTTCAGTCGGTTGCGGACTAGTTCCAGCAGGGTCTCTTCTTCGAAGGGCTTTGCCAGATAGGCATCGGCTCCGTTTTTGTATCCTTCTTTTTGGCTCTGTTCGTCATCGCGGGCAGTGAGCAGAATTACGGGAATATGGCTGATGTCAATGTCTTCCTTGATGCGTTGACAGAGCTGGTATCCGTTCATGCGGGGCATCATGACATCGCTCACGATGATGTCGGGCTGGTATTTCCGAGTCAGTTGCAGAGCTTCTTCTCCGTCGGAGGCCGTCATCACTTGCTTGAAGTGCTCTTCCAGAATTTTTTTCAGAAACTCTGTCATCTCGGGGTGGTCATCGGCCACGAGAATCCGGTAGGAGGTGGTATCGAAATCTGTTGTGGCGGAGGTCTCCGTTGGGATTCCGTCATCGGCAATCAGTTCATTGAGATAGGCTTTGGGCGGACTGACTATTTCTTCGCATGCGTGCCTTAGAGGCAGTTCGAAGTAGAAGGTGGCGCCGGCGTCCGTATTGTTGTAGGCACCGATTGTTCCTTCGTGTTGTTCGACCAGTATCTTGGAGTAGGACAGTCCGATACCTGTTCCGTTTTGTTCGCCGTCCGCCTGGTAAAAACGTTTGAACAGCTTGTCCATGTTGACTTGGTTGAGGCCGCATCCTTGGTCGGAGATGGATACACGGACCTTGTCGTCGCCCGAAAGCTGGGTGGTCACCGTGATGCAGGTGTTGTGCGGACTGTGCTTCAAGGCATTTACCAGCAGGTTGCTCAGTACGATTTCGCATTTGTCCTTGTCGAAGCTGACTTCTCCGATCGCAGCGTCGGGCCTGTAGTCGATGTGTACCTGTTCAGCTTCTCCTGCTCCGATAAAGTCCTGCAGGACTTGTCCCACCCAGGAATTGAAGGGATGAGGCTGCAGATGCAGCCTGCTTTCGCCCACTTCCATCTTTCGGACATCGAGCACCATATTGATGAGTGCCTTCATGCGCTGGGATTGTCGGTAGATGGCTTTAAGGGGCAGGTATTGTTCATCATTCGGGCCGATGGTTTTCAGAATCCTTTTCAGTGGGGCATAAATCAATGTCAGCGGAGTGCGCAGTTCATGGCTGATGTTGATGAGAAAGCGGACTTTTTCCTCGTAGACCTGCCGCTCATGTTCCTTCATGGCCCATTTCAGCTTGCGGTCCTTTTGTTTCAAGGTCCGTCTGAAAGCTTCGGACAGCAGGGCAATTGACAGAATGATGCAGGCAGTGATGAACCACCAAGTCTGATACCAGGGAGGCAGGATGGTAATCGTAAGCAGCAGTCTGTCGGGAATCCAGCTTCCGTCTTTGGCCGTGCACGAGGCCATGATGCGGTAGGTTCCCGGCACCTGGGTGCGCATGATTACTTCCGGTTGGTAGGTCTCCGTGTAGTTTTCATCAAGTCCTTCTATCCGATAACGATATAGTTTCCGACGGAAAATGTCTTCTTCCTTCGTCATGATCTGGATGACGACGTTGCTGTTTCTGGATACGGACAGAACGTTTTGATCCTTGGTCAGCTGATCATTGATGGAGGTCCCGTTGAGGATGATGTCCGAGAGCTGGATTTCAGGAAATCCGCTCACGTCGGTCTTTTGATTGTTGGCGATATACAGCAGTCCTTCCACTCCTCCCATATACACTTGTCCGTTGATGACAAGCTGAGCGCGTGGTATGTATTCATTGGGCAACACTCCATCCGATTCTCCGTAAATGGTGAAACGCTCCTTGTCCGTCGAGTAGGAGAAAAGCATGTTCTCGGCACCGATCCAGATTTCGTCCGGCGTCCTGCATATGACGGACGATATGTCTGTGAAGAGGCTTGTCGGTACTTGGGTATATTGTCCGGTTGCCGGCGTAAAATAGGCCAGTCCCTGATTAGTCCCTATCCAGAAACGGTTTTTCCGGTCGTAGGAGACTGAGTTGATGTTGATGTCCTTGGAAGAGGTATACAATGTTTTCAGGTGCTGGGTGGTATGGTTCATCTCGTAGATGCGCTTGGAGTCGAACAGGTAAGTACGGCCCTCTTCGCTGAAGATGGCTTGCAGAGAACCCCAGCTGACGGGGTTTTCTTTTTCTTCGATGGCGATGCTGAAAGTGCGGCTGGATACATTATAAATGTATACGTGGTTGCTGAGAAGGAGAATGGTATTGGGGGTGTTTCGGTGCAGGTAGACTGAATAGCCGTGTTGCGAGATGGTCTGGGTAGTGGCTTCGTCAATGACACGGAACGGAGTTTTCCGTCCGGTTCGGGTATCGAAAACGAACAACCCTTCGGCAAAGGCCGACATCAGCAACTTTCCCGGCGTGAATTCACAGATAGAGGTAATCTTGTCTTCTCGCGTATAGGGATAGTGGGTGAAGGTTTCCGTGGCGGGATTGAAGCGATTGATTCCGCCTCCGTCTGTCCCTACCCAAATGCATTCGGGGCTTTCTTGATACAGACTGATAATAATGTTGTGGCTGGGCCCCCAAGAGGAACCGAAAGGAACGTCTGTATAAGTTTTCATATGGACTTCACGCATGTTGATGAGGCCATTGTAGACACCACCAATCCAGATGTTCTGGTATTGATCCCTGTACAGACAATTGATGGAATTGGTAGGCAGGGAGTACAGCTTGTCTCCCGGTACATGCTTCAGATGGGCGAAACTACCGGAATCCGGATTCAGAATATTGATTCCGCCGCCGTCGGTGCCGAACCATATCTGCCCTTCCTTTTCGGTAATACAGAGAACGATGTCATTGCTGAGCCCGGAGTTCCGAGTCGTATATTCTGCCATTCTTCTGCCGTCGGTGGCAAAACAGCGTACACCTTGGTTGTAAGGGGCAATCCAGATACGCTGTTGGGAATCGATGAACATGTCTGAGATTTCCTTGCCACACTTAAAAGGGGCTTCATTCATTCTTCCGGTCTGCAAGTCTATAGCATAAATGCCTTCCCATCTGCTGCAACACAGAAGCCTTTCCCCTTTTGAAACAGCCATGCGTATGATTTCGAAACGGTTCGGATGTTGCAGCTCCTGAAAGGTTGTGAATGCTCCGGTACGGAGGTCGAATGAATAGACTTTGTTGATACCTCCCAGCAATAACAGATGATTCCATTGGCAGATGGAATAGGCTATGCAGGGTTTTCCATCCCTGTTCTTGAGGGAGATAAACTGGTTGTTTCGATAATTGTATCGTGCGACTCCCATGTCGGTCAGTATCCAAAGATGATGGGCCGAGTCTTCCAGAATTTGATAAATGTAATTTCCGGGGAGAGAGGTGGAGTCGCCCGGCTGATGCAGATATCTTTTTTGTTCGTGTCCGTCGAAACGTCCCAAACCGAATTTGGTTCCAGTCCAGACAAACCCCTTGGTATCCGATGATATGCAGTTGAGGGTCGTTGGAAGTCCTGTATTCAGAAGAATTTGTTTGTATAGGTAATGCTTCCCATAGGCATTGGAAGGCATTAGGTGTAATATCAGGAATGCCAATAAGGGAAGCAGTTGTCTCGCCATTTCCATTCTCTTCATTTTTTATATTGGGCTGTTTCGGCAGAGGTTCAAAATAGACAAGTAACATTCTGTCATCTTGAGCGTTGCGCTCCCCTGATAATAAGGGAAGGGAAGAGGAGCATCAAGGAATCTCAAACAACGTGCATGAAATGCTCTGATTCCGCTTCGTTTCGCCCGGTATGACAGAACGAAACTCCTTTTCCGTTTTTGAAACAGCTTCATTGTTATATTTGGCAACAAAGATAGTGTCTCATTTCTGAAATCGGCTCATGGATGGATATGTTTTTAAAGAGGTATTTATTGATTTTTTAGGTAATCGAGCTGCTGTACGCTTAAAAAAACAGATAAAAATTCTTTTGTAAATAGTCAGAAACGCTGTTTTTAGTCGTTTTTGAAAAAGAAATAGCATTTTTTTAAAGGAATTTGGGTTGCCTCTTTCTTATTTTTGCGACGCATTCAACCGAAGGGTTACCAATGAACCTTGGAGTGAATGTCAAACTATGGGAATGGAAATTAAAACAAATTGTTAAACTTAATATTTTACTTTATGAAAAAAGGAAAAAGAAAAATTCTTCGGATGATGCCATTGGCAATGGGATTGCTTTGTGCTGGAGGACCTGTCTTGGCTGTTCCTGCACTTTCTTCGTATGAGTATGCAGTCAATCAGCAGACCGGGCAAGTGACAGGTATCGTGAAGGACGCTAACGGAGAACCGCTTATCGGCGTTAATGTAGTGGAGAAAGGTAATGTTCAGAACGGTTCGATTACAGATTTGGACGGACGTTTTAAGCTGAATGTCGGCCCCAATGCAGTATTGGTATGTTCTTATATCGGATATAAAACGGTAGAGGTCCCTGTCAACGGGCAGAAGAGCCTTACCGTTACTTTGCGTGAGGACAGTGAGGCGTTGGATGAGGTGGTGGTTATCGGTTATGGTACTGTCCGTAAGGCCGATTTGGCCGGTTCAGTGGCCGTTATGGACAACAAGCAGTTCAAAGACCAGCCGGTTACCCGTATCGAAGATGCGTTGCAAGGACGTGTTTCCGGTATTTCCGTTACCTCGAGTGGTGTGCCGGGCGGTGACCTGAAGATTCGTGTACGTGGTGCCAGCTCCATCAATAAGTCGAACGATCCGCTTTATGTGGTAGATGGTATTGTGCGTGAGAGCGGTTTGGATGGCATCAGCCCTGAAGACATCCAGAGCATGCAGATTCTGAAGGACGCCTCTTCGACTGCCATTTATGGTTCGCGTGGTGCAAACGGTGTGGTGCTGGTTACCACCAAAACTGGTAAAGCGGGACAGACTCAGGTTGTGTTTGACGCTTCGGTTGGATTCTCCAATGCTTACCATATTCCGGAAGTGATGGGAACGAAAGAATATGCCCAGGCTCTGATTGATTACAAAGGAGTGGATGGCAGTACTATGACAGGCTATTTGGACGGTACGAATCCGGGTATAGACTGGATGGATGTATTGCTGCGTACAGGCGTGACCCAAAATTATAAAGTTGCCATTTCGAAAGGTAATGAAGACACTCAATTTTATGTGTCCGGCAACTATATGAATACC
>UMHT01036338.1_pt1 | contig 13327 bp, 11 predicted proteins | sample 1965601 | NCBI WGS metagenome assembly UMHT01 (sample SAMEA4836105, study PRJEB28245) | human gut metagenome | biome: gut microbiome; material: fecal sample | place: Denmark | collected 2008 | reverse complement strand
TGTGAGAGGTCGGGAAATCACTCAGATTTCCCTCCTACTCGATCGTAATAATAGTGTTTTGATAAATACAGAGAACACATTATAATATGTGAAACAGGAATCGATGCATTGAAAAAATAGTGTAAAGAGGGGAAAATACATGTTTACAAAAAACAATACCATGAATGAAATTTTAAACACAGAACCAGTCAGCCGTGCGATCGGCAATTTATTTCCAACCTGTTTTTTAAACCGTGTGCCGCTGGAACACAGAGATCATACGATGGCGCAGATCGAAAAAGAAGAAACAATGGAATGGGGAGCCCCGTTTTTGGCGGACGCTTTTTTAGAGTGTGCGAATCTGATCAAAGAAACAGCGGAGACAAAGAAATTCAAATATATTCCGCTCTGGGGCGAAACAGATGACGCGTCTGCAGGCGCTAAGATGCCGCACTGGGAAAATGGTATTCCACAGTCGGATTTAAATACAGAGGAAGGCGTCTGGTTATTTACCGGTGATCCAGCAGTAGATAATGAAGCATTTGCGCATACAGCAGGCAGCGATTCTATTCCTCCTTATGAATCCACGGCGGTCGCAGAGGAGAAAAAAAATAAAACAGACTTAAAGCCGGCGGTAATTCTCTGTCCCGGCGGTGGTTACGAGATGGTGTCCTTTTATAATGAGGGACTTCAGCCTGCACAGCGTATGGAGCGTGATGGCGGCTACAAGGCATTTGTTTTATGTTATCGGATTCGTCCGAACTATTATCCGCTGCCACAGATGGATCTTGCAAGAGCAGTTATGTATGTGCGGGCACATGCAGCGGAATATCAGGTAGACCCGGAACGGATCGTGATCATGGGTGCGTCTGCAGGCGGTCATCTCTGTGCAAGTGAAGCGCTGCTCCATGAGGAATTAAAGGAAAATGTACTGGAAAACCTTGCAAAATTCCAGAAAGCTGATATGGTAGAACAATACAGAAAAATTTCTGCCAGACCGGATGCCATAGGACTTTTGTATCCTGTTATCAGTTTTACTTCGGAATATCACGAGGGAAGTTATCTTTATAATACCAATGAGGAAACAGGACTGCGTGAAAAATTATCGGTAGAGTTCCATATCACACCGGATTATCCAATGACCTATGCCTATGCAAATGCGGATGACGGCTGTGTACCGGCGAGCAATACCGTGCGTTTAAATGAAGCACTTGAAAAAGCAGGTGTAAAGCATCTGTGTGAGGTATATCCGACCGGAGATCATGGAATCGGGCTTGGATACCATACTTCCGCAAAAATGTGGAGTGAAAATATGCTTGCTTTTTTCGATAAAAATTTATAAAACAGGGATTTCAGTTAAATGTATAGATCAATCAGTGTTTTGAACTAATGTATAGATCAGTCTGTGTATTCCGGGCAGAAAACATAAGAGAGGAATATCGTATATGTTACAGGATATCAATGAGATTTCAGATGGAAAAATATATGGCATACATGATATGGTACGTGTTGGCTGCAGTGACTGTGCAGGCTGCCATAGCTGCTGTGAGCAGATGGGGGATACTGTTTTAGTTGATCCATACGATTGCAAAAGATTAGAGACAGAACTTGGAATGGACTTTGAGGGACTGATGCAGTCTTATGTCGGACTTCATGTGGAAGATGGTCTGATCGTGCCACATTTGAAAATGCAGGAGCAGACGGGCACGTGTGTATTTTTAAATGATGCAGGGCGTTGCAGTATTCATGCATACCGTCCGGGCATCTGCAGACTATTTCCGCTGGGAAGAATTTATGGGGAGCAGGGTGTTTCTTATTTTCTGCAGAGCGGTGCCTGTGAACGCGGCAAAACCAAGATCAAAGTGGAAAAATGGTTAGATACGCCACAGTTAAAGCAGTATCAGCAGTTTTTGACAGAGTGGCATAGTCTGAAAAAGAATATGCAGGAATATTTAAGCCGTCTGACGAAAGAGGAAGAAAAGAAAACAGTCTGTATGATGTTTTTGCAGATTTTCTTTTTCCGTCCATACGATAGCAGGCGGGATTTTTATGAGGAATGGGGGGAGCGGAGAAAACAGCTTCATTCGCTCCTGCCAGAATAAAATGTTGTGTTATTCTGATGTTTTTTTAAAAATACAAGTGGGTAATTAGTAACAGAAAAGGTTGATATTCTAACAAAAAGTGCTATGATAATATCCGGCTGAAAATTGAAATTTCAGAGAAGCCTCTGAAGAAGAGGATAATGGTGTGAAAAATACATTTTTCACATATAAGATTTGTGCTGAATGGCAGCGCAAGAATGGGGATATAATATGAAGTACTTGAGACAATTTATGATTATTTTGTTGTTTTCTTTTCTGGGAGAGCTGTTAAAATATGTACTCCCGTTTCCGGTACCGGCAAGCATCTATGGTCTGGTTCTTTTATTTATTGCACTGGAAACAAGGATTCTTCCGCTTGCAGCAGTCAAAGATGCCGGAAAGTTCATGATCGAGATCATGCCGCTTATGTTTATTCCGGCCGGTGCGGGACTCATTGATGCGTGGGATGCACTGCGCCCGATCTGTGTACAGATCGTGGTGATCATGGTGGTATCAACGATCGTGGTTATGATCGTATCCGGTCATGTGACGCAGTTTGTCATGCGCAGAGGAAAAAAGAAAGGAGAACAGCAATGAGAGAGTTTTTATGCGATTCCGTATTTTTGGGCGTTGCGATCAGCGTACTTGCATATGAGCTTGGCGTGTTTTTAAAGAAGAAATTAAAACTTGCGGTATTTAACCCGCTTCTGATATCGATCGTTGCCGTGATCGTATTTTTAGTTGCATTTCATATTCCGTATGAGCGTTACAACGAGGGCGCAAAATATTTAAGCTATCTTCTGACTCCGGCAACGGTATGTCTGGCAATCCCGCTTTATGAGCAGTTTGAACTGCTGAAACAGAATGTTGCCGCGATTTTTGCTGGATTGATTTCCGGTGTTCTGACGAGTGTGATCTGTGTTCTGGTCTTATCACTGTTATTCCATTTTGACCATGCGCAGTATGTCACGCTTCTTCCAAAATCGATCACAACGGCGATCGGAATGGGAATCTCGGAAGAACTTGGCGGTTATGTCACGATCACGGTTGCGGTCATCATTATCACCGGTATCATCGGAAATGTGTTAGCAGAGACAATCTGCCGGGTTTTTAAGATCGAAGAACCGGTGGCAAAAGGAATTGCGATCGGATCATCTTCACATGCACTCGGAACGGCGAAAGCACTGGAACTTGGTGAAATCGAGGGCGCGATGAGCAGTCTTTCCATTGCGGTGGCAGGTATTCTGACGGTAATCGCTGCACCGATTTTTGCAACGATGTTGTAAATATAATGCCGTGATTTTATTAAGGTGATTATTAATATTAAGCCAAATGTAGAATGTGAAATATCAGAGATGGTATTTCACATTTTTTTTCGATTTACATATCATAATATGAAAAAGTTATGGTTGGAAATAAAGATATGTATTGTCAGAACAAAATTGTGCATACGATACAGGCAGGCGATTCCCTGTATAAATTATCGAGACAGTATCACACGACAGTGACGGAACTGATTCTTGGAAATCCGGGAGTCAATCCATATAATCTCCAGATCGGGATGCAGCTTTTTATCTGCCCGGGAGAGGGATATGTGCCTCAGCAGAATCCGGGAGGCGGAAACATGGGAGGAGGAACAGGCAATCCGGGAGGCGGAAACATGGGAGGAGGAACAGGCAATCCGGGAGGTGGAAACATGGGAGGAGGAACAGGCAATCCGGGAGGCGGAAGCATGGGAGGAGGAACAGGCAATCCGGGAAGTAACAACGAGACCGAATCGGAGCGTGAGGATTCCATCCTCCGTCTCAACGAGGATATGCGTCTTGCGTGGTTAAATCATGTTTACTGGACCAGGATGTATCTGATGAGTGCAGTCGCAGACAATGCAGACCAGCAGGCGGTGGAAGAACGGCTGCTTGAGACTGCAGACGAGATCACGGATGTGTTTGCAAGGTATCTTCCGATCGCAACGACCAGACAGCTCCGCAATCTTCTGACGGAGCATATTGAGATCGCCGGACAGATCATTCAGGCATTGAAGGCAAAAAATATGTCTGACTATGATGCACTGGTGCAGGAGTGGTACCGTAATGCTAATCAGATGGCAACTCTTTTTGCAAATTACAATCCGTATTTTGAGAGCCGGGAAACAAGAAACATGCTTTTGAACCATCTGGATCTGACCAGAGAAGAAATCGAACAGCAGGTCAATGGTGAGTATGAACAAAGCATTGATACGTTCCGTGATGTGGAACAACAGGCACTTACGATGGCAGATTATTTTGCAAGAGGACTTTTAGCACGCTGATCTATGTACACAGGGCAGCTTTTTGCATATCTTATAGTACAGGATATAGATTCCTGAAAAAAGAATGCAGGAGGGGAAAATGCCCGGTCATCATGTGATAAAAATAGGATGTTTTGTGTTGATCCTGCTGGTTTTACTGATCATAGCAGTGATCATCATCATAAAAAGAGAAAAAAGTAAGAAAAAAATACGCCGGATGTGTAATGCAGAAAAAATTCAGCTTCTGAATGAACTTGCAGAACCATTCGGCTTTTGTTATGTGCCGTCTGAGGATGTATTTTCGTCAAGAGAGGATGCGTGGCAGAGAAAACAGGGATATGAGGCATTGTATGACAAAGCAGCAGTGGGAGCCGGCATGGTATTTGATGCGCTGCCGATCTATTTTGACTACGAAGGGGAAACCTGGCTGATCGAATTCTGGAAGGGGCAGTATGGCATTAATACAGGTGGGGAAGTCGGTGTGTATCATGCAGGAAAAATCATACCGGAGCAATTTTATAAGGCAGCTCATTTTGAGGTGGTCACGGATAAAGATATGCCATTTATCCAGTGCAGACTGGACCGTAAACGGAAAAAAGTTTATTTCCTGCAGAAACGCCATTGGTGGCTGACCGGATTTTTGATGGGAACATTTTCAAGGATAAAAGATCTGACGCTTGTGACAACGATACGGTTCAAAGAAGAGCGCATGGCAGAAGCGTTTTATGAGGGATTAAAACATGCAAAAGAAAAAATACCGGGAAATAAATACCGGATCTGCCGAAATGAAGTTTATGTAAGAATGGATTTTTGCATGAAATACAGATTCTGTCAGGTCATATTGCGCAGCATGGTGCAGGCATGGAACTGGTTCTGCTGTTTTCTTTACCGTCTGGTAACCCATCCATTTGTTACAGCACCTGACCGGCTTTTATTTTTGTATTATCAGCTTCCATGGTGTTTCAGACATGCGTTTGGGATTCGGGGATGGAAACATGAAAAATAAAAAGAAATATTCTTTGTTTTCATGTCAGATGAGGATCGATAAAGCACTTTCAGAGGCAGTTCACCTTCCGCTTAACAGTTGCAGCCGTTACATTATAATCAGTGACTGTCACCGGGGAGAGGGAGGAGCAAATGATAATTTCCTTAAAAACCAGCATCTGTATATGGCAGCACTGGATTATTATATTGCGCATGGTTTTACTTATTTCGAACTCGGCGATGGGGAGGAACTGTGGGAAAACAGACATTTTTCCCGTATTGAAGAAAGCCATCATGATGTCTATTGCCGGTTCGGAATATTGCAGAAACGATGTCGTCTTTACCGGATTTTCGGAAATCACAATATGGAAATGAAGGGAACATTAGGAGAAGCAATTGTTCTGGATAACTGTGAGGGCGGCAGAGATATCTGCATGATCCATGGACATCAGGCAGACTTTTTTAATTCAGTGTTCTGGAAATTATCACGCTTTCTGGTACGCTATTTCTGGAAGCCGTTAGAACGTTTTGGGGTGAGTGATCCGACGAGTGCAGCAAGAAATTATAAAAAGACAATGAAATACGAAAAATGTCTGGAAAACTGGACAAAAGAGCATGACTGTTATCTGGCAGCCGGACATTCCCACCGTCCAAGGCTGCCGGCAGATGGCAGTCTGTACCTGAACGCCGGCAGTTGTGTGCACCCATATGGTATTACAGGAATCGAAATTACGGATATGCAGTTTGTACTGGTAAAATGGAAAATGGCAACAAGACCTGATATGTCGCTTTATGTGGAGCGTGAAGTACTGATGGGACCGGTTAGTATTACCTGAATTTAAGGTACTTATAAGTACAGGTAATGAGAGGTTGACATAATATTAAATAAAAGAAAAAATATTGATTCCATGGAACTAAAAATATGAAAAATCATTTGACGGAAACGGCATTTATGATAATATATATTCATTAGTTATCGGGTGTTTTCTTACACGCGAAAGTATGTGGAGGTTCAGAAGAAAATGATTAAAGTTGTGAAATTTGGCGGCAGCTCTCTTGCAAGTGCAGAACAGTTTGCCAAGGTTGGTAAAATTATCAATGCAGATAAAGAGAGAAGATATGTAGTTCCGAGTGCACCGGGAAAAAGAAATTCCAAGGACACTAAGGTTACCGATATGTTATATGCATGTTATGACCTTGTGGAGGCAGAAGAAGATTTCCGTGTGCCGCTTATGAAGATCAAAGACCGCTATGACACAATTATCAATGGTCTGAATCTGAAATTATCATTAGAAGATGAGTTCAAAAAAATCGCAGAGAACTTCAAAAACAAAGTTGGAGTGGACTATGCGGCTTCCCGTGGAGAATATTTAAACGGTATCATCATGGCAAATTACCTTGGCTATGAATTTGTGGATGCGGCAGAGGTTATTTTCTTTGATAAAGAGGGAAATTTTGATGCAGAAAAGACGGATAAAGTGCTCAGCAAACGTCTTGCGAAGATCGAGCGTGCGGTAATTCCTGGATTTTACGGTTCTAATCCGGACGGAAGTGTCCGCACATTTTCAAGAGGCGGTTCTGATATTACCGGATCGATCGTTTCAAGAGCCGTACATGCGTCCTGCTATGAGAACTGGACAGATGTATCCGGTTTCCTGGTTGCAGATCCAAGGATCATAGACCATCCGGAAACGATCAAGACGATCACTTACCGCGAGTTAAGAGAGCTTTCTTACATGGGAGCAAGCGTATTACATGAAGATGCGGTATTCCCGGTCCGCAAAGCCGGCATTCCGATCAATATCCGTAACACCAATGCACCGGATGATGCAGGAACCTGGATCGTTGAGAGTACCTGCCATCAGTCGAAATACACGATCACGGGTATTGCAGGAAAGAAAGGTTTTGTTTCCGTCAATATTGATAAAGATATGATGAATTCAGAAGTTGGTTTCGGAAGAAAGGTTCTATCTGCATTTGAGGAAAATGGAATTTCCTTTGAGCATATGCCGTCCGGTATTGACACTATGACGATCTTCGTTCATCAGCCGGAGTTTGAGGGCAAAGAGCAGTCTGTTATTTCAGCAATCCATCGTCTGGCAAAACCAGACAGCATTGAGCTGGAGGGAGACCTTGCACTGATCGCAGTCGTTGGACGTGGTATGAAGTCTACACGTGGAACTGCAGGAAGAATATTTTCAGCACTCGCACATGCGAACATCAATGTCAAGATGATCGATCAGGGATCTTCTGAGTTAAACATTATCATTGGTGTCAGCAATGCAGATTTTGAAAATGCGATCCGTGCGATTTATGACATTTTTGTAGTGACACAGTTATAAAAAAGAAACCTGCGGCGGAATTTTATTTCCGTCTGCAGGAGCGTATATGCAGCGTACAGTCAGCACTGCTGTAACACACAATGAAGGCGACACCGTATGGAATTCATTCATGCGATGCCGCCTTCTAAACTATCTCGTCCATGGGACTTTACCTCAATTCATTTGTATTTTCTGAGCTTGTCTCAGATTCGTTTGTACTTCTTCGCTTCATCTTCAATCCGGATCTGTTATTCTTATGACTCCTGATATCGTATCATATCTGAGAATTTCGTCTGATACTGATTCGTAAATCCTTTTTTAGGATCGTCATGTTTTCTTTCCTCTTTTGAATGAAAAAACGAATGCGTTTACGTTTTTGGTGGTCCGTACCTCTCTTTCTTAGTATCGTTTGGTGTGAATCGTTATCTTTCTGGTGGTCTGTACCTCTTTTCTTTTAGTATTGTTTGAGGTAAATCATTATGTTTCCGGTGGTCTGTACCTTCCTTTCTGATTGCCTCTTCTGCAATCGTTTTGTTTTCTTTCTTATCTCTTTTGTTATTTTGTAATTTGATTATATCTGATAAAAATATATTTGTCAATAAAAAAATAGAAAAAAAGTAAAAAAAATAAAAACTAAGAAATAATTGCGTGAAAATAAAGAAAAATTCAGAATATTACAACAAAAGAAACAAAGGCGGGAATGAATATCTGGATAAAAATAGAAAGAATAACAGAAGAAAGAAAACAACAAGGAACAGCAGGAACAAATGGTTCATATAATAATGTAAAGGGAGCGTAAAGGAGTTTGCATGGACAGACAGACAATTCTTCTGATCAGTGATATGCGTCAGGTTTATCTTGCTGAGATATTGACAAAAAAGGGTTATAACGTGCGCTGCCTTGATATCAGAAATCGTGAGACGGCATTGCAGCAGTTAGAGAAGCTGAAACGTTTTCTGGATAAGGCAGATGTACTGATTCTTCCAATCCCGGTGCAGAAGGTACCGGAACAGGAACTTTTTTATGATATATTAAACAAAAATCTGCAAAAGAAAACACTTGTGATGGGAGGATGTTTTTCGAAAGAGCAGAGAGCGCTATTAACAGGAAGAGATATTCATTTTCTGGATTTTATGGAAGATACAGTTGTGACAGAGGAGAATGCCGTGGCAACAGCAGAGGGAACGATCGCACAACTGGTGGAAAAAAGTCCGTATAATATTGATGAGGCAAAAGTGCTTGTGACCGGGTACGGATATTGCGGAAAGGCGATCGCGAAAAGACTAGGAGCACTCAGAGCGCGTGTGACGGTGCTTGCAAGAAGGAGGGAAGTACGAAAGGCAGCAAAAGAAGATGGTTTCTATGCGGTAGATTTTGCATTTGGGCCGGAGGAGGCAATGGGAGCTGCAATGGTTGTCAATACGGTTCCGGCGCTTGTCATCACAGAAAAGATCATAAAAGAACTTCCAAGAGATGCTTATATTGTGGATATTGCATCGGGGGAGGGCGGCACGGATTTTGCTTGTGCAAGGGAATATGGTATCCATGCAGATCATGTGCTTGGAATCCCAGGAAAATATGCGCCAAAAGAGAGTGCATATATATTAGAGCGTTCTGTGGAACGTTTTATTTTACAGCAAAAACAGGGGGAAAAGATTTGATGGATTTTGATAAATATAATATTGGTTTTGGGATCACAGGTTCCTTCTGTACATTTGCAAAAGCGAAAAAAGAGGTGGAGCTTCTTTGCGGGATGGGAGCAAATGTGATCCCGATTTTCTCATTTCAGGCACAGACCTGTGATACCAGATTTGGAAGTGCAAAAGAATATGTGGAAGAAATATGTGAGATTACCGGAAATGAAGGGATACGCTCTATCTGTGCCGCAGAGCCGATCGGACCGAACAATTTTCTCGATATTATGGTGATCGCACCCTGTACCGGCAATACCGCAGCAAAACTGACCGGAGGAATCATTGATACACCGGTACTGATGGCGGCAAAGGCACATATGCGGAACGGAAAACCGCTTGTCATTGCGATTTCCACAAATGATGCCCTTGGAGCAGGTTTTAAAAATATCGGTATGTTGATGAATATGAAAAATATTTATTTTGTGCCGTTTGGACAGGATAATTATAAGAGCAAACCAAATTCCATGGTTGCGAAGATGGAACTGCTTCCGGAAACAATTGAGGCGGCATTGCAGGGCAGACAGATCCAGCCGGTGCTGCAGGAGCCGTAAAAGAATATAAAAAAACTGGCACATTTATGAGTTGTTTCATCATAAAAGTGCCAGCTTATTCATGACTATAGAATATTTGTGGCATTCTCTTATATTCATACCAGATAACAGAAAGGTATATCGGAGGTCTTATGCGTTTTTGGATGCCTCTAATGCCTCACGGCATGCTTTTGCAAGCTGGTCGCCACAGGAAGTAGGACGTCCGCCACAGCGGATGCCGCCGATTTTTTCTTCTACCTGTTCAACGGTAAGACCTTCCACTAATTTTGGGATTGCCTGCAGATTACCGTTGCATCCTCCGGTAAACTTTACGTTGTGGACAACATTTCCATCAAGTTCTAAGTCGATCTGTGTGGAGCAGGTTCCTTTTGTTTTATAAGAATAAGTCATATCAGATTCCTCCTTTGTTATAGATCATAGTCTGTGTGCCGTCGCAGAAACTGCGATTCAGTAAGAGTATAAACACAAGTGTGCAGCAGTGCAAGGACTTTTTTATGTAAGCGGAAAATTCGTTGAAATTCCCGCTTACATAAAAAAGCCCTTCAGGCAGGATTCTTTCTTACGTTAATAAAAAATTCACAAAACGTTTACCCCTATTTTGGTTGTGGTAATACGGGAAAAGTGTTACAATGACAATATTGTGCAAGGTTTAGCCTGCAAAAGGACTTGCAAATTTGAGAAATAGCCAGGAATAGGAGTTTTTATGAGCGCATTTACAAAGTTATTCGGAACGCACAGCGAACGCGAGTTAAAAAGAATTTATCCACTCGTTGATAAAGTGGAGTCATACCGTGACGCTATGGGAGCGCTGTCCGATGAAGAATTAAGAGACAAGACGAAAGAATATAAAGAGAGACTGGAAAAAGGAGAGACACTTGATGATCTTCTTCCGGAGGCATATGCAACTGTCCGTGAAGCAGCAAAGCGTGTACTTGGAATGGAACACTACCGTGTACAGATCATTGGTGGTATTATCTTACATCAGGGTCGTATCGCAGAGATGAAGACTGGTGAAGGTAAGACACTTGTTTCTACGCTTCCTGCATACTTGAACGCCTTAGAGGGCAAGGGTGTGTGCATCGTAACAGTTAACGATTACCTTGCAAAGCGTGACTCTGAGTGGATGGGACAGATTCATGAGTTCCTTGGCTTAAAAGTCGGAGTAGTTTTAAACTCCATGACCAATGATGAGCGCCGTGAGGCATATAACTGCGATATCACCTATGTAACAAACAATGAGCTCGGATTTGATTATCTGAGAGACAACATGGTTATTTATAAGGAACAGCTTGTTCAGAGAGGTCTTCATTATGCGATCATCGATGAGGTCGATTCCGTATTGATCGACGAGGCACGTACACCGCTTATCATTTCCGGACAGAGCGGCAAATCCACCCGTCTTTATGAGGCTTGTGACATCTTAGCACAGCAGATGAAACGTGGCGAGGATGTACCGGAGTATTCCAAGATGGATGCTATTATGGGTATCGAGCAGGAAGAAACAGGTGATTTCCTTGTCAATGAGAAGGACAAGGTTGTCAGCCTGACACAGGAGGGTGTGAAAAAGGTTGAGCAGTTCTTCAAGATCGGTAACCTTGCAGATGCAGAAAATCTTGAGATCCAGCACAATGTGATTCTTGCGCTGCGTGCACACAACCTGATGTTCCGCGATCAGGATTACGTTGTAAAAGATGATGAGGTACTGATCGTTGATGAGTTTACCGGACGTATCATGCCGGGACGCCGTTACTCGGATGGTCTGCACCAGGCAATCGAGGCAAAAGAGCATGTAAAAGTAAAACGTGAGAGCAAGACTCTTGCAACGATCACGTTCCAGAACTTCTTTAATAAATTTGACAAAAAATCCGGTATGACAGGTACGGCACTGACTGAGGAAAAAGAGTTCCGTGATATCTATGGCATGGATGTTATCGAGATCCCGACCAACAGACCGGTCATCCGTGTGGACAAACAGGATGCTGTTTATAAGACAAAGAAAGAAAAATATCATGCAGTTGTCGAGGAAGTAAAAGCTGCCCACGCAAAGGGACAGCCGGTACTGGTTGGTACGATCACGATCGATGTATCTGAGACGATCAGTGCGATGTTAAAGAGAGAGGGAATCCCACATACTGTTTTGAATGCGAAGTTCCATGAACTTGAGGCTGAAATCGTAGCCGCAGCAGGACAGCACGGTGCGGTAACGATCGCTACAAATATGGCTGGTCGTGGTACGGATATTAAACTGGATGATGATGCAAAAGAGGCTGGCGGATTAAAAGTTATTGGTACAGAGCGCCATGAGTCAAGACGTATTGATAATCAGCTGCGTGGACGTTCCGGACGTCAGGGAGATCCGGGTGAATCCCAGTTCTTCATTTCCCTGGAAGATGATCTGATGCGTCTGTTCGGTTCAGAAAAGCTGATGGATATCTTTAATACACTGGGTGTTCCTGAAAATGAACAGATCCAGCATAAGATGTTAACCTCTGCGATCGAGAAAGCGCAGACAAAGATTGAGGGTAACAACTTTGGTATCCGTAAGAATCTTCTTGAGTATGATCAGGTTATGAACGATCAGAGAGAGATCATTTATGCAGAGCGTATGCGTGTATTAAACGGAGAGAACATGCGTGATGTGATTTTCAAGATGATCACAGACCGTGTTGAGAGCTGTGTGGATACCTGCATTTCTTCTGAGCTGCCGAAAGAAGAGTGGGATTTAAACGAGTTAAATCAGCTTCTGACAGATATTATCCCATTAGAGCCTGTAAATGCTGCTGATGTGGACAGTGTTAAGAACAACAAAGAATTAAAACATCTCTTAAAAGAGCGTGCAGTGAAACTGTATGAGGCAAAAGAGACAGAATTCCCGGAGCCGGAGCAGTTCCGTGAATTAGAGCGTGTAGTACTGTTGAAAGTCATCGACCGCAAGTGGATGGATCATATTGATGATATGGATCAGCTTCGTCAGGGTATCGGCTTACAGGCATACGGACAGAGAGATCCGCTGGTTGAATACAAGATGGCAGGATTTGATATGTTTGACGATATGATCGCCAACATTCAGGAAGATACAGTCCGTCTGCTGTACCATGTCAAGATCGAGCAGAAGGTAGAGCGCGAGCAGGTTGCGAAAGTAACCGGTACTAATAAGGATGAAACGGCAACCAATACACCAAAGAAACGTGCGGCTGCTAAAGTATATCCAAATGATCCGTGCCCATGTGGTTCCGGTAAAAAATACAAACAGTGCTGTGGAAGAATGGCATAAAATTAAAAAATAATAAAAAAGCGTCATGTTTATGGAGTGATTCATAGATGTGGCGCTTTTTACTTTATAGGATGAGCTGCTTAGCAGACGGGGGGCGCTAAATTGTGGTTTGCTGAGGCATGCGTCGCCCACCTAAATGGTGTTTCGTAGGTTTGT
>UMHT01027590.1_pt1 | contig 13338 bp, 6 predicted proteins | sample 1965601 | NCBI WGS metagenome assembly UMHT01 (sample SAMEA4836105, study PRJEB28245) | human gut metagenome | biome: gut microbiome; material: fecal sample | place: Denmark | collected 2008 | reverse complement strand
TAGAAGCCACAGCCGAGGGCATTAAGAAAGCCAGAGAAACGGAAGTTCCAGAATAAGGGCCTCTGTTTTTTTACGCCATTTTAAGGGCTGTCGCTAAGTGGCAAGCAGGGCAAGTTGGTACCAACTTGCAATTTTTGAATCGGATTTTTCAAATCCAAATTCAAAATGCTTGTTGGGCTGTGCCCAAACCCCGTTTGATCTGCATCGTGCCGATGCAGGCTGCGCGTTTGTTCCAAACACTTCTATAACAAAAAAACAGCCTAGGACTCTCCCACAATGGAAGAATCCTAGGTTGTCATCGTCTATCGGGACTGCGTTTTTTCGGTGGTGTTCTTTTCTTCTGCGAAGAACAGTTCTACATTGCGCTGCGCACGAAGAAGCTCCTGCATCTCGTCTTTTGCTTTGCGGTAGTCCGGGTAGGCGGCTTTCTTTTCCGTCAGCAGCTTGGAATATTCTGCATCCAGTTCCTTGACCTTGGGAAGCTTTTTCAGTTTAGCTTCATCGAAAGCCGTTTTTGCTGCCTTGTGCAGTGTGATCTCTGCGCGATGGTTTTCCAGAAATCGCTTGCTGTATCCGGCCTTGCGGTAGGCATCGTACACCGGGCGTGTTTTTGCGTAGTTGACGATGTGTGTCCGCAGCACGGCAATCTCGGTCATGCGCGTTTCTGCTGCCTTGATGGAATCGCCCAGTTCGTGATAGCGGGCAGTGGCAGCGTCCACACGCTCCTGCATTTCCTCGATGCTGCCGATTTTCTTCTCCTGCAAGAAAATCAGTGTCTTGGACATTTCTTTCAGATTGTACTTTTTTGCCCACCGTGCATAGCCGATGTTCTTGCCCTCGGCCAGCTTTGCCTGCACATCCACCAGAAGATTGAACGGTTTCTCTTTTGGCGGCTGCTTCTGATGTGGGCGATGCTCGGCTTCTCCGGCAATCACCGCTTTCAGTTCTTCTTCGCTGTATCCTGTGCCGAGCGTCCTAAAACGAATGAATCGTTTTTGTCGCTTTCCCTTGACAGAGGTGTATTTTCCGCGCTTGACCTCATAGCCCTGTTGCTCCAGCTTTTGCAGAAAATCTTCGTAGCCTTTGGGCTTTTCCGCCAGAATGTTGTCGAGCACACTGCATAGATGGTCACGATTGCTTTCCTTGGGTGGGTAAAGTGTGCGCTTTTGCCGCTCCCGGTAGGGCTTTTTCTCAATGACGGAGAGCTGATGCTCTAAGCAAATCAGGTCGCTCAGCCGCTGCACGGCCAGCCCGGACAATAAAAAATCCCGGAATTTCCGGGTGCTGTCCAGTGCGGTAGAGTTGTAAATAATGTGATTGTGAATATGCTCCCGGTCTGTGTGAGTGGCAACAATAAAAGCGTACTTGCCTTTGGTAAAACGCATCGCCAGTTCATAGCCTACCTTGTTGGCTTCCTCGGCGGTGATTTCACCGGGTTTGAATGACTGCCGAATCTGATAGGCGATTACATCACTTCTCTGCCTGCGCCCAGTGGCAAGTTCATACTGCCGCTTGGACAGCATAAATTCTTCGTCCACCGTCAGAGGACTGCACTCGTAGCTGCTGACCAGTTCGCCCTGTTCGGTCTTCTCCGGGTTTTGTGCATAGTCTGTGCGGCTTTTCAAGCAGGCCACAACCGATTTTCCTTTGTTTTTGTGCAGCGCAATCAAGCGTGTTGCGGCTATGTCCACCACCTCCTACGGCTTTATCCTTATATAATATGTATCCCCACAGCCGAAGCCGTGGGGCAAAAATCAGAAACCAGCCAGCCAGGAGAGAATCTGTTTGCTAATGGCAATCAGTTCATCCAACCGAATGCGCAAATCTTCCAAATCGGCAGCATAGACCTGACCGCTTTCATTGGCAGCTTTGGCATACTGGTTCAGGTTATTACTGCACATTTGCAGAAGATGGGCCATGCGGCGCAGCTCTGGCAAATCGAGATGCAGACAGTAGCCATCCAGTGCCATCTTGCGCAGATAGGAGCCGATGCTCAAAATACCGCTGGATTCCATCTTGCTCCAGATGCGTTCCAGTTCCTGCTTACTGACGCGGAAATGAAGCTGCTGGTCACGGCGGTCATTCATCGGGCATCACCATCCTTATCCAGATAACTTTTGAACAGTTTGACAGGTTCGGCCTTATCTGACTTTTCTTCCAGAGCCGCCAGCACTGAGGGACGGCGAGGTTCATCCGCCTTTTCTTCCTCGCCCTGTTCCGGCTCGTGCTTTTCGTCTGCATCCAACTGGGCGTTCAGTTCCGCAAGGCGCGCCGACTTTTCGGCCAGTTCTTCCTCCTGCGGGAACGGCTTCTCCACTTCGATCTGCGCTGCGGCCTGCTGCTGTTTGAGGGTGGCCAGTTCGTTTTCGGCAGAAGTGATGCGCTCCGGGAAATTATTCAGAGAGTTGTCCAGACGGATGATGCAGCCGAGTGGGTCTTTGCCCAGTGCTACCGAGTATTTTCGCTGGCCTTTCAAAAGAGCCTGATACTCGCTGTGGTAGGTGTCGAACCGCAGGGACAGTTCAAAGCCGCGATAGCTGCCGATCACTTTTTCTTCACTGTTGGGCAGTTCGGAGCAAGCGAGGAGAAGCCGCTCACCAGCAGTCTTTTTCTCATCGTAGGCCATGCCTTTGATGGTAATGCCGCAGAAGCCCTCTTTCTCCTGCGGATGCACGGCGGCAAGTTCCGCATCCGATTTCAACCCAGTAATATAGGCAGTCGTTTCCTGAATGTCAGCCGGGAATTTTGTGAGCAGCTTATCTTCCAGACGGAACTTCTGGCTTTGGTGGTCGGCTTTCAGAACTTTGAGCTTTGCGACCTGCACATCCAAATCCATCTTCTCTTTGATGAGCGGATTTCCAGCACACAATGCCTTGATCTCCGCATAGGACAATGCCTGTTCGTCCACATCATCACAGGAGCGCACCGGAGATTTGGAAGTCATAATCTGCGAGATAAACCGCTGTTTATTCTCAAGGGTCTGAAAGAGGTACGAATCGAACGTACCTTCTGTGACATAGTTATAAATCTGGACTTGCTTATTTTGGTTGCCCTGCCGGATAATTCTACCGTTGCGCTGGGTCATGTCGCTGGGCTTCCATCCAACGTCCAAGTGATGCACCGCCGCAAGCCGCTGTTGGACGTTCGTTCCGGCTCCCATTTTTGCGGTGCTGCCCAGCAGAATCCGCACATCGCCAGAGCGTACTTTGGAGAACAATGCGGCCTTTTTTGCTTCGGTGTCGGCGTTGTGGATGAACTCAACTTCGTTTTCCGGCACCCCGGCGGCGACCAATTTTTTGCGAATATCATCGTAGACGTTGAAGTTGCCATCGTTCTTTGGTGTCGAGAGGTCGCAGAACAGAAGTTGTGTCAGCTTCTGCTCCTTGCCATCTTCCCAGATTTGCAGCACGTTCCGAACGCAGGTGTTCAGCTTGCTGTTGGGGTCGTCCGGCAGCATGGGATTCATCAGGCGAACATCCAGACCAATCTTCCGGCCATCGTTGGTGACGCAGAGCATATTGTCCTCGGAAGCATCCACTGCGCCAGAATGGATTTTTGCGGCGCGCTTGCTCAGTTCCTGCACCATTTCTTTCTGCATCTCGGACGGTTTGGCCACCACGGTTTCAAACTTTGCATCCGGCACAGGCAGATGAAGCTGGTCGCTGGTTTTAATGTCAGCCACCTCTTTGAACATCGACATCAACTCCGGGAGGTTGAAAAACTTTGCAAATCTCGTCCTTGCCCGGTAGCCCGTACCCTCCGGGGCAAGTTCGATGGCGGTAGTAGTCTCGCCAAAGGTGGATGCCCAGCAGTCGAAGTGGGTCAGCTTTTTCTGCTGCAAGGTGCTGTACTGCAAATACCGCATGACCGTGTACAGTTCGGTCATGGAATTGCTCACGGGCGTGCCCGTGGCGAACACCACGCCCCGCCCGCCGGTGATCTCATCCAGATAGCGGCACTTGCCGAACATATCGCTGGATTTCTGGGCTTCGCTGGTGGATAAACCTGCGACATTGCGCATTTTTGTCGTGAGGAAAAGGTTCTTGTAAAAATGCGACTCGTCCACAAAAAGCCTATCTACGCCCAACTGCTCAAAGGTGATAACATCATCCTTGCGCTCATCGGAGCGCAGCTTTTCCAGCTTGGTTTCCAGTGTTTTGCGGGTCTTTTCCATCTGCTTGATGCTGAAATTTTCGCCAGCATTGGCTTTCAGTTCCTCGATGGCGGCAAGCGTTTCATCAATCTGCTCCTGAATGATGCGCTCCTGCCGTTCATAAGACAGCGGAATACGCTCAAACTGGCTGTGGCCGATGATGACTGCATCATAGTCCCCGGTGGCGATTCTGGCGCAGAATTTTTTACGGTTGGCCGTTTCAAAATCCTTTTTCCGTGCCACCAGCAGCTTGGCATTGGGATAAAGGTGCAGGAACTCCGAAGCCCACTGCTCCGTCAGATGGTTGGGAACGACAAAAAGGCTTTTCTGACACAGCCCCAGCCGTTTGGCTTCCATTGCGGAGGCCGCCATTTCAAATGTTTTGCCCGCTCCCACTTCGTGTGCAAGTAGCGTATTACCGCCATAAAGCACATGAGCAATGGCATTGCGCTGGTGTTCCCGGAGGGTGATCTCCGGGTTCATACCGACAAAGTGGATATGGGAACCATCGTACTCTCGCGGTCTGCTGCTGTTGAACAACTCGTTGTACTGCCGCACCAGCGAAATGCGCCGCTGAGGGTCTTGCCAAATCCAGTTGGCGAAAGCATCTTTGATGACCTGCTGTTTCTGCTGTGCCAGCATGGTGTCCTTTTTGTTCAGTATGCGCTTCGGTCTGCCTTCTTCATCTTCGATGGTGTCATAGATGCGTACATCTTTCAGGTTGAGTGTGTCTTCCAGAATCTTGTAGGCGTTGGCGCGGGATGTGCCGTAGGTTTCGGAGGAGATAATGTCACCTCTGCCCATAGCCGACTTGCCCTCAACGCGCCATTCTGCGGTATAGGGAGAATATCTCACCTTGACTGCATGGCGCAGATAGTAGGGAATCTGGAACGTTTCTGCCATGAACTTCTGAATAATTTCGGGCGGAAGCCATGTTGCACCCAGCCGTACATCAATTTCGGACGCTTCAAGGTCTTTCGGCTGTGCCTTTTCCAGTGCGGTGACATTGACCGCAAACTCCGGGTTGGTTTCGGCGGCAAGCTGTGCCATGCGCAGCTTTGCCCGGACGTTGCCGGACAGGTATTCGTCTGCCATCTGCCAGCCCGCTTCCGGGTCGGTGGGGTCTGCGCCGGGGTCTTTGAAAATCACACCGGACAGTTCGCTGGTGATGCGCCCATACTCGCCGGGAGTACCGAGCAACTCTGCCATATAGGGTAAATCCACCCGGCCACGCTCTCCGATGGAAACTGCAAGGGCTTCCGTGGGAGTGTCCACGCTGGTGATGGTGCGTTCTGGGCGGATGGTGCGCTTAGTGAACATCGCCGCCTTGCTTTTGAGCTGTCCCTGCTCATCCAGATTTTCCAGTGAACAGAGCAGATAGTAAGAGGAATCCTGCTCAAATAATCTGCCGTTTTTGCGGTCATTCAGCAAGCCGTATTTTGCAGCAAAGGAATCGTAGGCAGCATTCAGCTTTTCCTGCGTTGCCTTGATGTCGGCATCCGAAAAATCGTTCAACTGCTGGTCGATAAGTTCGTTGACGATCTGCCGCAGTTCCACCATTCCGGTCACACGGCCTTTGGCAGTGTCGGACAGTTCCACCTGTGTCATAACAGAATTTTCCCGGTAATACACCTCACCGTCCACCACGGTGTAGGAGAAGTTTTTCACATCCGGGTCAGCCGGGAGAATGTGCCGCTCATTTTCCGCATCCGCAATATCTGGTGTTTCGACCTCAACTTCGGTGTACTGTCCCTCAAGATGCTGTACCGCTTCGGCAAGCTGGTCTGCCAACACTGCGCCCTCGATGGGAGCAACAGTCAGGTCGTGGCCGTATTGGGTGCTTTCGGTGGTCAGTTCGCCCAGCACCATTTCCGGGCGGTCTACAAAATAGCTGTTGATGGCAAAGCCATCTTCCGTCTTGCTGAGCTGTACCCAGTCCGGTTCATGGTCGATGGGGCGGTCACGCTTTTGCAGAAAAATAATGTCCGAAACAACATCGGTACCAGCATTGGCGCGGAACGCATTGTTTGGCAGACGGATAGCCCCCAGCAGATCAGCTCGCTCTGCAATGTGCTTGCGGGCAGAAGAATCCTTGCTGTCCATCGTAAAGCGGCTGGTGACGAAGGCCACGATGCCGCCCGGACGCACTTGGTCGATGGCCTTGGCAAAGAAATAGTTGTGGATAGAAAATCCCAGCTTGTTGTATGCCTTATCGTTGACCTTGTATTGACCGAAAGGCACATTGCCCACGGCAAGATCATAGAAATCACGGCGGTCAGTGGTTTCAAAGCCAGCCACCTTGATGTCGGCTTCCGGGTAGAGCTTTTTCGCAATGCGGCCTGTGATGCTGTCCAGTTCCACACCGTACAAGCGGCTGTCCTGCATGGTGTCCGGCAGCATCCCGAAGAAGTTGCCCACGCCCATGCTCGGCTCCAGAATGTTGCCACTACGGAAACCCATGCGCTCCACTGCATCGTAGATGGCATGGATCACGGTGGGGCTGGTGTAGTGGGCGTTCAGGACAGAGCCACGGGCAGCGGCATATTCTTCCTCGGAGAGCAGCCCTTTCAGTTCCGTGTACTCGTTTGCCCAATTGCCCTTGTCAGGGTCAAAAGCGTCTGGCAGACCGCCCCAGCCGACATACTGCGAAAGCACTTCCTGTTCCTCGGCGGTGGCTCCACGGTGCTCCTCTTCCAACTGAAACAGGGTGCGGATAGCTGCAATGTTCCGGGCGTACTTCTGCTTTGCGCCGCCCTCACCCAGATGCTCGTCCGTAATGCGGAAATTTCCGGCAGCTTCCGGCACAGAGTCAGTGTTCAAGGCTTCGTCTGCGGCAGCTGCATCCGGGAATGTCTGCCATTCGCCGTTGACCTCTACAGAAATAGGCAGCTTGTCCAGTGATTCATCAGACGTAGGCTCATTCCGTCGCAGACTGTCCTCGAACTGCTGTTTGTTCAACACCTCGTTGCTCCACGAATAGCCCTGCGCACTGGTGTCGATGCGCACATCGGTTTCACCAACATAGCCGACCTTTTCCTCGATGGTTCGGGTAGGCAGTTCAACAACGGCATCATCCCCGACCTTATAATCGACTGCTTTTTCGGGAGCGGTGTCAAGAGCTTCGTCTTGCTGTTCGTACAATTCCCGGACAACAGACAGCGGTTCTTCCCGAAAAATCGGCACCCGCATATCGGCCAGTGCCATATCCTGCAAAGAAACTTTGCCCTTATTAAAGTCCACCCTATCAATCCGAAATTCACGGCTATCCATATTGATAATGGAGCCAATGGGAAGATAGTCCTCTTTGCGCAGATGCTTGGTCTGATGGTGAGTGCCATCTTCGTTTAACCCGGCAAGATAGACATCATTGCCCGCAGACCATAATTCTTTTGACTTTCTTGCCCATAAGCGAGGAGAAAAGCCTGTGACCTGAACTTCGCCCAGCGCGGTGTCTCTCGTGAACAAAGCACTGTTGATGATTTTGGCAACTTTAGCGGCATCTTCTCCATAGAACATAAAATTGCCACCTGCTTCAAATCCAACGAGAGTGTCCGGGTACTGTTCCTTTAATGCCGTGTATTCGGCAGCACTGGCGGCGTTCAGCTCAAGGGGGAAGTCAATGGTTCTTTTCTCTTTATCCGACAGATAGCGGTCAGACTGAATCATCAGGTCGATATATTTTTCGACCTGATTCCAGCGGAGAAGCACTTTCTGATGGTCTGGATAGTGTTCAAACGTCAGCCCCTTGCTGTCATGATCGAGCCAACCATTGCTTCCGTCCAGATAGGTGTGCGAGGAGCCGCCGGGTCCGTTTGGGGCATATTCTTTCGCAAGAGCTTTTGCCCGGAGTTTTCGGTCAGGCTGGAGCTGATAAATTTTCCAGATGCGAAGTTTGCTGTTTTCAAAGTTAGAACCTCTCCGCAGCGCGTTTTCGATCTCAGCCTGTGACAAAGAGAAAGCGGAGGGCGATTTTTCGCTCTCCGCTTGGTCGATGGATTCAATTTGTTCAGCTTCGGTGGGAATGTGTGCATCGAAGAAACTTAGCTGTAAATCAGCTCGTTCATCACCAGTTCCTCGGCCTGTGCTTTCAGGCTGTTCATGTGCTGCACCCACTCCATCTGATACTGCTCCTTGTTCGGAGCCGGGTTCTGTTTCAGCAACTCCTGCATGGTCTGCCGCATCCGGCTCTCTGCGGTTTGCTCCACCTCCAACAGGTGCGGATGCAGAGTTCCCGACAGAAGCATCGAGTTGTACAGCACCGGGCGATGCTTCATCAGGTAAGTCCGGCGCAGTCGCCCGTACTTGCCCAGTGTTTTCTCCTGCCGGGGCAGGGTCAGGTTCGGGAGCTGATAATCCCCGATGGTCGAGTAGGTCACGTTCCTGCTGTTCATATTCATACTGGCTCCTTTCTACATTGCGGCGGCGGATTGTCGTCTTTACGGTTCTTTCGATGTTGCGCAGCACATCCCGGCTGCACTCGCTGACTGCGGTGCCCAACGCATACACGGCGGCAGGAGTGGAAAAGGAGAAGATGGCCTGAAAATCGTCCCGGTCAAAATGTCCTTCCGGCTCAAAACCGCATCGTTCAAGGACAGCATAGGTGATGCTGATTGCAGCGGCACTTTTGAACTGGAACTCCTGTCCGGCTTCATCATAATCCATCAGGAACGAGCCGTCAACGATGTCGAGAATGTCACCGCTGTTGTTATCCCAATAGCAATCCACCAGCTTGCCGCAAATGTCCGCGATCTGCTGGGTGATTCGTTCATGCCGGACACCGTATTCTCTGGCAAGCATTTCTGACACAGGCTGAACCAGATCAGGGCCGAGCTGCCACACCTCAGGGTCACGAGAATTGCAGCGCACCCCGGTATCGCTCACATCAAAGACATAGTGCAGACGTGGGACACTGCTGGACTGGTCTAACAGGGCGATGCCTTTGGAACCTCTTCGCACATAGCGGTTCATGCGATTGTTCCAGATGTCAAAGCTGGCGCAGGCAGTGGCATCAGGCCGCTGGGCGTAGATCATGAGCTGGTCTGCAAAGCTGTACTTGTACAGCCGGGATGCAGTGGTCAGGTAGTCCGTCCAGTTTTCCCAATATCGGGTCAGTTCCTTTGCCGTTTGCTGGGCAAGGTTCAGGTATTCTTGCGTTTTATTTGGCATTGCGTTCCTCCTTCCGATTTTAGGGTATAAAAAGAGCGGGCAACTGTTGAGGTTGTCCGCTAATAGTTGAATATGGAAGATTATCTTGGAATCTTAAAAGCAATAAAATAGACAGGAAAATCGTAATCGTCTCTTGATAATATTGTGCTTGCTACGCGAGTTGCCGCATTTGGATAAGGAGACGCTTCAATGGGTGATTTTACTAAAATGGGAAAACTATAACTCTGCAAATAAGAAAAATATTTATTCCAAAAAGAGTCAAAATCTGCAACATCCACATAAGCAACAATAAACGTTGCAGTTCCAAGGGCATTATAATTTACAATTGCCTTGTTTATATGGATGTCAATGTATGTGGTGCTAACGCTAGATAACTTTAAGCCTTCATAAATTGCAATCTCTTTGCCGTCTTTTGTTAGCAAGATATCTACTTCCGCGGAATCTTTTTTATTTACGGATAAGCCATGTCGAGTTTGGTCTTTTACTTCGGTATACCCTTTTATAAAAAGCAAATCTCGAAAATAGTCATTCATGCTGTTTTCAGAACTGGAACTGTTAAATGCACAATTTGAACAAAAGCGTTGTCCCATCTGAATCAAATCTTGAAGGACAGCCTGTGACGATTCTATATCGGCATTTAACCTTGCAGCATTTGATAAGGGTATGTGTTCTACACTTTCGGATTCAAAGTAATAAATTTCTTTGAGTAAAAATCCGGATTCAGAGGACTTGAGGGATTTGCTGATAGATTCTTTTAGTGTATGTTCTTTCGATTTTAGCAATGCGATGTCGCGGGGAGAACCTTCAACGGTAAAGTCCAATGCCTTTTTATCCCAGTTGTCGCCTTTCATGCCAACATAGTAGGCAAGACCCAAATCTTCATAATCGTATGTGCAATTTTGAAAAGCCTTTGCAACATTTGGCGATTCGAGCTGTTCCAAATATTGAACTACCCGCCTTGAGAAGTTCTTGGGCAACACATAGGTGAAATCGAATTCTCCCATAAAAAATCTCCTTAAGTCGTAAAGTCGATAAGATAATTATACCATATAATTGCTTTTGGTGTAACCCCTATTATGTAAGCCGCCCGCAGGCGGCAAAAATTTAGTCGAGCGGAAATTCTAACTCGGCAAACTCGGCATTGGTCAGCAGCTTCAGCTTTTCAATGACCTGTTCGGACAATTCTCGCAGGGCGGTTTCATCGGGCATCAGGTAGCACTGCATGAGCCGCAGCTCCTGCATCAGCCCCAGCCGGGTGCCGGGATTGTAGAGGATCATCAGCATCAGTTCTTCGCCGTTAAAGTTCATGGGCATCCCTCACTTTCCTGCACCCGGCAGGGCTGCACTCCGGGGCATCGCATTTTTCTTTTGCGCCAGCAAGAGCAGCCAGTTTTTCCAGCGTAGAATGCCGCTGGTTCAGCCCCAGTTCTTCGGCTTCGGCGGCTCTGTCCATCACAAAATCGTAGTCCTGCAACAGCCGCCGCCCCTTTTCCATGTGGTGCGCTTCCAAAATCTGCTCCCGGACTTCCTGAATCGTCAGTTCCGGGGCATTGATCTGACCGCCATCCAGCACAGAATAATCGCTGTGGTAGATAGTGTAGTCCCAGCCCTCATCGGTGGACTGGATGGCAAGATAACCCTTGCCGCCCAGCTCCCATGCGCCCTGTTCGTCCTGTGTCTGAATTTCCGGGTAATAGTCGGCTCCATTGCGTTCCATCACCTCAGCAAACTGGCAGATGTGGAACACATTGCCCAGACCACCCATGTCAAAGTGGTAATCGTCCAGATATTCCAGCTGTGCCGTAAAACTGCGGCCATCCGGGTAGTCCACCTGAATCACGCCGCCATCGGGAACTCGGTGGAAATCATCGTAATAGCTGTTGATGAGCCGAATGTCCGGCAGTATCGTTTCGGGTTCCCAGATGCGCCGCCTGCCGATGCCCGCCTGTGGGATGGTTTCAAGGATTTTTACGCTTTCAAGTTGGATAGCCTTGCGGTCATCATCCGAAAGTTCAAAGAGATACCAGTTCCGGGCGGCGGCAATGGCGTTTCTGCCATCGGGCGGCAGATTCTTTTCGGAAATCTGCCCGCTTTCTAACGGTTCGCCCGTTACCTTGTTGTAGGTGGCAAAGCCAACGCCCGCACCGTTTTCCCGGAGGTGCAGATAGCGTTCATTGTTGATGAGGTAGACTGCTTCCTTGTTCTGCTCCATCAGCGGCCACCCTCAAATTCCAGCGAAAACTTGCTGCGGCCATCGGCTTCGGTGGACAGCAGGACAGTCGCATTGTAGGTCTTGCCTTTGGAACTCTTGCAGTCCTTCAGACGGACACGGCCATCCCGCAGCAGCTTGTCGGCCACATGAGCATCCATCCGCTTGCCCAGCCGCTTGAAGAAAGCGTTATCCTTCCACAGCACAAAACGGCACTCGCGGTTCTCGCAGAACCAGCCTTTTTCGCGCTCCACAACAGACTTGCCACAGTTCGGGCAGACACCGATCACTTTATTTTTCATAAGCGCACTCGCTCCTTTCACGGCCTCGGTGGTATTTACCAGCGAGGAGATCATATCGTTGATTTCAGTCATAAATGTTTCTGGCTCCATCTCGCCGCGCTCTACGCGCAGCAGTTTTGTTTCCCAGTCGGCGGTCATATCAGCGGACTGGATTTCTTCGGGCATCACGGTGATAAGGGCTTTGCCCTTGTCGGTCGGCAGCAGTACTTTGGTTTTCTTGTCGCCCTTGCGCTCCAAAAAACCTTTCTGCACCAGCTTTTCGATGGTAGCGGCACGGGTAGCCGGAGTGCCGATGCCCTGACGCTCTGCATCTTCCGGCATGGATTCTGCACTGGCGGTTTCCATCGAGTGCAGGAGCGTATCTTCGGTAAAATGCTTCGGAGGGGACGTTTGCCCCTCTTTCAGTTCCGCATTGAGGATACCGCACTCACTTTCTTCCACGGGCGGCAGAGCGGTGAACTCCTTTTTACGGCTCAGAATATCGGCCAGCACCTTGCGCTCCACCGCTTTCCAGCCCTCGTCCAGGATTTCTTTGCCGTTTGCGGTAAATTCTTCGCCTGCACATTCGGTGGTGAGCAGAGTTTCCAGATACCGGAAAGGTTTGCTGACTGCCATCAAGGTTCTGGCGATAATCAACTTCAAAATGTTCCGTTCGCCCTTGGGCAGAGCATCCAAATCGGCTTGCAGCATACTACGAGTAGGCAGGATAGCGTGGTGGTCGGTGACTTTCTGCCGATTGACGGTGCGCCGCGTCCGGGGAACATCATCGTCTGCATCCTCGCTGACAAAGCCGAGAAAATCTTCCAATTCCTCGGCAAGTTCTTCCAGCATATCCTCATCATCGTCAGTGATATAGCAGCTATCAGTTCTGGGATAAGTGGTAAGTTTCTTCTCATAAAGGCTTTGCAGATAGTTCAGGGTCTGCTGTGCGCTGTACCCCAGCAGACGGTTTGCATCGCGCTGGAGCGTGGTGAGGTCATAGAGTAGCGGTGGATTTTCTGCTTTTTCTTTGCGCGTGATTTTCTGAATCGTGGACACCATCTCCTTTCTGCACTCCGCAAGCAGGTTTTCCGCCGCCGTCTTTTCCGAAATACGGCGGCTGGATGCTACAAAGCCGCTCGTCAGTTCCAGAGCCACCGTGTAGAACTTTTCCGGCACAAAGGCGGCGATAGCGGCTTCACGTTCTACCGTCATAGCAAGTGTCGGGGTCATAACACGCCCAACAGCCAGTGGCCGACCATATAGGCAGGAAAAAAGCCGGGAACAGTTGATGCCGACCATCCAATCGGCACGTTCCCGGCAGAGTGCAGCCTGATACAGTGCATCATATTCTGTTGACGATTTCAGATTTGCAAAGCCCTCCCGGACAGCGGAATCCTCCATGCTGGACAGCCAAAGACGGGAAAAGGGCTTTTTGCACCCGGCCTGTTCATAGACCAGCCGGAAAATCAGTTCACCCTCACGTCCTGCATCTGTAGGATAGTTCTCGGAGGTGACTTTTCTGACTT
>UMHT01023295.1_pt1 | contig 13608 bp, 8 predicted proteins | sample 1965601 | NCBI WGS metagenome assembly UMHT01 (sample SAMEA4836105, study PRJEB28245) | human gut metagenome | biome: gut microbiome; material: fecal sample | place: Denmark | collected 2008 | reverse complement strand
TAAGTACTTCGTCATTACTAAATATCCGCTGATAGACGGGAAAGAAGCGACAGGAACAAACAACTTCGGGCAGCTGCGTGTGTTCACAAAGGACGGCAAATCCACGGGCAAGACATGGCAGTATGTCGCTGACGGAACGCTCTCTAACATGACGGCGGCGAGCTTCTGGGGATTTTATGTTGACGAAAAGACGAACACTCCGCTTGTGATTTGCGATAGCTGCAACATTTCCTATTCGGTGCTTGCCCTTGAGATAATCAAAAGCGGAGAGGATTACGGCAGATACAGAATGAGGTTTTCTGCGCCCACCTATTCAAGCAGCTACCTGTATTCGTATGCAAATATACTCAAAGTCGATGGACTTAGTCTGCTGCTGTATATTCTGCCGTACTATCCGTATTCAAGCGGCAGTCAGCATTTCTTCGGCTTTGCGCTTGGGATATGCAAGCTGTGCCTTACCACAATAAACAATCTGTCCGAGCCGGTGCGAAAACTGGACGGGCAGGTCATGAAAATAACTTACGATATCGTTGACGAACGATTGGAGGGTTTATTATGAGAGAATTCTGGAACACAATTCAGCTTATTTTTACGGCGGTCGGCGGGTGGCTCGGCTGGTTTCTCGGAGGGAGCGATGGGTTGCTTTTTGCGCTTATTGCCTTTGTGGTTATCGACTACATAACCGGAGTGATGTGCGCAATCTCGGACAAGAAGCTGTCAAGCGCAGTCGGGTTCAAGGGTATCTGCAAGAAAGTGCTCATTTTTGCTCTGGTGGGCTTGGGGCATATTCTTGATACTCGGGTTATTGGTGCAGGTTCTGTTCTGCGCACTGCGGTGATATTCTTCTATCTGTCGAACGAGGGTATTTCACTGCTTGAGAACGCTGCGCACCTGGGTTTGCCCGTTCCGAAGAAGCTGAAAGATGTGCTTGAGCAGCTGCATAAGCGCTCGGAAAAGGAGGACGATGATGAAGATTAAAGGCGTTGATTTAAGCTACTGCCAGGAGGGCATCAGCTTTCCTGCGCTGAAACAGGTGGGTGTGAAGTTTGCGATTATCCGTGCAGGCTTTTCCACGAAGAAAGATGTTACTATGGATAAGTTCGTGGCGGACTGCAAGAAATACGGCATTGACTACGGATTTTACTGGTACAGCTATGCTATGAGTATCGAGCAGGCACAGGCAGAAGCCGAAAAGTGCATTGAGGTAATCAAGAACTTATCTCCGACATATCCCGTATTCTTCGACATGGAAGAGAAAAAGCAGATCAGTGGTCTGAATACGGACACACGCACAAAGATGGCTATTGCTTTCTGTGAAAAGATAAGGCAGGCGGGATTAAAGCCCGGAATATATGCAAATCCGTCTTTTATGGAGAACTATTACGACAAGAACAGGATCATCGGCAAGTACGACATCTGGCTTGCCCACTGGACTAACAGCCCCAATTGTCCGTCAAAGTACAGCTACGGTCAGACTATGTGGCAGTGGGGACTTGACAGAATAGACGGATACGATGTTGACGGGGATATATGCTTTTTCGATTATGCAAAATCCGCTCACGAAAAGAAAACCGTTGATGAACTTGCCGATGAAGTTATTGCCGGCAAGTGGGATAACGGTGCGGAGCGTGAAAGATTGCTTACTGCCGCCGGATACGACTACAATGCGATTCAGAAAAGAGTCAATGAAAAGCTATACAGGAAAACTACCGATGAGATTGCAGTTGAGGTTATTGCGGGTCTGTGGGGGAATGGAGCCGAACGAAAGGAAAAGTTGACTGAAGCCGGGTATGATTATTCGGAGGTGCAGAAACGTGTAAATGAAATGCTCAGATAAAACTTAACAACTACAGTGATAATGCCCACCTTGGATTGATTTCCTTGGTGGGCATTATTTTTTTCGGACCGGATGACTATTTTTTCTCCAGTAGATATTGAGGTAATCCCTAGGATTGGAGGAAAGCTCAATGACAAATCAGCAAAAAGAACAAATACGAACAATGCGCTTACAAGGCGTCGGTTATATTAAAATAGGAAAAGCACTCGACATATCAGATAATACGGTGCGCTCATTCTGCCGCCGCAACGGTCTGGGTGACAAATCAAAGAATGCCGTGGCCTGTAAACAGTGCGGAAAGCTGATAAAAAACATTGCTAAGCAGAAACCGAAAAAGTTCTGCTCCGATTCCTGTCGAAATACATGGTGGAATGAACACAGGGATTGCGTCAACCGAAAAGCAAATTATGAATATACCTGTGCCTGCTGCGGACGTCATTTCACAGCTTACGGAAACAATCACAGAAAATACTGTTCTCATGCCTGCTACATAACAGACCGTTTCAGAAAGGGGCATACTTCTGATGAGTGACAATTACAGAAATCGGTTGGAAAGCTACCTTGCTTCCATGCTCCAGGCAAAACGAATGCTGTCGATGGGGATTATAACCCCGGAAGATTACGCCGATATTGATACAATTATGAACGAAAAATACGGTATATCTTCGTGTAGTTTATATTGCGGAATGGACTTGATATATGATGGCTTTAGAGGTAATATGTCACACTATAAGGAGGTGACGTTATGTCAGGAAAAATAACCATCGTATCAAAACCGCCAAAGCTGGAAAGAAAAAAGAGAGTAGCCGCCTATGCTCGTGTGTCGAGCGGTAAGGACGCTATGCTCCATTCGCTCTCAGCACAGGTCAGCTATTACAGCGACCTCATTCAAAACCACGGTGACTGGCTCTATACGGGTGTATATTCCGACGAAGCCAAGACAGGCACCAAGGATTCAAGAGCAGGTTTTCAGAATTCGGTCGCAGACTGCCGTGCCGGTAAAATTGATATGGTGATTACAAAATCCATCTCCCGCTTTGCACGAAACACAGTCACTTTGCTACAGACAGTTCGTGAGTTCAAAGCTCTGGGGGTGGATATTTATTTTGAGGAGCAGAATATTCACACAATTAGCGGTGACGGAGAATTGATGATGACGATTCTTGCTTCATACGCACAGGAAGAAAGCCGCTCGGCAAGCGAAAATCAGAAGTGGCGAATCAAGCGTAGTTTTGAATCCGGTATTCCCTGGGATAGGACTTTAATGGGGTATCGTATGGAAAACGAGCATTATGTTATTGTTCCGAGGGAAGCCGAAATCGTCCGCCGTATTTATAATGAATACCTTTCGGGCAGCGGCTACCAGCTTATCGCAAAACGCTTGAATGAGGAGGGTGTTCCGTCACGGTTTGGCGGTAAATGGAATCAGTCCGCAGTTTCACGAATACTCAGCAATCACACCTATACGGGTAATCTTTTGCTGCAAAAGACATTCCGTGAAAACCATATCACTAAACGGAAAATCTTCAATAACGGCGAACTTCCGAAGTATCTTGCTGAAGAAAGCCACGAAGCCATTGTTGACGAAAAAACTTTTCAAGCTGTTCAAGAGGAAAAGTCAAGGCGGGCGGCTCGGTTTAACAAGAAGTCTGTGCCAAAGAAAACATATCCCTTTTCAAGCCTTATGGTGTGCGATAACTGCGGCAAAAACTATCGCCGAAAGATCACAAAAACGGGAGCGGTCTGGGTGTGCGGAACATACAATTCACTTGGTAAAGCAGCTTGTGCGTCTAAGCAGATACCGGAGTCTACTCTACAGCAAGTCACTGCTGATGTCCTGGGTCAGAATGATTTTACTCACGAGTGGCTTTGCCACCGAATTCAGCATATTCGCGTCTGCAATGATAATACCCTGATTTTCTATTTCAAGGACGGTTCGGAAATTACTCGAATTTGGAAAGACCGCTCACGCAGTCAAAGTTGGACGGACGAGATGAAAGAAGCCGCCCGTCAGAAAACATTAGAAAGGAGCAAGCATAATGCCTAAAGTTACGATGATACCGGCGACTGTAAATTCCTTGACGCATCTGCCAAAGGCATCCGTGCAGAAAAGGCGTGTTGCCGGATATGCCCGAGTTTCAACTGACAGTGATGAGCAGTTCACAAGCTATGAAGCGCAGGTGGACTACTACACCCGATACATTCAGTCAAAGCCGGAGTGGGATTTCGTAAGGGTCTATACCGATGAAGGAATTTCCGGCACAAATACCAAGCGCCGCGAAGGTTTCAAGGAGATGATAGCGGACGCATTGGCGGGTAAAATCGACCTTATTGTTACAAAGTCGGTCAGCAGATTTGCTCGAAACACGGTTGACAGCCTTGTAACTATCCGAAAGCTGAAAGAAAACGGCGTTGAGTGTTATTTTGAAAAGGAGGGTATTTACACCTTCGACGGCAAGGGCGAACTGCTCATAACCATAATGTCCTCACTGGCGCAGGAAGAAAGCCGCAGTATTTCCGAAAACATTACGTGGGGTCAGCGCAAGAGCTTCGCTGACGGCAAGATTCATTTGGCATATAAGCATTTCCTCGGTTATAAAAAGGGCGAGGACGGACGGCCTGCCATTGTCGAGGAAGAAGCCGTCGTTGTTCGGCTGATTTACAGATTATTTCTTGACGGCAAAACCCAAGCAGGAATTTGCAGGTATCTTGAGGACTTGGAAATACCGTCACCAAGCGGTAAGGCAAAGTGGAGCAAAACCACAGTTACCAGTATTCTGACAAATGAAAAATACAAGGGTGACGCACTTCTCCAAAAGTCTTTTACAGTAGATTTTCTGCAAAAGAAAACAAAGCTAAATGAAGGCGAGGTGCCGCAGTATTATGTTGAGGGCAGCCACCCCGCCATTATTGAACCTGATGAATGGAATCACGTCCAAGCTGAATTTGCCAGACGAAAAGCACTCGGCAACGCATACAGCGGAAAAAGCGTACTCTCTGCAAAGCTGGTTTGCGAGGACTGCGGCGGGTTCTTCGGCTCAAAGGTCTGGCATTCCACCGACCGCTACCGTCGCACTGTTTGGCAGTGCAACAATAAATTCAAAGGCGGTGAACGTTGTCTGACGCCAACTGTGGATACGGAAACCGTACAGCAGCTCTTCATAAAAGCCTATAACCAGATGATGGGAAATAGAAAGCAAATCATTGAGGACTGCGAACTGATGCGCAAAAAGCTGACCGATTTCAAGTCACTAGACGCCGATATTGAGCGTCACCTTGAGGAAACGCAGATTGTTGCCGAACTTGTCAAGGCTGCAGTTAAGGATAATGCAGTCACCGCACAATCGCAGGAAGCGTACTTGAAAAAGTATGAATCACTTACCAAAAGGTACGAAACAGCGGCTGCAGAACTGGCACGCCTGCAAAACCTCCGTACCCTCCGCAGTCAAAAAGATAAGGCTGTAGCGCTTTACATAAGAACTCTGAAAAAACAGCCGACCGTATTGAGCGAGTGGAACGACACTTTATGGACTGTGATGGTAGAGAAAGCAATAGTCCACAGGAACAGCGAGATAACCTTTGTATTCTACAATGGTACTAAGGTTAAAGTGAGGCAATAAAACGATCGCTCTACTAAAAATCAATGCCATCTCAATAAAATCAAACAGTAAACACCGCCGCATAGAGAAGCTACTCTCTGTGCGGCGGTGTTCCTTCATATTTTCTTATCGTACACGATGCACTGCTTCACCGGAAGCCTCAATTACGCTCAGACCAATTTTTTCTTTCTTATGATACTGATTGCAACGCTCACGACATTCCAGAGCAGAGAAGTGCCTGCAACGGATACTGCCGCGGTTGCAAGCGGCTTGGAAACATTAACGTTGTCGCTGATAGCGGAAATATTGCCCGCGTCCAACGTCGTATTGTCAGTCAGTGTCAGAATCAGGTTGCCGTTGTCATCAATGCGGCAGCCCTTGATTCCGATACCGTTCTTTCCGTCAACGCCGTCCTTACCGTCTTTTCCGTCCGTACCGTTCTTGCCGTCAGTGCCGACGATTTTACCGAGATTGGTAACAACGCCATCGGTAAACGTGATAATCAGATTGCCGTCGGCATCAATTTCAGCCGATTGTATTCCGTTGCCGTTTGAACCGTCTTGACCGTCCTTTCCTGCGTCACCTTTTTCTCCGGTGACTTTGCCGAGGTTGTGTACAGTACCGTCTGACAGTGTAATGATAAGGTTGCCGTTTTCGTCAACAACAGCATTCTCAATGCCGACTCCGTCAGCACCGTTTCTACCGTTTTCACCGTTGCTTGCGTTTACCTTGCCTGCATTATGCACAGTGTCGTCGGTCAGGGTGATAATAAGATTTCCGTCCTCGTCGATAGTTACCGACTTAACGCCTACGCCTGTAGCGCCGGTATCACCCTTGTCACCCTTGTCACCCTTGTCGCCTTTGTCGCCTTTGTCGCCCTTAGCCTCGGTGACCTTACCAAGGTTATATACTGTATCGTCAGTCAGAGTGATTATGAGGTTTCCGTCATCATCTATCGCTACCGATTTAACGCCTACGCCTGTAGCGCCGGTATCGCCCTGTTCACCTTTATCTCCGATGACCTTGCCTGCATTATGCACGGTGTCATCGGTCAGAGTAATGATCAGTTTTCCGTCTTCGTCAATGACAACGGATTTCACACCTACTCCCGTGTCACCTGTATCGCCCTTTACATCTGTCACTATGACAGTAAGGAGTATATCGCTGTCTACGGTAAATGTTATTTCGTTTTTGTTTGTTTCGGAAAGCAGTTCGCCGCCGATGTACCAGCCCTTGAGAATAAAGGTCGGGTCAAGTGTCACGGTTGCTGTAAGCTGTGTTCCCTCAAGGAGCTTGTCGCCGCTTGAGATCTTTTCTTTACCGTTTTTAACCGAAAGGATACAGCCCTCAATAGTTGTGGGGAATGTAACCGTATATTCCGGTATCTTCTCAATTTTTACCGAGATGTTTGTATTCGCTTTGACAGCACCTGTCTTATAGGTATAACTGCCGTCGTTGTTGTCGATCCACGAAGCCGTGTCTGCAAGGCGGTAGTTTTCATTCGGCTTAACTGTAACGGTGATCTCATCTGCGTAGCGAACGGTATTACCGCTTACAAAATCTTCGTTTCCGTTTTTAACAGTCATATCGGCATTTTCGATGCTGTCTACTGTAACCGTATATTGCTCGATTTCGGTGAAATACACCTGAATGTCGGTTTTGGTATCCATAACGATTTCATAGTCATACTGACTGTACAGCTTATCATCGGTTGTTACGGTGTCGACCTTGTCGTCACGGGTAATGACGAGCTTCTGCACTCTGTAATTTTCTGCCGCCTGTGCGGTAAGAACAATTTTTGTGCCGACAATAACACCCGTACCCGACTGATAACCCTGCTTGGTTGCCACTGCACCTGTCTGTTCGCCGCTTGCGGCAGAATAGGTCAGCTTTAAACGAACAGGAACATCAAATTCTGCGCCGATCTCAGTGTCCTTTGTAATAGTCATAGTGAAGCTTTCGCCGCTTTGACCCTCGGCGTCGCCTGTCCACGCGCGGAATTTGCAGTCTGCGTCAGCTTTGACAGTGAATGTCAGTTCACAATCAACAGGAACATACACGCTGTTGTTGTCATTCAGCTCTATAATATCGCCGTTTGCGTCGGTGATCTCTATTGTACCGCCCTCTGCGGGGATATTTACCTTTACCTGCTTGCCGATTTCAGAAAGAGAAGCAAATTCTGCTTCAACAGTGTATTCTTTCGATGCCAATCTCAGCGTATAGGTGTCTGAGCCTGCGGCATCTATGGTTACGGTATTATTATCCGCATCGGTGATCTTCCACGATTTCAGTCCGTAGCCGTTTTTCGGTACTGCGGCAAATGTTACATCATCGGTGACTGTGCCACCGGGAGCGCTCAGCGGAGCATCTCCCACTGTCGCACTGACCGTACCTATTACCGCGCCGTCTGCCGTATATGTATCGGTAAATGTGACCTGAGCGGAAGTTACCGCACGCTCGGTTGAAACCTGAATATTTGCTTCACCGTTCAGGGTAAAGGCACATTCGATAGTTCCGTCTGCTTCCGGCGTGAATATCATTGATTCTCCGCCGTTGTCAAGCGTCATGGATACAAGCTTATACAACTCGCTCTTTGGGGTGACCTTTACCTTGATGATCTCGCTCTCGCTTATCTCATCTCCCGACTTGATCTCAACATTACCGAGATGGCGCACCTTGATGTCGGCGGCATCTTCGTTATCGACAGAGTAGTTGACCTTATAGTCTTTCTTTGCCGTTGTAACCTCGGCGATATTCGACCATGTGCTTTCATTTTCTTTGCCGTCCACCTTGCAAACGGAGGTAACAACAAAGCTAAAGTCGGTGTTGGTTTTCAGATTTTCAATGTCATAGTATGTTGTACCGGCAGAGAGCAGCTCGGAGATCTTCGTATACTCGCCGTTTTCAATGCTGTACACATAGTAGCCCTCTACCTCCGGCCAACCGGGAGTCTTGTCGGGCTGAGACCATGTAAGGCGCACTGCATCATCTGCGAACAGTTCAGCTTCCAGATCATCTACCGCAGGAGCGGGTGTGCTGACATTTGACAGGCTGTAGCCGATAAAGACAGTCTTGTTGCCTTCCTCACCGTAGAGGTGACGGAACCACTGTCCCAGCGTCCAGTCGAATGTGTACTGCGTGTAAATGCTTGCGGGGATTCCCTCCTCGGCAAGAGCAGGACCGTCAATATCATTGACTGCACCGATGCACCCCTGCGAGGAGGTTTTCGTGGTCGAAACGCCCGAACCGTTGCTGTAGCTCAGACTGGTTTCAAAACCAACATCATGCGAGAATAGTATACCATCGCCGAATACACCGAAGCTGATGGAGAAGTTGAAGTAAAATCCGTGAGAAATCTCCTCAGAAACCGATTTGATATTGCTCTTTGAATAGGAAACCTCATTCAGACCTCCCGCATAGCCCAGACGGATAGTGTTCTGGCTGAGCTGCTGAGCGCCGAGTGCACTGTATGCGCCCCAGCCCAGCTGATTGTACATATAAGGGTTGCCCTCGTTGCCGTTCAGCCAGTTTTCCTCTTCGTTGATCTGCTCAAGGGGATAATAGCAGGCTTCGTCTTTTGAGGTCTTATCCGACTCCTTAGTGATGGCGCGATTGCCCTTTTTCTCCATATAGGAGTTGTATTCTTCAGCAAAGCTGTTGTAGTCGTCAATGCTCATCTGCTGATACACCGGTTGCTGTGGGATAGACAGGCTTATTGCCGTTTCGTCCGACCACTTGCCGTTTTCATCCAGCACCTCATAGCAGTAAATGAATACCGGCGTTCTTGCAACGAGTGCCGTATTATACGCCTGCGCCTTGACGGTCATGGCGTATTCGGTTTCCAGTGCTTCGGAAAAGCTCTTGCTCCATTCAAGAGAATAGCCGGCAGAGATCTCCAACTCAAAAGGCGCAAACAGTCCGCCGTAGCTGTAGGACATACCCACGCTGTAGGAAACATTTTTTGAAGAGGACTGCTCCAGCTCGTAGCTTTCGGTTATGGTATAGTCGGTCTCGTTATTTGCCGAATCGCCCAGTGCCGCAAAGTAGGGCGCCGCCTGCATAACTGCCTTGACCTCGGGGTCGCTGTAGGCGTAGCTCACGCCCTTATATCGTGCGATAACGCCGTCCTGGTCACGGTCGCAGGCAGTCAGCAGTACCTGTGCACCGCCGCCCTTATAACCGCCGTCTGCTTTGTTCGGACCCCAATCGGAGAGTGTTGTTTTAAAGCCGGTAGCCGCGCCGTAATCGGCGGCAGTATCGTTATAAGTGGCGGAAATCAAACCTTTTTTGAAAGAATAAGTATCGTCTCCGTCCCGGCAGGAAGTCACAAATACGATTTGCTCTCTGCCGGCATTGTTGCCGTCAAAATTACCTACAGCAACCGAGCGGATGAATTCTTCGTGCCCGCCGAGCGCACCGTCAAATTGAAAGCCGCTCATTTTATAGCCCTGGGAGGCAACCGTGTTTAATTCGCCGGTAGCGGTGTTGTATGTATACAGCGTGCCGTTGATAAAGATAAAATCTGCGGCACTGGCTCCGTTATAAGCAACCGCCTCCACCGCTAAAGGAGAAACAATGTCTTCGCCATCGGTGCTTTTATATGTCCACTCGTTTGTTGACATGGTTTTGTAATCAGATTGAATAAAGCCATTGTTTTTGTTGTTCAGAAGCGTTGTATAGGCAAGATAGCTTTCATCTGTTTCACCGTAACCTTCGATTTCAGCCTTAATACCTGCAACAACAAGGTCGTCGTAACCGTCATTGTTGATGTCACCTGCCGTTATATTGCAGGCGTTCATACTACTTGACGACTGTACTTCTCCATCGGAGAGCTTGCCCTCGGGGCAGACATAGAAAGATTCATCTGCTTTCTGATCGATAAAAGAGCCTTCCTTCGGCATAGTGCCGCCGTATTTAATTTTTACCTGCGGGCGGTATACATTTTTGTTGTCGCTCGTTATGCAGTTTACATGGAAATACGAAAGCACGGCAAGGTCATCTATATTGTCGCCGTTGAAATCACCGACCACCATTTTTACGCTCAGCTTGTGCATGGCGTTATACAATGTATCTTGTTTTGAGCCGCCGATGCTGTCGTTTCTTGCACCTTTTACCGATTTTCCGCTTTGGTATGTCTCAATATAGAGGTCGTGAAGCAGGTCATAGCCCAAAGATCTGCCATCACCTGTGGTTGTATTATTGTGATTACTAGTCAACTTATTGCCGTCAGCATCGTAACGCAATTCCCAGAGGAGACTACCGACATTATTTATATCTTGGTAAAGGTCGGTAGTAACCCATGTTGCCGACTTTTTTGTGCCGGGTACATAGACAATAACGGTTTCCTTGCCATCATTATCGAAGTCGCCGGCGACGACATCAAGAAGTGCGTTTGTCTCATAGCCGTTGACCTGAAAGTCTCCGTCGGAATCTGCGATCCAGTCGAGGGGAAAATTAATAATATAGGTGCCGCACTGCTTACCCGTTACAGTATTGGACAAAATGGCATAAACTTGTTTGCGTGTTCTGTGAACCCCGACATAGACAACATAGTCTTTTCTTCCAGAACCTGTAGGGTCAAATGCTACCGACTGTATAAACGAAAGCTGTTGAATACTACTGGACAAGCTCAAGTCCGGCAGAGAGCCGTCCGATGCGGTGTTGTTATTTGATATAAAGCTTAGCAGGCTTTCCGCCGTTCCCACATCGGCAATTTTTCCGTTGACCGATGATGCGGTGGTTTGCAAATAAAAAAGCTCGTTTTGCTCCACCATCGCAAACGGGTGGTCAACATCGTAGCCGTAGGGGTTAGTCGTCTTGTCGTACCCGGCAGGGACGGTGTTTTTCATCAGCGAATTTGCCGCATCCGATGAAAAGGTCGGACTGTCCGAGCCGTCCTCGGCAAATGACGAAAACGGCAGACTTGCGGCTATCATCGCAACAGCCAGCACCGCACTTATCGCTCGTCGAAAAATGAATTTCTTGTTCATAGTTCATACTCCTTCAAAATCGGGTTTACCGCATACAGCGGCAGAATAGAAAATAAAAAAATGAGTCATATAGCTCTTATTAAATATTATATCATAATGCGGAGATTTCGGGCGTGTCGTTTACGCTGTATTGTTGTCGTTTACGTCGCAGAGAATTACACAGATAAAATATCGCTTGTCAAACGACGGATTTTAATGTAAAATAGTATACGGACAATCGGCACAATGAATTTTACTGTAAACGGGAGGTTTCTCGTCATAATGGAGAACAATATACAAAAATCTTTACGGTGGATATGCACGGCACTGTTTCCGATCCTTTGCATCGGAATGATATGGTTTTTGCAGAATTTCACTAAGCTTGATACATCTATACAATATATAGACTGGCAAACTGCCGTCAAAATCGGACAAGATGATTCGCTCACCGAGCTTGACTATTCCGTACCACCTGAAACAGGCGACAGGTTTCGGCTTGAAACAGTCATTCCCGCAAACAGCAAATACGGTAATCTGGTATTTGAAACGGCAGGAATGGATCTGACGGTCAGCATAGACGAAAAAGCGGTGTGGCAGTCCGAAACTCTTGTGCCCGAGGGAGCGGCAGGGCAGACCCAGGCGATTATTCCGCTGCCGCTCGATACCGAATGTAAGCTTACCGTTATCGGCACGGTGACCGACACGACAAGCATTATTTTCCCGCCTTTTCCGCGCTTTGTGCCTGTAGATGCGGAAGCAATCGAAAGCTACGCCTACGCGAATTATTACAGCATTCCTGCAGGTGCGACCGCTTTCATATCGCTGATGATCGCAGGTCTGTTTCTTTTGGGAATTGCGCGCAAAAATACGGATTGGAGTCTGATACCGCTTTTCCTTGCCTCTGTGGGGCTTACGATGCAATGGATCACCAAAGGAATGGGACATCATTTTCTCGATGACGGATTGGTCGATTTCCTTAATCGGCAGGAAATAGGCATTCTGTTGCTTGTGCTTTTGATAGTATATCTTGTGATGAACAGACAACGTAAATTCTGGAAATACTTTGGGGTTTCCGCCGCCGTAAGTGCCGTTACATTGGCTGTCGCATACATGGTATCGTTTTTCACAAACAGCCGCCTTTCAAAATATATCGGCAGGCTGATCTCAGATGTCACGGAGTTTTATGATTATTCAGGACTTCTGTATTGGATCACCGTCTGGACAGTCGCCGTATGTGCGGTCATCTCCGCCTATGCCGTAACACGTTCGATCATTTCGCAGCAGATGGAAGCCAAAACGCTCCGTCTGCGCAACGAGCTTATCATGAACAGCTATCATGCGATAGAAAGCAAGGTGACCGACAGCGCCGCCATTCGCCATGAAATGAAGCATAAAATAATCGCCCTTGACGCACTGTATCAGAAGGGCGATTATAAGACGCTGGGGGAGCTGATCGGAGATATAAAACAGCAAAACGATCATTTGGCACAAACGCAGTTTACCGAAAATTTCACGGTCAATACGATTTTGCAGGACGCCGCTTACCGTGCGGCACAGTCCGACATCAGATTTGATGTGCTCGTTTCTGTTCCGCCGCAGCTGACTGTTGCCGAAAGCGATTTATGCGAGCTTTTGATGAATATGCTTGATAATGCGTTGGAAGCCACCGCGGAGGTTACCGACGGAAAACGGTTTGTCCGCTTTCAAATTGAAACAAAGAACGGCTTTCTTGCTGTAAAGTGTGAGAATTCATATTCCGGCAAGCACAGACAGGACGCGGACGGCAACTATCTCACAACCAAAAATGACGCCGAAACCCACGGCTTCGGCTTAAAGCTGATGAACACCGTCGCCGTGCGTTACCACAGCATACTGGATATTTTCACTTCGGAGGATCGGATCTTCACCGTGCAGACAGCGCTTAAGCTGCCTAAAAAATAAATATTAAGAGGTCACCGCCGAATATAAGCGGTGACCTCTTTGTTATTGATTTATATATCGCACAAATGCGCTTTGAAAGGCTTTGTAATAGGCTCTTCCCACCGGGAGCGTTTCGCCGCTTTGCAGAGAAAGCTCCGTTCTACCGATCTCACGCACCTCATTCAAATTCACAAGATAGCTGTTATGACAGCGGGCAAATTGCCCCGCAGGAAGTTGTTTTTCAAAATCCGAAAGCGAAAAATAATAGGTGCTGTTACCTGTA
>UMHT01041185.1_pt1 | contig 13655 bp, 9 predicted proteins | sample 1965601 | NCBI WGS metagenome assembly UMHT01 (sample SAMEA4836105, study PRJEB28245) | human gut metagenome | biome: gut microbiome; material: fecal sample | place: Denmark | collected 2008 | reverse complement strand
GCGCCCCGCTGATGTGGACAGGAGCGTGAACATTTCCTTCCGTGTGCGGCAGAACTACGGCCCCAGCCAGATCACCGTGACCTGCGGCGGCAGGCAGTTGGCCCGGTTCAAGCGCCAGCGCATGGCTCCCGGCGAGATGGAGCACATCGCACTGCCCAAAGTCCTGCTGGAAAAAGCAGACGGCCCGCTGACCGTTGCGGTAGAGGAGGTTATTGCAGAATGAGCAGCATCAAAGAAGTCATTTGCATCTGCTGTCCCTGCGGCTGCCACTTGCAGGTAGACCCGGAAAATGATTATAATGTAACTGGAGTAACTGGAAACGCCTGCCCCAACGGTGCCGCCTACGGCAGGAAAGAGCTGACCCACCCCACCCGCATCCTCACCAGCACCGTGCGGGCGGAGGGCGGGCTGTACCCGCGCTGCCCGGTAAAGACTGCGCAGGCCGTGCCTAAAGAGAAGATGACCGAGGTCATGGCTGCGCTGGACCGCGTCACCCTGCACGCCCCCGTCCGCACCGGACAGGTGGTGCTGGCAGATGTGTGCGGCACCGGCGTGGATGTCGTGGCAACGCGAAATCTGTGATACACACTCCTGAAACGATACGGAGGTAGCAAAAGCATGAGTACAAAATATGTTCTGGCGTTGGATCAGGGAACCACCAGCAGCCGTGCCATCCTGTTCGACAATGAGCAGAATATCATTGCGGTGCAGCAGCGCGAGTTTGAGCAGATCTATCCGCAGCAGGGCTGGGTGGAGCACAACCCCATGGAGATCTGGTCCACCCAGTATGGGGTCATGAACGAGGTGGTGGCCCAGAGCGGTGTCGATGTCCACGACATTGCCGCCATTGGCATCACCAACCAGCGGGAGACCACCATCCTGTGGGAAAAGGCCACCGGCCGCCCCATCTACAATGCCATCGTCTGGCAGTGCCGCCGCACGGCTCCGCTGGTGGATGAACTGCTGCAGCAGCCCGGCATGGCAGACTACATCCGGGAGAACACCGGCCTGATGCCTGATGCCTATTTCTCCGCAACGAAGATCAAGTGGATCCTGGACAATGTGCCCGGTGCGCGGGAGCGCGCCGAGGCAGGGGAGATCCTGTTCGGCACTGTGGACACATGGCTGGTCTGGAAGCTGACCGGCGGCAGAGTGCATGTCACCGACCGCACCAACGCCAGCCGCACCATGCTGTATAACATCCGCACGCTGGACTGGGACGACACCCTGCTCAAGGCACTGGATATCCCGCGCTGCATCCTGCCCCGCGTGACGGATTCCAGCGAGGTCTACGGCACCACCGATCTGTGCGGTGTGCAGATCCCGGTGGCCGGCATTGCCGGTGACCAGCAGGCTGCGCTGTTCGGACAGAGCTGCTTTGGCAAGGGCGAGGCCAAGAACACCTACGGCACCGGCTGCTTTTTGCTGATGAACACCGGCGACACCATCTGCCGCAGCCGGAACGGCCTGATCTCTACCATTGCCATCAGCCTGAACGGTAAGGTGGAGTATGCGCTGGAGGGCAGCGTCTTTGTGGGCGGTGCCGTCATCCAGTGGGTGCGCGACGGCCTGCGCATGATCCAGGAGAGCCGCGATGCGGAATACTATGCCCAGAAAGTGCCGGATAACGGCGGCATTTACATCGTGCCGGCCTTTACTGGTCTGGGTGCACCGTACTGGGATATGTACGCCCGCGGTGCCATTGTGGGCATCACCCGCGGCACCACCCAGAACCATATCATCCGCGCGGCGGAAGAATCCATCGCCTACCAGAGCGCAGACCTCGTGGCGGCTATGGAAAAGGACACCGGCGTGCCCATCACCTCGCTGAAGGTGGACGGCGGTGCATCCCGTGACCAGTTCCTGATGCAGTTCCAGGCCGATATCCTGAACAAGACCGTGCTGCGCCCGGCCATCCGGGAGACGACCGCTCTGGGCGCAGCCTATCTGGCGGGCCTTGCCACCGGTGTGTGGAAGGACCGGGACGAGATCCGCAGCCTGTGGCACTGCAACATGACCTTTGCCCCGCAGATGGACGAGGCCGAGCGCACCCGTCTGCTGGCCGGCTGGCACAAGGCTGTGGGCCGTAGCTGCGACTGGTCAGAGCATTGATAGTTTTCGCCCGACTTTATGGTTCACGCACAAAATATTTTTTAATTGTTTATTTTCTATTGACATTTTGTTACAAAACGCTATACTAGAAGCATCCCAAGAGAAGTGAGATGGGGATGCACTGTATCGTCCAGATGCAGTGTGTCCCCATTTTTATTACGGAAAAATCAGATTCAAAAAGGAGGTCCCCCATATGAACGAGAAAAAACTTTCAAGGCCGCTGATCAGTCTCATCGTCAGCATCGCGCTCATCATCGTAGGCATTGCCGGTTCTTTCATTTTACAGACGAACTCCGGCAAAACGACCATCCGGAACGTTACCATTGAATCCGAATCCGGTCATACCCTTGCGATGGATGTTTATATTCCGGAAAACGCCACCGCTGAAACGCCTGCGCCCGCTATTTTTGTACAGCATGGCGGAAACAACAACAAAGAAGAAATGCAGCATTACTGCATTGAGCTCGCCCGCCGCGGCTATGTTGCGATCGGCGTGGATATGTACGGCATGGGCGAAAGCGAACCTCTGCCGGACTCCGAATGGCTCACCCAGGGCCGCGGCCTTTATGATGCGGTACGCTACGGCGTGACTCTGCCCTACGTTGATACCGACCGAGTTTCGCTGCTGGGCTACTCCCGCGGTGGCAAGGCAGCTGGTGAAGCACTGCAGTGCGATAACGACAGTCTGAATGTTGTCAAGGCCATTTTCCTGATCCACAGCGATCCCATCGTGCGTAACAGCGAGGGCTACACCGATGTTTACGGTGCCCGAGATGTCGCAGTTCTCGCAGACAAGAACGACGAGTTCTTCTTCTCGGAAAAAGCTAATGATAACGGTACCTATTCCAACGACGCCAACAAGTATGCAGCCAACCTTTCCAGCCCGGCAGAATATGTGATCAACAACAGTGCACAGTCCTTCCTGTATTTCGGTATCGACCCCGCAACCACCAGTGAACAGCGCGTGGCAGAGACCGTTTATGAGCAGGATTACGGCGGAAAGACCGGAAGCCGCCAGATCTTTGTTTCTAACGAGACGCATATGGCTGGTTGGTGGTCCCCGCTGGTCATGAACCGTGTGTTGACCTTCTTTAACCGTGTTATGCCCACTGGCACTGCTCTGAGCGCCAGCAGCTACACCTATACCATCTGGAACATCTTCAAGATCATCGCCCTGTCCGGTCTGCTGCTGTTTGCCGGGTCTCTGATGGTCTGGCTGGTCAGCTCCGTCAAGACATTCCAGTGTGCCGACAATGGAGAGCAGGACCTTCGCCCAGTTGGCGATAAGAATGCAGTTGCATGGTTCTGGGGCATCCAGATCATCAGCGCCGTCCTGTCCATCCTCATTATTCGATTCCTGAACAAGCAGGGACTGGCATCTTACCGCGATGCACTTTTCCACTCGGCCAACCCTGCGTACCACGGCCTGATCTCTCTGCTGTGCGGCGCACTGACTCTTGTTCTGTGCACGGTGTGGTACATGGCCTACGGCAAAAAACACGGTTTCTCCTTCCGGAATACCGGCATCGCTATTTCCGGGCATGCACTCCTCAAATCCATCGGCGCGGCCCTGCTTGCAGTCTTTGCCCTGATCCTGATGGTTTTTGCCGTCGACTATTTTGTGGATGTGAACTTCCTGATCGTTTACTGGGGCTTTATGAAGTTTGGAGCCAACCGCATCCCGGGTATGCTCCTTGTTGTACCCATGTATCTCGTGTACTACATTGTCATGTCCATCAGCGTCAACAGTTTTAACTTTAGCACGGCGCTCGGCAAAAACAAGCTGCTTTCTAACCTTCTGATCAGCTTTATCGCATCGGTTCCCACTCTGTTCGTCCTCTGCTACGTTTACGGTATCTTCAAGGCTACCGGCTCGAACCCGATGTTCGGCGGTCTGGCTTCTGCCGCAACTGCAGTGTATGCGCTGCCCGGCTTCATCTTTGTTGCGATCCTGATTTGTCGTCTCCTGTACCAGCACACAGGCAATCCCTACCTTGGCGGCATCTTCTGCGGCGTTCTTGCAGCTGTCAGCGAGTGGGGCATCTGCGAGATTCGCGTGCACACCCCCGGAACACAGTACGCTGGCACTGCTCTGGTCTACGCACTGATCGCGATCGGCTTTGTAGTTACCATAGCATGCGCTGTACTGCTGAAGAAAAATAATGCAGCCGTGCAGGCACATAAATAATGCCTCTTTAATCCTCTTTACAAACCCCTCAATTTTTTATAAACTTGGTTTGCGCATGGTGCGGCCCTTTTAGAGTTTTCTGAAAGGGCCGTATCTTCTGATTGCTCCCTATCTCTGTAAATCTGGCTCGAAAGGAGTCTTACCCAATGCATCCTCTTGCCGAAACCCTGCTGGACGAACCGGTGATCGCCGCTGTGAAAACGGACGAAGCCCTGACTGCTGCGCTGGCCTCGCCCTGCAGTACTATTTTTCTGCTGGCAAGCACCCTGCTCACCGTAGACGGTCTGGTGCACCGCATACATGATGCCGGAAAACTGGCCGTGGTTCACATCGACCTTGTGGACGGCCTTTCGTCGCGGGAGATCGCGGTGGACTCCCTCAACGCCCTGTGCCACCCGGACGGCATCATCTCCACCCGCCCGACCCTGATCCGCCGGGCGCGCCACCGCGGCCTGTTGACCGTCCAGCGGGCATTCATTCTGGATTCCCTCTCGCTGACCAGCCTGTCCGGCCAGCTGGAGCAGGGCAAGCCGGATTTTGTCGAGATCCTTCCCGGCATCATGCCCCGGGTCATCGCCGAGATCAGCGCCCGTACACAGGTGCCTGTCATTGCAGGCGGCCTGCTGCGGGACAAAGCCGACGTCATGGCCGCCATGCGCGCAGGTGCCGCCGCAGTTTCCACCTCTGCGCCCTCCCTGTGGGATATCTGAGCCAGAACAAGATCCCAGCTGAACTACGAAAAGCATAATCGTATCCTGGTGTTTTATTGGATATGCCCGCCCACCGATGGAGCCGGATCTCCACGGTGAGCGGGCATTTTTTCGTTTTCATTCGATTCGAGTGAATCTATTCGGCCTGCGGATTAACTCGATAATTTAAAGCAATCCTACAAGTCGCACTCCCCTTAAAGTCTTTCTGCTTCCTGCATCTTAGCATCATACTGGATGTCAGAGATCGGCACGAGGCCCTCGATCATATCCAGTTTGCTGTTGACAAGGTCATCATACACATCTTTGATGGACGACGTAATGGAAGGCTCCAGCTGTTCATTTGCAATTACGCTTTCCACCAGTGCTTGTTTGTTTTTCAGTTTCTGCGCCATATCGGGCAGGAAGTGATAATTTTCAATCATGCGCAGAATGATGTTTGCCATAAAATTGCCGCGGATGCTGCTCAACTCGATATAAATCGCTCCGGCATCCTCCACGGAAATTTGTGCGATGCTCATCAGGTAATCAGCCAGAGTCGTTTGCGTATCGTTCAAAATTCCCTAACTTGCCATACTGCGTTGCAGGATATTCATTTTTCGATAGTCCTGAATTATACCGGTTTTTATCATTACATTCCACTACTTTATGCCGTCACATGGGTGGCATTCTCTTTCACCGAATTGATCGTATCCATCAGTTCACTCCCTGTTTTGCCATCAAACAGGCGGGTAAACAGGATGGGCTGGTCAAAGGGTGGTTTCATCAGCACCGCTTTGCTTTCCACATAACCGTTCTGCTCGATGTAATGAATGACCTTCTGCACGAACGCGATCTGCTTTGCATTCAGTGATTCGTCATTGATAAATTTTGAAAATGCCTGCATGGCAGCATCGTGGTCCAGCTTTGCCACTTTACGCACCAGCAGACCAAAGGGTGTATCCCGAAACTCCCGTGCATAGTCCTCTTTGCTGCCCAGCTCACAGGTAAAGATATGTTCCAGCTCGGTATAGTCGCCCCGGGAAAGCGGAATGTTCTGGGTCAGCTTGTGGATGGCCAGCGTATCGCTGCGGTGCTCCATGATGTAGCGGTTCACACGTTCCCGGTACTCGCCGAAATCGTAGCCGGAATCCAGCGCTTTGCCCTCAGTCTGTTCCAGTACCGGGTCGGCAAGGGCCGTGTAGACAGGTTTTTGCCCTTCTACACCGTCCACCAGAAACCTGATAAGCTCCCGCAGTTCCTGCCGCATTTCCTCAAAGCGGAGCAGATCATGCGAGGTCAAAAATTCGTCTGTCTGCACCTCCCGGATGAGGGGCAGCTTTGCCTGCACCTGCGGGATGGTAGCTTTCCCTTCCAGCATTGCCGCTGTGCTGCGCAGCTGTTTCTGGGCGCGGCCCAGCCCCGGCAGACCCTCCAGCTCACAGAGCAGCAAGCCATACACAAAGTTATCGAACCGCTTGGCGGCCTCGTCCTTATCGTCCAGCGAGATGAGCGGTGCAACCTCTTTCATCAAGGTGCCTTTGTCCGTTTCGGTCAGGCTGACAAAGGCTTCCGGCTTTTGATAGTGTTCCACGGCCTGTCGGTGCAGCCGCACGGATACCAGCTCCGGATTCAGCGCTCCCACCTCGGCGCGGCAGGTCTCTGTTAAAATCTTGCGCCAGTTCTGGTAGTTTTCGTCCCCATAGGCTCCATCCTGCAGCGCGGCGGCGATCCGCACTTGCTTGCAGAAAATGCTCTCGGACAGGCTTTTGGTGTCCGCGCTCTCGTAGCCGTTGGGTTTCTGACGGAAAAATTCAAAGTTGCCGCAGTAGTCGAAGATCAGAAACCGCCGTTTGCCCGTATATTCGCCGTCGATGGCATCCACGCAGGCAAGGGACGGGCAGAGCCGCGTACCACGGCCGATCATCTGCCAGAACTTCGTTTTGCTGCGTACTTTTTTGAAGAACACCAGATTCACGCACTCCGGCACATCAATGCCCGTATCCATCATATCCACCGAGACCGCAATAAACGGCGGCTTGTCCGGCTGTTTGAAGTCGTCAATGATGGACTGTGCATAGGCATCATCGCAGACCACCCGCTGGATGAATCCCGGGTACTGGGTCTCCAGCTGCGGGTAGAGCTTGCCAAAGCGTTCCCGGATAAACTCCGCGTGGCGCTTGTTCTGGGCAAAGATGATGGTTTTGCCGATGCGGTCGCCGCCCGCCGTCTGGATGCCGCGTTCCATCAGGTCTTGCAGCACCGTGTCCACGGTGTTGGCGTTGAAGATGAACTTATTCAGCTTTTCGGATGGGATGAAGGTGGGCAGGGTGTCGTCCTCGGCAAAATCGTCCTCGTAGCGGGCCTTATCCTCCGGTGAAAGCTGGTCGTAGTGGATGCCCTCTTCTGTGAATTTCGTCTTGACCTCGTAGTTGTAGTAAGGCACCAGCACATGGTCGGTGTAGACCGCCGTATCATAATCGTAGGCGTAGGTGGGGATGCCATGTTCCATCTCGAAAAAGTCGTAGGTGTTGCGGTCCACATCGGTTTTCGGGGTGGCGGTCAGGCCCACCAGAACCGCATCGAAATAATCAAAAATGGCGCGGTATTTCTTGAAAATGCTGCGGTGGCTCTCGTCCACGATGATAAGGTCAAAGTGGGCGGGCGAAAACAGCGGCACGCCGTCCTTGGTCTTGGCGTTGTCGATGGCGTTGAGCATAGTGGGATAGGTGGAAAACACGATGCGCGCGGCCTTATCGTCCTTGGAGGAGCACAGGTTGCACAGCGACTGGTCGGGCAGATACTTCTTGAAGTCGTCCTTCGCCTGCTTGACCAGCGCGGTGCGGTCCGCCAGAAAGAGCGCGTTGGTCACATGACCGCCCCGGCTCAGCACATCGGTCAGGCTGGATGCGGTGCGGGTCTTGCCTGTGCCCGTTGCCATGACCAGTAGATTGCGCCGGAAGCCCTGCGTAATATGTGCGCAGACTGCCCGGATGGCGTTTTTCTGGTAGTAACGGTCGGTGATTTTGTCGTCAATTTCAATGGTGTCCAGCGGCTTTTTCTCGGTGCGGCGGTTCATCAGCTTCTGCAAGTCGTCCTTGCAGAACACCCCGCTCACGGCACGCTGCGGGCCGCTCTGCTCATCCCAGAAATAGGTGGTGTAGCCGTTGGTGGTAAACAGCATCGGACGGCGGCCAAACTTCTGCTCCAGACAGTCTGCATAAAGCTGAGCCTGCTTGCGCCCGATGTTGGGGTCTTTTGTGCTGCGCTTGGCTTCAATGACCGCCAGCGGCAAGCCGTCCTTGCCCATCAGCACATAGTCCGCATAGCCCTTCTGCCCCAGCACGCCGTTCATGTTGTCCACTTCGTACTCGGTGCGCACATCGGCATCCGGCCCGGTGAATTTCCAGCCCATGGCCTTGAGGTCGATGTCGATGATCTTCTGCCGCGTTTCGGCCTCGGTCAGGTCGACGGCGGTGAAACTGCGGCTCTGCTGGTTCTGCTGTTTGCTGGCTGTGTACGCCGTCGAAAGGCTCTCCACCTGCTTGCGCAACGCTTCCAGCTCGGCATCTTTCTGGGACAGTAAACTTTCCTGTTCCCGGATCTTCTTTGCGTCCAGTGTTACCTTTTCACCGGGGATGGCTGTTTCATCAAAGGAGCGCTCCACATAGTCCGTGCCGTAGCAGTAATCCACCCACTGGATGAAATCGAACAGCCCCCGCAGGCTGAACACTGCATCCGCCGCCGACACACTATGCCCTGTATGTACCGCCAGATTGCCCGCCTTCACGATGCTGGGCAGCACGCTCCACACGTTGCGGTCCACCGCGAACCGGAAACTCGGTTCGTGCAGCAGGGATTGCAGATTGTCCTTGTAGGGCATCGTGATGGTCTTATCTGCCGCATACACCCACTTCACCGCCAGCTCCAACGCCTTCCGGCACCCCACCGCGCACATCGCCGGGGAGGTGGAGAACACTTTCTCGGCCTCGATGGCAGAATTGGCGAAGAGGGAATATTCGGGGCGGGTGGAGAGATAGGAGAAGTTGGACATGGTGGAGGGCTCCTTTCAATAGTAAATCGAGCACTTAATTAAAGACTTCATCCAGCATTTCTGACACTTCTGCATCAGTTGCGGTCATTTTTTCTATCTCGGAACGAACCCGTTCGGTTATATCCTTACTATCTTCCATTGTTTGAGGCTGTCCTCCCAACTGTTGCGATTTCACCAGATTCATCGAAAAAATGTCGTGATTTGTTTGAATATGAATTTGACTTTCCAGTGGCTTTTTCTTGTCATCTGAAACTTCTCCATATGTAAAAAGATTTCTCCGAATTCTCTTCACAGTGCGGTTCCATTGAAACACTGTCTGTGAACCAGCCTCATGACTTAACACAATCAAATGCCTCGCTGAATTTTCCTGCAACCACTCCATAATCAATTTCCACCACTTCTTGTCCGTAGAACCAACAGACATTCCATAAATGCAAACAATTGTGCTGTTCTTTATTAGTTTTGTTGCACGTTCATCATAGTTCATCCGAATAATTTGATTTTGTACAGGCTTAATTATTCCCTCAATAACATCCAAATTTTCAGCGAAAGCCTTATTTGCGATTTGTGTCTCATCATTGACACCCATTATGAGATCATCTATATACCCATGGACATGAACAAGCTCGCTAATATATCCGCCACTGAATTTACAGCCACCGGCTTTCTCCTTAACCGCATTGAAACACTTATCTAAGCAATTGGTATAATTAAACGTCACAAAGTTAAAATAGACATCGTTTCTATCAATAACTCTTCTGAGCACCTCTGCGTCAGCAGGTCGAATCTTATAATATGTACTGAATGCCTTACTCATTCCCTCAACTGCATTGTCCAGTTTTGATTCATCAAACCGCTGTTCTTCATTTCTTATATAACTTATAAAAGAGTTGACAAAATTTTCAAACAGTTCCAAGTACACCGCTGTATCATTGAGCTCGCTTGAATATTTGCCAAATGCATTTTCAAAGTCGGACCACGTTTCTGATTTCAACTGAATAGCGGACTTAAAGTTCCTGAGATTCTCGTCATCTTTTTGTGTTTCAGCACAATACACTCTATAAAAATCAGAATAGGCCGTTTTTAGCCCAATTCCTAAATCGAAACCATTTCCGATAAGAAAAGTCACCTGCATGAACGTCCCTCGCAATACACGTTTTTTATATCATATCACCGAAATCTCAAAAAGTTAATATGCTGGATTCTTTCGTCTTGATTTTTCGAGATTTGTGCAGAGCTCCTTCCGTCACGGCTCCCGCCGTGCCACCTCCCTCAAGGAGGGAGGCTTTTGCTTTGCGGTCACGTTAAGGCTCCCTCTCTGAGGGGGCTGTCGCCGTCAGGCGACTGGGGGAGTTACCCAAAATACTCCTGCATCAGCGCTTTTTTCAACAGTTCCAGCTTTTCTAAACTTTGCTGTACGGTCTGCTTTTGCTGATCTATTTTGTTTTTCAAAGTCACAAATTGATCTTGCAATTCAATTGGTGGTATATATAAGTCAATATTTTGCAGTTCTTTCGCATTAATATTTGCTTGTCCGATTGCCGTTTTACACATACCAATCAGCATTCGTTTTGAAAAATCCATATTGAGAAATGCAGAAAGAACCTCCGGTCGTATCCTCTCATTAATACGTACTCTAATTACAAACCCCGCAAGCACCATCAATTCATCTCGATTGTACACGCAGGTTTTTCCAACAAGTTCTTTGCTGTTTGTTCTGTTAAACAGAACATCGCCTCGGCGAACCGTGCATTTGTCCAGTTCACTATCCGGAATGTCGATTCGCTTTGTGTCGCGCAAGTCCAGCTCACCACTGTATGTAATATTGTTCATTCTTAAATATGGATATTTTCCACCTTCTACGGCAGGACGACTAGAACCATATCGTACATCTGAAACAACATCTTGAATTTTTCCTATACTCCATCTAAATGGATTTGCCGGAAATGTTCCAAACATCTCCACAAATCGTGCCTTTACCAGTTCGTCCAGTTTAGCAAGCTGCTGTTTGCGAAAATTCACGAGCTGTTCAACTTTGTACAGAGTTTGAGCAATTTTGTTTTGCTCTGAAATATTCGGAATTTCTATTGATAATGTTTCTAGCTTGCTCACAGCAAGACCGGGCTGTGCCGCACCTGTTGCATACTGACCCAAATTCATGGCGTTTAGTGCATAATAAAGCCAATGCACGTTCATTTCGATTTTTGGTTGTACAACGACTGCGTGCTCTGTTGCATGAAACTTTCCAGAGGCTAAATTAACATTTCCGCACAACGCCCCCTGTCTGCCAATCAACGGAAACTCTCCATCATGCGTATAATCTGCAACATATCCACGAATGCCGTTTCCTCCGAAACAAGGATACAATCCCTTGTTATATTCAGGTGAAATATCATTCGCTGATACGAATTTTCCTGCCTTTAAGAGACAAACCTCTCCCAACTTCGCCATCACACCATCTCCTCCAGCTCTGCCAGACCCTTGGTGATCTCCATTTCCAGCTCATGCAGGTCGGCAAGGATCTCCGTGGTCGAGGGGTACTCCACCGGCACATACTCCGTCTCTTTATACTTGTTGATGGACAAATCGTACCCGTTGGCGGCAATTTCCGCTTTGGGCACAAAGAAGCTCTGCTCGGTGCGCTTGCGGTCAGTTTCGGCGTCGAGGTTATGGAACCGGGCGATGATGTCCGGGATGTCGTTTTCCTTCACCTCGGTGCGCTTGTCGTCCAGCGAGAGGCCGTCGGCTTTCATATCGTAGAACCACACCTTATCGGTGCCGCCCGCACCGGTCTTGGTAAACACCAGCACCGCCGTAGACACGCCTGCGTAGGGCTTGAACACGCCGGAGGGCATGGAAATGACCGCCCGCAGCTGGTGGTTTTCAATCAGTTCTTTTCGGATGCTCTGGTGCGCCTTGCTGGAACCGAACAGCACGCCGTCCGGCACGATGCAGGCGCAGCGTCCGCCGGTTTTGAGCATTCGCAGGAAGAGCGCAAGGAAAAGCAATTCTGTCTTTTTGGTGTTGGTGACGGCCTTCAGGTCGTCGTTGATGCTCTCGGCATCCACAGTGCCCTTGAACGGCGGGTTCGCAAGGCAAACGGTATACTTGCTGCAAATGGAGTTTTGCTTCGACACGCTGTCCTTGTAGTCGATCTCCGGGTTCGTGATGGAGTGGAGCATCAGGTTCATGGCCGAAATGCGCAGCATGGTGCGGTCCATGTCAAAGCCGGTGAACATTGGGCCTGCAAAATGCTGCCACTGCTCCGGGGTCATGCTGTCCTCGTAGTGGGCGCGGAGGTACTGCGCACTGGACACCAGAAAGCCCGCCGTGCCGCAGGCCGGGTCACAGATGAAATCGTCCGGCGTGGGCTGCACCAGCTCCACCATCATATCAATGATATGCAGAGGCGTGCGGAACTGGCCGTTCCGACCCGCCGTTGCCAGTTTGCCCAGCATATACTCGTACAGGTCGCCCTGCATATCAAGGTCGGCAATGTCGTGGGTGTAAAGATCCTCCAGCCCGGTGATGATCTTTTGCAGCACCTGCGGCGTGGGGATCAGGAACATGGCATCGTCCATATACCGCGCAAAGGCGGTGTTGCCCTCATCCGGGCGGGTGGGGTCGTCTGCGATCTCCACCAGCTCGCCGTTTGCGTCAAAGTCCGGCAGACGGCCATACTTCATCTTTTTGATGGCAGGGAACACCCGCTGCTGCATGGTCAGGAAAATTTCGCGGGAATCTTTATCCTTGAAGCGGCTCCACCGCATAGACTGTCCTGCTTCGCTGGCCGGGAAGATGTGCTCCATCTTTTCGCCCGCCATGTTCTCAAAATCTTCGGTGGCAAGCTCTTTCTCGTCCAGTGACCGGATGAACATGAGATAGGTCAGCTGTTCAATGACGGTCAGCGGATTGGTGATGCCGCCTGCCCAGATGTCCGTCCAGATCTTGTCTACCTTATTTTTAATGGCTCCTGTTACCATGCGTTCCTCCTGAATGTTTGCCAATCGCAAACGCTTTTCATCTTGAATTTTTGGTGATAATATCACAATTTTATTATAGCAGTGTACGATTATATTTTCAATGTAGAGCGTTTAGCAGACGTGCTTTCTTGATCGCAAGGCAAGAAATTAGTGGAACGTTAAAACAGCAATTTGCGATATGCAATTCAACGCTATTGCTGTTGCATGAAGAAGTTGAATTGCTATAAAACGGTAAAGTGGATTTTATCTGCTTTACCGTTTTTTCTTTACATCTGGACTCCAACATGCCTTTGTGCTATTCAGCGATTCCATCGCGCAGCCTGCGCTCTGCTTACCAACTGATGATCTCCGGCGGTGATGTGAAAGCGGTGCAGGGAACAACACCTGTGCAGGCTGCCCCGGTTGAAGCAGAACCGACCATCTCCGTGTCGGCACTTTTGGAGCTTCTGAAGGACGCAGACCCCTCTGTAAAAGCGCAGCTCCGCTTGGCTTTGCTGACCTGAATTGCCAAAAAAGCACGAATTGCAGAGTAATTCACAGACTTACTCCATCTGACACGAAAAATGCAGACCGTGCAAAAACCGTGCAGAGACCGTGCAAATGGCGTACAAAAAGAAAATCCCACGAGGAAC
>UMHT01013525.1_pt1 | contig 13684 bp, 10 predicted proteins | sample 1965601 | NCBI WGS metagenome assembly UMHT01 (sample SAMEA4836105, study PRJEB28245) | human gut metagenome | biome: gut microbiome; material: fecal sample | place: Denmark | collected 2008 | reverse complement strand
CGGCAAAATCCGTTACTGGAACGAGGTACGAGTGAACAGTAACTAAAAGTATGAAGATTATCTGAATAAAAAAGATAAATGTAGCATTTTGGCTAAAAATGTTTTATAATAAAAGACGTATATACGTCTTTCTTTGAAAAACAGGGGATTTATAAACAGAATCTCTGGTATCAGGAAAAACATAAAAAAATAAAAAAAATATTGAAAACGGCATAAAAAGATGATATGTTGTTTACGGACGTAGTAATCACTGCGCGAGAAGAAAGGAGATTGGTTCATGGATACGAACGATATTTCAGCATGCGAAAGACTTGTCATGAAAGTTATCTGGGATTCCACTGAGGATCTGGCATTACAGGATATCATGAACAGAGTAAATCAGGAGAACGGAAAAAGCTGGAAACCACAGACAGTTTCTACTTTTCTGGCAAGACTGGTCAGAAAATCATTTTTAACAGTTTACCGCAAGGGAAGATATTCATTCTATCAGCCTGCAGTAAGCAAAGAAGATTTCTGGAAAGCAACCGTACAGGAGAACGCAAGATACTTTGATAAGGGAGATATGGCTGCATTTGCATGCCACCTTTGCGAAGATGCACTTACTAAGGAAGAGATTCAGGTACTCAAGAAAAAATTAGATGAACTTAATTAGTCAGATATTTTTGATTATCCTGATCGCCTGTTTTACAGGTACGGTCAGTCTGGGGTTCTGGAAGTTATTTCAGCCATTATTACTGAAACTGGACCCCAGATTGATATATGTGACATTACGGTTTGTATGCATGATGTATATAGTTCCGTTTGGATATCTGATCGTCAGACTGACATGGCGGGGATATCTGCGGGCAGATAGCATATGGAAACCTAATTTTGAGATGGCAGGAGACATGGATCTCGTGTTTGGAATAGCCGGGATCATCTGGCTGATATTCCTGATCAAAAATGTCGCAGATGGCGTGATTGAATTTATCCGCTGGAAAAGACTCTGCAGATATAGGATACCTGTGGCAGATGAGCAGGTTTTAGCAGAGTTTTCGAAAGTAAAAAATATACTCCATATCCATCGGAAGATAGGACTTTACTATAGTAATTCCATTCAGAGTCCAATGGTGACAGGAGTATTCCAATACAATATCTTATTACCGAAGGATCACTACAGTAAAGAAGAACTGACGGTGATCTTTTGTCATGAATTGGTACATTGTAAGCATAATGACCCTTTCTTTAAAATTTGCAGCATTTATATCGGTGCGATGCAGCATATGACCTCCGGAGCAAAACATATTCTGTCATGGATCAATGAGTGGAGTGAGTGTGCCTGTGATGTATCGGCAGTCTGTGCATTGCGTGATGTGACAACGCCCAAACGTTATTTTGAAGTGATCGTAGATCTGATGGAACGTATGCCGGAGGATTCAAAGCCGGATTATATTTTTTCTACCCTATATGAGAGCCAACAGAGTTTGGAAAGGAGAATAGAGTATATGAAAAAATATGTGAAAGCCAGAAGAGGGGCAAAAATATCAGCCATTGCATTATCATTTTTGTTTGTGGTAACATCAATAACTACGACTTATGCAGCAAGTTACGGAGTAGCGGGTGTGCATGACGAATTGTATCAGGAGGCAGAAGGAACACAGGGTGAGTTATCTGAGACACCGGAATTAAAAGAGGTATTTGTTCCGGCATCTGAGAATAACGACTATTCCCGTATCAAATATGCAAAACCGGACCTCAGTCCGGTAGCACCAGTACTTAGTTCCGGTGAAACGGCGACTTTTAACTGGACGGTAGAACCAGGAACGCGTTACTGCTCCGGTAAATTTAAGGTAACGAGTGGACAGAAGATAGTGCTTTCTGCTTCAATATCACCAAGTACACAGACTTGTTGGATTGGTATTATGGATCCTCACAATAACGTACGTTATGTGGAGGGAAAAGGTGGATTAGCACATACTTTTTCTATTTCTGAAACAGGAAAGTATCGTGTATTCGTGCAGAATCGTGGAACGAAAAATGTATCAGCAGGTGGAAGCTATTACTTTGAATAGGTAATTTATTTAGCCAATAAAAGAAAGAGGTGAAACACCTCTTATCTTTTATCACAATATCACTACAACTGAAATCGACGTTTGATAACAATTTACATCGAAAAAATATGATCGGACGAAATCCGGGAGATCTTATCAGGCTATCTCAAAGTAACAGAATTAGGAGCGGTAGAAAAATCAAATACCGTTCCTTTTTTCTGCAGAAAAGCCTTTAGGGAACTGGCAGGAAAATCAGGATTTTCCGTGATAGAGGACGGTGCGTCAATAAAAGCGCAGGCTGCACCTGCTGCCTCATAAAATTCATCCGAGAATGACCAGTTTCCATGATGACCGGTCTGGATATAATCACAGGAAATGTCATCCCGGTAAGTACTTAGAAGATAATCATTCATATCGTATTTGATATCAGAACAGAATAACATGCTGTTTGTCGTACCGCTGATCTTAAAAAGCAAAGAAGCATTATTCTGGTAGTCTTTTTCATCTCCTATATTGGAAATTACGGAGTCATCCCATGCATTAAAAACAGAGAGAGTCAGATCACCGGCAAGTGCGATATTATCGCCGCGTTTTAAATGAGTGACATTGCCGGCATCTTTTGTCAGGGCATGGAACGTCTCCATGACTGTGATATCATCATAGGGTTCACCGGCAGCTTCGATAAAATCATAATCAAAACCATTGTCGTAAATAGCTTTTATGGTAATATCCCCCGGATTGGAATAAATGACATTAAATGCACCGGCATGATCCTGGTGTGGATGGGAAATGATCCATGCGTCCACGGTGTTGTTATGTTCTGCGATCACTTTCCGGACAGCGTCGGCATTGCCTGCCCAGCCTCCATCGATGATGATTAAGGTGTTATCATTTGTGATCGTATAAAAGGTACCCTGAACGCCGGTTGCATCTGCATATTGTGTGATAAGATATTCGGTATCGGGATCAGGTATGTGTCCGGTGGAGTCCATACGGCCTTTCTGGTAGGAAAACCATGCAGCAAGACCGATCAGCAGGGTAAATAAGATTAAAAGCAGTGTACTTAAGTATATTCTTTTTTTCATAAATGCTCCATTCCAAGATTGTTTTTTCTTTCTACATTAGCAAAAAAATGTGCTGTTGTAAATTGTACAGATTGGTTAAAATCTCAAACTTGCATGATATTACAGAAAATGGTACTATAAAACAATATGGAGTATTTTTGACTTTTAAATGGAAAGGCAGGAGAAATACGATGAAAATTGCAATCGCGGGAACAGGATATGTTGGTTTATCAAATGCGATTTTATTGGCGCAGCATCATGAGGTGACTGCAGTAGATATTATAAAAGAAAAGGTGGAGATGATCAATCAGCGCAGATCACCGCTTGTAGATCGTGAGATTGAGGATTATCTTGCAAATGCAAAACTTGATCTGACTGCGACGTGCGATGGTGTGCATGCATATGAAAATGCAGATTATGTTATTATCTCAACACCGACGAATTATGATGAAAAGAAAAATTATTTTGATACATCATCCGTAGAAGAAGTATTAGAGCTGGTTTTAAAAGTGAATCCGCATGCTGTGATCGTTATCAAATCCACGATCCCGGTCGGCTATACACAGTCTGTATGTGAGAAATACCACACAGACCGTATCCTTTTTTCACCGGAGTTTCTGCGGGAAGGACAGGCATTAAAAGATAATCTGTATCCGTCAAGGATTATCGTCGGTTCAAAAGAAGGAAGCAGCGAGATGAAAAAGGCAGCGGAGACGTTTGCACATCTGCTGCAGGAAGGGGCGATCAAAGAGGATATCCCGACACTTATGACAAATCTCACAGAAGCAGAGGCAGTAAAACTTTTTGCAAACACATATCTTGCGCTCCGCGTTTCTTTTTTCAATGAACTTGATACGTTTGCGGCAATGAAAGGACTTGATGCGAAACAGATCATTGAGGGAATCGGACTCGATCCGAGAATCGGAATGCAGTATAACAATCCTTCTTTTGGATATGGTGGTTATTGTCTGCCGAAAGATACCAAGCAGCTTTTAGCAAACTATGACAATGTACCGAATAACATCGTCGGTGCGATCGTAGATGCCAATCGTACGAGAAAAGATTTTATCGCAGAGCAGATCCTTGAGAAAAATCCGGATACAGTTGGTATTTACCGCCTTGCAATGAAAGCAAATTCGGATAATTACAGACAGAGCTCTATTTTAGGTGTAATGGAGCGTATTCGTGCAAAGGGTGTAAATATTGTCATTTTTGATCCGTCATTAAAAACAGATACGTTTGAAAATTCCAAAGTGATCCGTGATTTTAATGAATTTTGCAGCATGAGTGATGTGATCGTGGCAAACCGTATGGATGCAATGTTATCAGATGTAAAAGAAAAAGTGTATACGAGAGACATTTATTTCAGAGACTGATTGGAAGGACTGCATATGGATACACATAAATTTTTTGTGGAGAAACTCAGATTTCATCTGAATGAGCCGGATATGCTTGTGTTAGTCGGCTGGTTTTATGACGGAAAAGCCGCCGGCAGAGAGGTTATGGCTTATCTGGATGGTGAAAAACTGCCGGTTACCCTTACAGTAAACAAAGGTGCTGAGGTTCGCCAGAAATACCTTGGAACGATCAATGAGATCAATGAGGAAGTCGTAGGAATCGTGACACTGCCAAAAGACTGGCGTGAAAGAAAGAAATTTGAGATTTTTACGGATGATGGGGAAAAGAAAAAAAGAGCGTATGCCGTTTCAACAAAAAAACTGCGCGTGCGGGAGAGCAGGCTGGAATATTATATTGAAAACTGTCACCGTGATGAGGATACTGTAACTGTGACCGGCTGGTGTATGGGAGCAGGGGAAGTGAATCTTTATCTGCTGGATCAGCGCAGACAGAAACTTCAGGTAAAAACGGATCATTATTTCAGAAAAGATCTTCTTTCAGTATTTCCGGAATGTGACACGCAGGCAAAACCAGGGTTTATGATCCAGGCGTCGGTGAAAAGACAGGTGGATGATAAAAAGTTTTTCCTTGAAATGCGAAATGCAGAACATTATTCCCGCACCCGGTTAAGAAAGTGGGATGATGGCGGCAGATGGCAGTATGTTCTGGAAAAATCACAGGATGCATTCCGCTATTTAGAACGTAACGGACTGGCTGCAACGATTCATAAGATCGAGACGAAATTAGCGGGCAGATCGGAGACATCCTATGATGCGTGGTGCAAAAAATACGATGCAGGTAAAGAAGAACTTGACGAACAGAGAAAACATGTATTTTCTTATCAGCCGCTATTTTCCATCGTTGTACCGTTATACCGGACAAAACCGGAATATTTACAGGAAATGATCGAATCGGTGCAGGCACAGACTTATGGCAACTGGCAGTTATGCTTAGCAGACGGCAGTCTCTCCGGGGATGATGAGGACAGACAGAAGGATTCCTTTGTGACGGGGCTGACACCGGTTTTAGAGAAATATGCAAAGTCGGATGCAAGGATCACTTTTACGACGCTTCAAAAGAACCTCGGTATTTCCGGCAATACGAACGCAGCACTTGCAATGGCAGAAGGTGATTATATTGTTCTGGCAGATCATGATGATATTGTTCCTGCAAATGCACTTTATGAGTTGGCAGATGCCCTGAATCAGGATCAGAGTATTGATGTTTTATATTCGGATGAAGATAAGATCAGTATGGATGGAAAAAAGCGGTTTGAACCTCATTTTAAACCGGATTTTGATCTGGATCTTCTGTGCAGTGTCAATTATATCTGCCATCTGTTTGCAGCGAAGAAGGAACTTGTGGATATGACAGGTGGATTTTGCAGTGAATATGACGGGGCGCAGGATCTTGACTTTATATTAAAATGTTGTGAGAATGCGAAAAATATCAGACATATTCCAAAGATTTTGTATCACTGGAGATGTCATATGCAGTCTACGGCTGCAAATCCGGAGAGCAAGCTGTACGCTTTTGAAGCAGGCAGACGCGCGATAGAGGCACATTATGACAGGATGGAAATTCCTGCAACTGTGGAGAATGCAGCATTTTATGGGATGTACCGGACAAAATATGACTGGAAGGAAAAACCTCTGGTATCGGTCATTATTCCGAATAAAGATCATAAGAAAGACCTTGAAAAATGTATGAATTCTATCCTCGGAAAAAACACTTATCCGAACATTGAGTTTATCATTGTGGAAAATAACAGTACGGAACAGGAAACTTTTGATTATTACAAAGAACTTGAAGTGATGCATGAAAATATACATGTCGTTTTCTATGAGGGAGATTTTAATTATTCAAAGATCAATAATTTCGGCGCAGATGCTGCAAAGGGATCGTATCTGTTGCTCCTCAATAATGATACGGAGATGATCGATGGTGGCGCGGTCAATGAAATGTTAGGCTATTGCATGCGAGAGGATGTCGGGATTGTCGGCGCAAAGTTGTTATATGAGGATGAGACCATACAGCATGCCGGAGTCGTTTTGGGATTTGGAGGAACAGCCGGACACGCATTTATCGGCAAACCGCGGTATGATACCGGTTATTTTGGCAGAATTTTATGTGCACAGGATTATTCGGCTGTAACGGCTGCCTGTATGATGATAAAACGCAGTGTGTTTGATGAAGTCGGTGGACTGACAGAAGAACTTGCAGTTGCATTTAATGATGTGGATTTTTGTCTGAAAGTCAGGAAAGCAGGAAAACTTGTGGTCTACGATCCGTATGCAGAGTGGTTCCATTATGAATCGAAATCCAGAGGATATGAGGATTCACCGGAGAAAGTGGAACGGTTTAATGACGAGGTGGATATACTGCTTCGTTCATGGAGAGAGATCATTGAGCAGGGGGATCCGTATTATAATCCGAATCTGACACTGGATAATTCAGATTTTTCCCTGCGCAGATAGGAAGTAAAAAAGGAGAGAGGCAGAAGTTCCTATGATGAAAGTATTTATTTGCCCGGAATGCGGATGGATGCGTGTTGTATCAAGACGCAAAGACGTGGAGTGCTTTAAATGTGGAAACGAGCAGATGACGCTGGCAAAGGTGGATTTTGATGCATTTACCTCAATGTCGGAGGAGGAACGAAAGGATTACGCAAACGGATGGCTTTATATCCATCAGAAAGCGAAAAAATAAACATGAAATCAATTTTTCAGAAAATAACCATTCAGAAAGTTGTGAAAGGATTACGCTATCTGAAGCATTATGGATGGAAAGAATTTGTGATACGTCTTCAGGAAAAAATGGAGGCGGAAAATGTTCCGTATGAGCCATGGTATGAAAAACATAAGGCAGCAGCGGATCAGCTTGAAAAACAAAAAAAGCAGGCAGAAAAATGGAAAGATGCGCCAAAGATCAGTATTGTGGTGCCGCTTTACCGGACACCGGAAACTTTTCTTCGAGGGATGATCGAGTCGGTGCAGGCGCAGACTTATGGAAACTGGCAGTTGTGTCTTGCGGATGGCAGTGAATCTGCGGAGGAAGAAACAGATCTTAGATCATCAGTTGTACAGCGTGTTGCAGCCGAATATGCATCGGCAGATGTACGGATCAGGTATCAGTGTCTTAACAAAAATCTGGGGATCGCAGGAAATACAAATGCAGCGATCGCATTAGCAGATGGAGACTGGATCGCATTTATGGATCATGATGACCTGCTTGCACCGGATGCTCTGTTTGAGCTGGTAAAGATGATAAGACAGGGATTTCATAATGAAGACGGACTGGCAGCAACAATCTATCAGGAAGCCGGCAGTGACTATGAAATGATCTACACGGATGAAGATAAGGTTGATATGGATGGTAAAACACATTTTCAGCCGCATTTAAAGCCGGATTTTAATATTGATCTGCTCCGGTCAAATAACTACATTACGCATTTCCTTGCGGTAAAACGATCCCTTCTTGAAAGAGTGGGTGGCATCCGCCCTGATTTTGACGGGGCGCAGGATTATGATTTTATTCTCCGCTGTGCAGAACAGGCGAGAGCAATTGGTCATATCCCAAGGATACTGTATCACTGGAGATGTCATAAAGAGTCGACTGCTGAGAATCCTTTCTCAAAACAATATGCGGTTGATGCGGGAAAGCGTGCGATCGGGGAGCATTTAAAGCGGCTTGGTGTGGATGCGGTTGTGACACCGACGAAGGATATGGGATTTTATGAGGTGGAATATGCTCTGACAGAGAAACCACTTGTGTCGGTCATCATACCAAGTAAGGATGAGGTGGAAACCTTACAGAAATGTATTGCTGCGATTGAAAAGTCTTCTTATGGTAATTATGAAGTTATCGTGGTGGAGAACAACAGTTGTGAGGAGACATTCGATTACTATAAAAATATTGCACCGGAAGAAAATATGGTTGATGGAATACGCTGCATGGAAGGAAAACTTGCCGGTGGACAGCGCATCTGTGTTGCGGTTTACACGGAAGGCTTTAATTATTCCAGATTAAATAACTTTGGCGTAAAATTTGCAGAGGGCAGTTATTATCTTCTGATGAACAATGATATTGAAATGATCGGAAATGACTGGATGAAACGGATGTTAGAAAACTGCCTGCGAAAAGAAACAGGAGTTGTCGGTGCAAAACTGTTTTACCCGGATCATACGATCCAGCATGCCGGAATCGTGGTCGGGATCGGCGGAAATGCACGTGGAATCGGAGACAATATGTTTGTCGGACTCGCCGGAGAGCGCAGCGGTTATATGCATAAGGCATCGATCCAGCTGGATTACAGTGCAGTTACGGCAGCATGTCTGATGGTGAAGAGAGAGATTTACGAGCAGGCAGGCGGCTTTGAGGAGCAGCTTGCGGTTGCGTTTAATGATGTGGATTTCTGCTTAAAAGTGCGCAGACTTGGAAAATTAGTTGTCTATGATCCGCATGTCCAGGCATATCATTACGAGTCGAAATCCCGTGGCGCGGAGGATTCGGCAGAAAAAACAGCGCGTTTCCAGCGCGAGATCGAATATATGAGAAATCACTGGATCGGTATCTTAAAAAATGGAGATCCGTATTATAATCCAAACTTTTCTTCGGTTTATAATAATTATTCACTGAAGGATAACAGTTGAAGGGAGGATGGATGACGGAAGTTACGATTATCATTCCGAATTATAACGGAAAAAAACTTTTGGAAAACTGCATAAAAACACTGGAACGGCAGACCTGCCGGGAATTTAAACTGCTTGTGATCGATAATGGCTCCACAGATGGAAGCACTTTAGTTACATCGGAAAGCCTGGATATGGAAATGGTCGCACTGCCGGAAAATACCGGGTTCTGTGGAGCGGTAAACCTTGGTTTTAAAATGACGGAAACACCCTATGCAATCCTTTTGAATAACGATACAGAGGCAGAACCACATTTTGTGGAGGAACTGCTAAAAGGAATCAGGCAGTCGGAACATATTTTTTCCTGTGGAGCGCAGATGCTTGATTTCAGACAGCGGGATCTGATTGATAATGCAGGAGACCTTTATACGCTGCCAGGCTGGGCAGTGGCACGGGGAAAAGGCAGACCGGCTGCAGATTATGGAAAACCAGAGGAAGTATTTTCCTGCTGTGGCGGCGCGGCCATTTACCGGATGTCTGTGTTAAAGAAGATCGGTGTGCTGGATGAAAATCATTTTGCCTATCTGGAGGATCTTGATCTTGGATACCGTGCAAAAATCGCAGGATATCGCAATTGTTATATTCCGGGGGCGAAGGTGTATCATGTCGGAAGTGCTACGACAGGCTCACGCTATAATGAAAAAAAAGTATTTCTTGCTGCACGCAACTCCATGTATGTGATCTATAAAAATATGCCGGTGTTGCAGCTTTTGATCAATCTGCCGTTTTTACTTGCAGGTGTTCTGATCAAGTGGCTGTTTTTTTGCAGAAAAGGATTTGGTCATTGTTATCTGAAAGGGATCACAGAAGGAATTACGCAGTGTAAAAAATGCAGAAAAGTTCATTTTAAGGTGGGGAATCTTCGCAATTATGTAAAAATTGAGTGGGAACTCATTACAAATATATTTCGTGTGTTATCGCACAGATAACAGGAAAAATCGTTTGAGCGTCAAAGAATAATAAAGAAATAATTAAGAAATTGTGACAAGAGTTTTAAGAAAAAGAAGTTGTGCTTTATGGAAAATTATTGTATTATTATTTTTATGGTAGCTTGAAAATGAAAAAAGGATGACATTATGATAAAAGATAATCAACAGCATTTTAACAGACTGCATGTGATCATAGATGCGTTTGTCATTGCGGTATCATATATCATAGCATGGTGGCTGAAGTTTTCGAGCGGTATTTTGGACTCACCGGGCGGTGCATTGTCTTTGGGATTTTACATGAGGGCACTGGTCGTAATCATTCCATTGTATCTGATCTTATATTATGCGTTTAATCTTTATGCGCCAAAGAGGGTACAGGGACGGCGGTTGGAGTTTTCCAATATCGTGATGGCGAATATTGTAGGTTTTTTGTTGATTTTTACAGTATTGTACAACCTGCAGTCTTATGTGGAGCAGTTTCGAAATTTCTCACGTGAGATGTTCTTTTATTTCTTTGCGATCAACACGGTATTAGAAGAGGTATTACGTCTGCTGATACGTCAGTTTCTGCGCACGATACGCAAAAACGGCTATAACCTTAAGCATGTTCTACTTGTGGGATATTCGCGTGCCGCTGAGCAGTATATAGACCGGATACAGCAGAATCCGCAGTGGGGGTACAATGTCAGGGGGATTTTAGACGACAATATAGCGAGAGGGACAACTTATAAGGGGATAAAGGTTATTGGAAGTATTGGCAATCTGCTTTATATTCTGCCGGAGAATAAATTAGATGAGATTGCGATCACACTTGGACTTGAAGAATATTATAAGTTGGAGAAGATCGTTGCGGAATGTGAAAAATCCGGAGTTCATACTAAATTTATTCCGGATTATGGAAATATCATTCCGACAAAGCCGTATACGGAGGATCTTTTAGGACTTCCTGTTATCAATATCCGTTATGTGCCGTTGTCAAATACGTTTAATGCACTTGTAAAACGGTGTATGGACATTATTGGCTCACTGCTCTGTATCGTGTTTTTTTCGCCAATTATGCTGCTTACCGCAATAGCAGTCAAGGTGACTTCAAAAGGACCGCTGATCTTTAAACAGGAGCGTGTCGGACTGCACAATGAGCCATTCCGCATGTATAAGTTCCGCACCATGTATGTGCAGACAGAGGAAGAAGAACGCAAGGGCTGGACACATAAAGATGATCCGCGGATCACAAAGATCGGCAGATTCCTGCGCAAGACAAGCCTGGATGAATTTCCACAGTTATTTAATGTGTTAAAAGGCGATATGAGTCTTGTGGGACCAAGACCGGAACGGCCACAGTATGTGGAAAAATTCCGGGAAGAGATACCGCGTTATATGATCAAACATCAGGTGCGTCCCGGTATGACCGGATGGGCACAGGTCAATGGATATCGAGGAGATACATCCATCCGCAAGCGGATCGAGCATGATCTTTATTATATTGAAAACTGGACGATAGGGCTGGATATTAAAATCCTGTTTCTTACCGTCTTCAAGGGTTTTATAAATAAAAATGCATATTAGGAGAAAACATTTATGAGTAAAACAGTACAGGGAAGAAACGGGGCACACAGCAAAGCGTCAAAAAGAAGAAAGAAGCAGAAAAACAGACTCATTATCGTTGTAATTGAGATTCTTGTATTGCTGATTTTAGCAGCAGTGTTGTTTGTTACGGTAAAACTTTCAAAGATCCAGAAAGACACAAGCTTCAATAAAGAAGATATCGAGGTAAATGAGGGATTATCTTCGGAGTCACAGGAAATCATGGCAGGTTATACAACAATCGCACTGTTTGGTCTTGATAACCGTTCAAACGGTAATCTCTCCAAAGGTAACAGTGATGTTATCATGATCGCAAGTATCAATAATGATACACATGCGGTAAAGCTGGTATCTGTATATCGAGACAGTTATCTGGATATCGGAGGCGGTACTTTTAAGAAATGTAATTCCGCATATGCAAAAGGTGGTCCGGAGCAGGCAATTACCATGTTAAATAAAAACCTGGATATGGACATTACCGATTATGTAACAGTGGACTTTAATGCAGTTGTTGAATGTGTAGATCTTCTGGGCGGAGTTACGATCCCGGAGGTGTCTGATGAAGAGGCTGTGCTGATGCATGGTTATATGGATGAGATCAATAAACTGACCAAAAATAATTCCAAGTACTTATCCGGTGGCGGAACAAATGTAGAGATGGATGGTGTTCAGGCATGTGCGTATGCGCGTATCCGTTATACTGCAGGAGATGATTATAAGCGTACAGAACGTCAGCGTACCGTTCTTGCTGCAATGGTACAGAAAGCGCAGAAGGCAAATCTTACTACGATCAACAGCCTGCTCGATGAAGTATTTGGTGATATCAAGACAAGTTTTTCAAATACAGAACTGATTTCTCTTGCCGCAAAAGTATTCAATTACAGCCTTGGTGAGACAATAGGTTTCCCGTTTGAGAAGAATACGACAACACTTGGAAATAAGGGAAGCGTTGTTGTACCATGTGATCTTGAATCCAATGTAAAACAGCTTCATGTATTTTTATACGATGATAATGAATATGCACCGACCGATACAGTCAAGAATAACAGTGCTCAGATTGTCAATGATACCGGATTCCATCAGGGAGAAGGATATTAATGAAAGCAGATCTGATCATACCGACTTACAGACCGGATGACACATTTTGTCTGCTCCTGCAAAAACTGCAGGAGCAGACCTTTGTCGTTCATAGGGTTCTTATTTTAAATACAGAAGAAGCATTATGGAGAGAGGCTGTAGCAAAGTATCCAATTGAACAGTGCCTGCAGGCACTTCCATGTGAATATACACTGTATCATGTCAGCAAAGAAACATTTGACCATGGTGGAACGAGAATGTATGGCGCAGATCATTCTGATGCAGATGTTGTTATTTTTATGACACAGGATGCAGTCCCTGCAGATGCAGATCTGATTGAACGGCTGGCAGCAGGCTTAGAGGAACCGGATACAGCAGTCTGTTATGCAAGACAGCTTCCAAATGAGAACTGCCGCATTGTAGAGCGCTATACAAGATCTTTTAATTATCCGGATAAAAGCAGAAAAAAAGGAAAAGATGATATAAAAGAACTTGGCATTAAAACATTTTTCTGCTCTGATGTATGTGCAGCTTACAGGGTGGATCTGTTTCGTGAGCTTGGAGGATTCGAGTCACCGGTTATTTTTAATGAAGATATGTTTTTTGCGGCAAAAGCAGTTTTTGCAGGATATTATGTAAAATATGAAGCGGACGCGAAAGTGATTCATTCCCACAATTATACAGTAAAACAGCAGTTCCACCGGAATTTTGATCTGGCTGTCTCACAGACCATGCATCCTGAGATATTTGAAAAGATCAGTTCGGAAGCGGAGGGAATGAAGCTGGTAAAGAGTACCATGAAGTATTTGTGCTCGATTGGAAAGCCACATCTTATTTTTGAACTTGGAATCATGTGTGTTGGAAAATATGCTGGATACTGGCTGGGAAAAAGATATAAAAAGCTGAGCAGA
>UMHT01023911.1_pt1 | contig 13690 bp, 9 predicted proteins | sample 1965601 | NCBI WGS metagenome assembly UMHT01 (sample SAMEA4836105, study PRJEB28245) | human gut metagenome | biome: gut microbiome; material: fecal sample | place: Denmark | collected 2008 | reverse complement strand
ATCGGTGCAGCAGCAGTCCCGATTGTCAGTGCATTGGCACCAGCTTTAACAACACTCTGCAACTGGCTTACCAAAGCGGTCAACCTTTTAAATCAGTTGTTTTCTGCACTTTCTGGAAAAGGTACATGGAGTAAAGCGAAGAACCAACAGGTAGACTATGCAAAATCCTTAAATGGCACTGCGAATGCCGCTAAGAAAGCGAAGGGTGCATTACAGGGATTTGATGAACTGAATGTTATCAGTTCAAATGATTCTGGCAGTGGCGGCGGAAACGGAACTGCAGGTGTGTCATATGAAGATATGCCGATATCAGACAATATTAAAAAGATAAAAGATATACTATCCGGTGAGGATTGGACAGAACTCGGAAAAATCATTGCAGATAAGCTCAACAGTGCAATGAAAAGTATTCCGTGGGATTCTATCCAGGCAGAAGCAGAAAAGACAGGAAAACGAATTGGTACGTTGATAAATGGGTTCGTAAGTGAATTTGACTGGAATTTATTAGGATATACACTTGCGCAGGGAATTAATACAGCACTTATATTTTTGAATACATTCTTAGAAACAGTTGACTGGACAAAACTGGGATCCGGACTGGCTACTGGAATAAACGGTTTGGTAGATAATTTGGACTGGAGTCTGTTGGGGACAACGATCAGTAATGGTTTGAATGCGGCTATTGATACAGCATATGGATTTGTTTCGACACTCGATTGGGGAAAAATGGGGCAGAGCGTAGGACAGGCATTGTCAAATGCAATCCAGAATATCAAGTGGACGGAGTTCGGAGAAACGATCGGAACTGCGGTCACAGGGTTACTCGCATTTTTGGATGAAATAATAAAAAATACAGACTGGAAAGCCTTGGGACAGGGGATCATTGATGCCATTGGAGGATTTTTTGAAACGCTTGACTGGGGAGTTATCGGAGATACATTATCAAGCGCACTGGCGGGATTATGTGATTTTCTTAGTGGTGTAATTGATGAGATTGATTGGAGCAGGATACCAACATACATAGCGCAAAGCATAGCGGATTTATTGAAAGGATTTGACTGGGCGAGTGCAATGGAGAGTGTTGCAGAACTTCTTTTCCAGGCATTAAAGGCCGCTATTGAGTTACAGGATAGTATTTGGGACTTACTCGAAAGCGCTTGGGATAATGTAAAGGATTACTTCAATGACTACATTAAAGAGGCTGGTGGAAATGTAATCGAGGGACTCTATAACGGAATACTGGATGCATTGAAAAATGTTGGAACATGGATTGTAGAAAATATTTTTAACCCATTTATCGAAGGATTCAAGAATGCTTTTGGCATCCATTCCCCATCGACTGTAATGGCAGAAATGGGCGATTATATCATCGAGGGACTTAAAGTTGGATTGACAGGTATGTGGGAAAGAGTGAGTGATATCATTGAAAAATTCAAAGATAATACGAAAAAATCATTTACGGATGTAAAAGACAACGTCATTACCACACTTAATAATATGAAAGAAAAGGTGGAGAATATTTTTCAAAATATGTGGGGCGGAGTCAAAAATATTATCAATACAATTCTTGGCGGCGTAGAGAAAATGGCGAATGGAATGATAAACGGTTTAAACACGATGATAGGTGCTTTGAACGGACTGCAATGGGATATTCCTGATTGGGTACCAATCATAGGTGGAAATAAGTTCGGGTTAAGCATTCCGACAATCAGCAATGTTTCCATCCCACGTCTTGCCAATGGTGGTATCACAACCGGCAACACTCTCGCAAACATCGGAGAAGCAGGACGCGAAGCAGTACTTCCGCTCGAAAATAACCTGTCTTACATGAAACCGCTTGCAGAAATGATCGCAAGTGAGATGAAAGGCGTGCAGACGGTACGGATCGTAGCGGACGAAGGAAAGATTTTCAAAATTGTAAAGGAAGAGGCAAACGACTATTACCGGAGAACCGGAAACCCGGCATTTGACTTTTAGGAGAGGAGTGTATAAATGGCATACAGCGGTTTTTTAATAAAAGTAGGCAATTACACAGTTCCTTTCCGGTATATAGAGGCAAAGAAGTATAAATGTGGGATCAAGGGGCAGGATCTTGATTCTTACCGGGATGCGAACGGGATACTGCACCGGGAGGTATTGAGCAACGTCTCGATTAAAACGGAATGGGAAACGCCGGGAGATATAGATGAGAAAGCATTGCGTGCACTGATGGATAACATCAGATCCCAATATTCCCATGCAATCGAAAAGAAAGCACTTGTTACCGCATGGATGCCGGAAATCGGCAATTATGTAACGATGGACTGCTATATGCCCGACGTGGAGTATCAGATAGATTATGCAGATGAATGGACGGTCCAGTATGGATCATTCCGGCTGGCATTTATCGGATATGGAGGTGTAATTGGATGATTGATTTTAAATATGCTGATTTATTTAAACAGAATAGCGTTGATATTCAGCTTGAAATTATTTCTGATGATGGCAAAATCCATATCACAAACACGGAATTTCATGAGGATGAGTTTGAATTAACGGAAAGCCTGTGTTCACAGTCTGAATTGACTTTTGGTGCCATTGAAGCCGGATCTGTAAAATTCAAGGTATCAAATATTTTTCTTCCAATGAAAGGGAGATGGATGACCGTCAAGATGATAATTGGCGGGCACACAGATCAACCCTTTTTGATAGGAAGATTCAAAGGTTATTCCGATACGCCGGTTGCTGACAGAAAATACCGAGATGTAGTTGCATATGATGCCCTTTATGACATTTTAAATGCAGATGTGGCAGCATGGTATAACACTGTCTTTCCATCCCATAAAGAGCAGCAGAAAGATAAAGATGGAAAAACTACGACTGTTACAGTTTATGATCCAGTCACAATGAAACAGTTCCGGAACAGCTTTTTTAAGCACTTCGGGATCGAACAGGCGGACATTGCTCTCATTAATGACAATATGTCTATTGAGAAAACGGTAGCGGTCACGGCATCCAGTGAGACAAGCTCTGCTACAGAGGAATCAAGCACCATAGGCGAATCCATGAGCGGCAAAGAAGTGTTGTCCTGCATTTGTGAGATCAATGGCTGCATGGGGCACATGGGGCGTGACGGGAAGTTTCATTATATATATCTGGAGCAGAATATACAGGGACTTTATCCGAGAAACGATCTTTATCCGGCAGATGATTTGTTCCCAAGAGATCCGAAAAGCAACCGTATCGGGAAGGATTTATATATAACGGCTGAGTATGAAGATTTTCTTGTTAAAACAATCAATAAGTTACAGATCCGGGAGCAGAAGAATGATATCGGCGTGATTGTGGGTACGGGAGACAATGCTTATGTGATCGAGGATAATTTTCTTGTATATGGAAAAGGCACAAAAGAACTGAAGGGCATTGCAAAAAATATTCTTTCCAAGATCAGGGGTATTGTTTATCGCCCGTTTGCGGCAGACTGCAAAGGGAGCCCTTGCCTTGAGGTCGGGGATGCGGTGCGGCTGCCGACCAGATATGAACTGATTGAGTCCTATATTCTGAAAAGAACCCTGAAAGGTATACAGGCTTTGCGTGATGATTTGGAAGCGGATGGGGAAGAGTACCGGACAAACGGGGCGAACGGAATACAGAAAAGTATTTTAAAGCTCAAAGGCAAGAGCAATGTGTTGGAGCGAACCATTGAAAAGACACAGAGCACGATCGAGAATAAAGAAGAACAACTGATATCACGGATCACACAGACAGCCGATACAATTCGGACCGAAGTGAAGAACACAAAAGAAGGTCTGGAATCGTCCATAAATCAGACGGCCAGCGAAATAAAGATGACGGTTGCCGGTTCGGAAGATGTGTGGGATACGACAGGGTATACGATAGCAATCACATCCTACGGTGCGCCGGATTCAATCCTGGATTCAAAAGGTAATAAAGTTTATCCGGCCGATAAGTATAAAAACAAATATTATTTGGATCAGAAAACAGGATATCTGTATTTATCAGGCGGGACCTCGTGGAAAAAGGTAGCTGAATTACAAAAAGTTTCAAAAAAATTGGAAGCATCCATCAAAGTGGAACGGGACAGAATCACAAGTCTTGTTAGTGAAACAACGGATGGTAGCAACCCTAATTCGCTTAAATCACAGATCACGCAGACTGCGAAAGAGATCCGTTCGGAAGTTACAGCTTCGCAAACAATTTGGGATACCGGCGGGAAAAAGGTTAGCTATCAGGGATATACAGATCCAGATGAAAAATATCCGGCAAGCGAAAAATATAATGGTAAGTATTATTTAAATCAGCAAAATGGATATCTGTATCAGTGTATTGAAGTAGTACTGACCGATCCTGATGGAAATCAAACAATAATAAAACATCAATGGAATGGACCAATAAAATGCAAAAAGCTATCAGTAAGTGCGTCCAGTGTTATTTCTCAGACAGCAAATGAAATTAGTTCCAAAGTGTCGAAAGATAGTGTTGTTTCAGAAATCAACCAGTCAGCCGAGGGCATAAAAATCAAAGCAAAACTTTTGGAATTAAAAGGCTCTATGGAGATAACTGGCGGGTATGTGCATATTCAGACGGAAGAAAGCACAGCAAATTTGATTGAATTTAAAAGAAGCGGTACATGTGTGCAGATGGGAACAGATGGCTTTAAAGCGGTAGAAGGAACACTTGAAAGTCCAAACCATCAATGTGTCGTTCAATATAATCATATCTCACTAAATAAGGGCGGAACAGATACGGATCACTGTATGATTAATCTGGATGGGGATACCGGTGTTGCTGGATTTAGAGGGGGGATAATTGATGGTTCAGATGAAAGAATAAAAAACACAATCAAGGATTTGGATAAACATGAATCAGCTAAGACTATTTATTCCTTAAAACCAAAGTCGTACCGTTATAATTTTGAAGAAATCGGTTATCATCATGGATTCATTGCACAAGAAGTATTAAAAAGTGTGAAAAAGGGATGGAATATATGCCCGAAAGCATTTCCAAATGAGAATGGAGAAGTTTTTTACGGCATGAGGTACACAGAACTTATTGCAGATCTGGTAGCCACAGTGCAGTTACAGCATGAAGAGATAGAAAATCTGAAAGAAAAGGTGGAGAGTTTATGATTAATGCAGAAATCCGAGAGTTTGAGAATGACATTATTAATTATGTAAATGCCTGTGAAAGTATTCCGGTTGAGGTTAAATATCTGGTGTTTAAAGATATTTTGCATCAGATCGAATCAGAAGCAAATAGAAATGTGATTGCCGAACGGGAACAGATGGAGAAAGACATGGAAAAGGAGGGCAAGGAACATGAATAAAGCACACGTACCTATCAACTGGGAGAATTACCCAAGCGATGAGACTCCGTTGAACGAACGAAACCTCAACAAAATGGATAGTGCTATCGGCATTATTGACGACAATGTAGTTACATTGGATGCGACGAAAGCAACCAAGACAGAGGTGGCAACGCTTGTTGCGGATGTGACGTTTGAGGAGTCGACCGGAATCATCACGATCACAAAAAAGAATGGTTCAAAGGTTACGATCGATACGCAGATGGAGAAGATCGCTGTCAACTTCACTTACAATCCAACTACACAGCAGATTATCCTGACTCTGATTGATGGAACAAAACAGTACATAGATCTGTCAGCACTGATTACACAGTATGAATTTCTTGATTCTGATACAGTGGCATTTTATATCGATTCATCCGGCAAGGTGTCAGCAATCGTGAAAGAGGGAAGCATAGAGGAAAAGCATTTGGAACCGAATTATCTTGCCAAGATTAAGGTTGAGGCGGCAAAAGCCGAATTGAGCCAGAAAGCGGCAGCAACGTCTGAAGCCAATGCCAAAGCAAGTGAGGATGCTGCAAAAGCCAGTGAAACAGCTGCAAAAAAATCAGAGGACAATGCCAAGGTGTCCGAGACAGCGGCAGCGAAGTCAGCTAAGGCGGCAGAGGCATCCGAAAGCAACGCAAAAGTCAGTGAGACATCCGCCAGTGAATCATCCGCCACAGCCACGGAGAAAGCATCATCCGCCAGTCAGTCAGCTGATACAGCAGCCGAAAAAGCAGATATTGCAACTCAAAAGGCTGCGGAGATCATCGGTAAGGCGGAATCTGCAGAAGAAAGTGCAACCAAGGCACAGAGTTATGCTGTTGGTGGTACAGGAAGCAGAGAGGGCGAGGATTCTGACAATGCCAAGTATTACTATCAGCAGGCAAAAGATGTATCAGAAGGACTTAAAGGTGGATTGCAGCCACACGGAACAGTTGCATTTGCAGATCTTCCGGCACTTGCGGATGTTAGCACAGGGTGGATGTTCAATATTTCAGACGAATTTACAACCACGGATGATTTTAAAGAGGGAGCCGGGAATACAGTTCCGGCCGGCGCAAACATCTATAAGACGTCAGATGGCAAGTGGGATGTGCTGGCGGGGACACCTGTAACTGGAATCAAAGGAGCGAAAGAAACATCTTACCGACGTGGAAATGTTAATCTTACGCCTGTGGACATTGGAGCGTATGCAATAGAAGCTATTGATGAAATGATGAAAAAAGTAAGTATTCCACTTTCACAGGAATTAGCAGTCGTTGGTACAGAAGACGATCAGCTCATAGTAGAGGAAAGTAGTGGTTGGCAAACAGTCAATTATTTGGAAGGAATAAGTGGTTCGCTAAAAACTATAGCGCAACAGCTTATGGCGTTAAACAGCGGTTTAACGAACCATATAAATAATGTAATGCAGGCTCAGACATCAAGTATTTACGGAACCCAGGTAGCCGTTCCAAATAACACGCAGACATTAGTCAATCAATTAGAGGTTAAGGATGATGGGCTATATCTTATCCGTTCTCAATGTACATTTGTTGCCGCCAGTGTTGGTTATCGTGATGTATCAATAAAAGTAACTGACAAAAAAACAAATATGCTCGCAACTCGTGGAAACGCAAATACGATTGCTCTACCATCGCCAGTACAAACGTGTCTGCAATGTCAGACTATAAATGCACTTAGCTTACATAGTGGAGACAAAATTGGACTGTATGCAAATCAGAATAGTGGTGCTACCTTAAACGTAAGTGAATCTTATATTTCAATAACCCGTTTAAAATAACTATGAAAATGTGCCAATTTTGATATTATGCCATTTATCGTCACCCATGTTTGCACTTCTATAAGATGCTATGAGGTTGTTACTTGAATCTACAAATATTTGAAGCATTGTTTGGTTAACAGCACCATGAAACAATATCATTTGATTAGAACTATTTTGAATTTGGACTTTTTTCGTTAAACCGCTGTTTTACAAAAAAAATGAGGACAACTTGGCACAAAAGAAAATAACTGCAGAAATATAATAAAATCAAAAGTCTAAGAGCCGATTACATGACCATGTGTTGTGTAGCCGGCTCTTTTAAATAACAAGCCTACGGGCAGAAAGAGAGGAAAAGAATAATGAAAGAATTTGACAAAGTAAACATGATTTATGGAGTAATTGCCACAATAGGGGTGGCACTGTTCGGGAAGTACTGGTTCCTGTTTTTTGGATTTCTGGTATTAAATGCGGTTGATTACATTACCGGATACTGCAAGGCGAAGTTCTACAAAAAGAACGAGTCCAGTGCGATCGGTGCAAAAGGAATATTAAAAAAAGTGTGGTACTGGATTGTAATTGGTATGGCATTTTTTGTTTCGATGAGTTTTGTACATATGGGGGAGATCATCGGTATTAATCTTTCGTTTGTGCAGCTCTTTGGATGGTTCACGCTGGCAACATATTTGATTAATGAGGTTCGCAGCATTTTGGAAAATCTGGTTGAAATGAATGTAAGGGTACCGGCGTTTTTGATTGCCGGACTCGATGTGACACAAAAATTGCTTGACACCAAAACAGAGATTAAGGAAAGCGAGGAATAATTATGGCAAATAGAAAAACCGGACAGGCTGGTCTTGCACTTATCAAACAGTTTGAAGGCTGCCGGTTGGCAGCTTATCAGTGCTCTGCCGGTGTATGGACGATTGGATATGGGCATACTGCCGGTGTATACAAAGGGATGAAGATCTCACAGGCACAGGCGGACGAGTATTTAAAACAGGACGTGGCAAAGTTTGAAAAGTATATCAACAACCCGTCTTATGTCCCATTTACGGACAAACTTAACCAGAACCAGTTTGATGCACTGGTCAGCTTTGCTTTCAACTTGGGACAGGGCAATGTGAAAAAGTTGTGTACAGGCAGAGTAATGAATCAGATCCCGTCTGCAATGCAGCAGTACTGTAAGGCTGCCGGTAAAACATTACCAGGATTACAGCGGAGAAGAAAAGCCGAGGCGGCTCTTTATAATAAGAAAGTAGAGAGTTGCACCGGTGCAACCACTACCACAGTGAAAGAAAGTGAGGATTACAGTATGAATACAATTAAAAAAGGCAGCAAGGGCAATGCAGTCAAGGTATGGCAGATCATCATCGGTACGACGGCGGATGGCAATTTCGGCGGCGGTACGGAAAGCATGACAAAGACATGGCAGAAGAACCATGGACTGACGGCTGATGGAATTGTTGGAAAGAACTCGTGGAAAACAGGGTTAGAGTCGTTATAAAAGATTGATCACTGCGGGAGTGGATGGTAAGGTCTATATTGAGTGATAAAGTGGTAAAACAAATTTTGTCATGAAATTTGTCACGAAAAGTTCAAAGTGGCGCAAATGCTGACATTATGAGTCTTAATTTAATGGGTTCGACTCCCGTCAGGTCCACTCGTAAAGTGCCGTATTTGCGGCACTTTTTTTAATTCGTGTTGCATTTCTTGCAGCGATATTTGCCAGCATGTCACTGAACACAACCAGATCAGCAGCGAGGATAGCAAGATCATCATCCGGCAGTCAGCAAGCTGGCAGGCAATGGTTGAAAGAATCTTTGAATTTTAAAATGAGATAACAAAGTAGCCCTGTGGCTTAAAGATTTTCAGCTATTTTTATACTCAGATCCATATAGATACAACGGTTTTCCGGCAGTTTCCCGGTCAGCAGATAATCCATAAGAAGAGAGAGTGATAAAGCACCCTGTTCGTCCGGCTGCTGGCAGATCGTTGCAGAGATTATGCCGTTTTGTATCATTTCACAGGTTGATGGGACGGCATCAAATGTAATGATTTTAAGAGGACGCTGCAGGGTGGCATTTAAAACCGCACGACATCCGCCGTAAACACCGGCTGCCGTAAAATAGAGTGCGGACAGATCCGGATGGCGGTCTAAAAGATCAGAAACTACCGCATAACTCTGGTAATCATCATCATTGTTCTCTACAACATCCACAATCCGGATATTCGGATGCTTTGCATGGAGATGCGAGGTAAAACCACTGATACGCTCTTCATGGCAGAGTACATTGTGCGAGCCGGTTACGATTCCGACACTTGCATAATCCCCGGAAAAAAGATGTAATAATCCTGCAGCAGTCTGCCCACATTTGTGATAGTCACTGCCGACATATGCGATGCGTTTCGAATCCGGCATATCGGTGTTGATCGTGATGCAGGGGATGCCATTCTCCCAGAGGGCATCTATTTTTTCCTGTATGACAGGGTCATTATAGGGAGAGAGAATCAGTCCGTGAATATCTTCTTTTACCAGATCGTCAATCGTCGCAAGCTGGATCTGCAGATCAAAAGAAATGCGGCGTTCAATTACAGCGCATCCGTAGATAGAAAGCTCTTCGAGTTTTTTGTGGAGACCATCCATGACTTCGTCAAAAAACGGATTTTCAGCGCCAAAAAGCAGGACACCGATCTTTATTTTTTTCTTTTGTGCAGCAAGCGCAATGCCAGCCTTGTTTGGCTGATAGTCTAAGAGTTTTGCGATTTCTAAAACTTTCCGTTCTGTCTCAGCATTGACAATGCCGCGGTGATTTAATACACGATCCACAGTGCCGCGTGAAACACCGGATAGTTCTGCAATTTCTTTCATGGTAGCCATATAAAAACCCCTTTTTCGTTTCAATCAATTCATATAGATAAAGATAACATAAAAACAGACAGGTTGTCAACTTGTGTGCATGTGCACAGAAACGGGTATATAAAAAGAAGCATATATTAAAGTGAAAGGAGCACTGCCGGCATAAAACTATGTATAAAAGTGACTGCATAAGTAAATGTAAACAAAAATGAATTAGAAAAAATGTACAAAAAGTATATTGCAAAATGACCATACAGGATGTATGATAAATAAAACGTGCACGAGCACATAATGATATGATTGATAAAAAGGAGAACGGTATGCTGTACATAGGAATTGATCTTGGAACATCTTCCGTGAAGCTGCTTTTGATGGATGCAGCCGGAAATGTGAAAAATATCGTATCAAGAGAATATCCTCTTTATTTTCCAAATCCCGGTTGGTCAGAACAGAAGCCACAGGACTGGTACAAAGAGACGATGCAGGGGTTAAAAGAACTTTTGGAAGGTTTTCCAAAAGAAGAAGTTGCTGGAATCAGTTTTGGGGGTCAGATGCATGGACTGGTCATTCTTGATGACAAGGATGAGGTGATCCGGCCGGCAATCTTGTGGAACGATGGCAGAACGACAGAGGAATGTGATTATTTAAACAATGAGATAGGAAAAGATACATTGTCAAAGTATACGGCGAATATTTCATTTACCGGTTTTACTGCACCAAAGATTTTGTGGGTAAAAAATAAAGAACCGGAGAATTTTGCAAGGATCAAAAAGATTATGCTGCCGAAAGATTATCTTGCATATAAGCTGACTGGAGAGCACTGTACAGATGTTTCCGATGCATCCGGTATGCTGCTTTTAGATGTAAAGAACCGTTGCTGGTCGAAGGAAATGTGCAAGATCTGTGGTATTACGACAGATATGCTGCCGAAGTTATATGAGAGTTATGAATGTGTTGGAACGATCTTGCCGGAGATTGCAAAAGAGCTTGGTCTATCGGAAAAAGTAAAAGTGGCAGCAGGTGCCGGAGATAATGCGGCTGCTGCAGTTGCGACCGGAACCGTTGGGGATGGCAGATGCAATATTTCACTGGGAACAAGTGGAACAATCTTTATTTCTTCTGCTAAATTTGGTGTAGATAAATACAATGCACTTCATGCATTCTGTGATGCAAACGGTGCTTATCATCTGATGGGATGTATGTTATCTGCTGCATCCTGCAATAAATGGTGGATGGATGAGATCATCGGAACGAAAGATTACAAAAAAGAGCAGGAATCGATCAAAAAGTTAGGTGAGAACCATGTATATTATCTGCCTTACCTGATGGGTGAGCGTTCCCCGTACAACAATCCGAATGCGAGAGCTACTTTTATTGGCATGACGATGGATACGACAAGAGCGGATATGACACAGGCAGTGTTAGAGGGTGTTGCGTTTGCACTTCGTGATTCTTTTGAAGTTGCAAAAACACTTGGCATTCCGATCGAGCGTACAAAGATCTGCGGAGGCGGTGCAAAGAGTCCTTTGTGGAAGAAGATCATCGCAAATGTATTGAATATCAAAGTGGATGTGCTTGAGACAGAAGAAGGACCATCCCTTGGAGGGGCAATGCTCGCTGCTGTTGCATGTGGTGAGTACAAAGATGTGGAATCTGCTGCGGCTGCAATCGTAAAGGTCGTTGATACGGTAGAACCGGAGCCGGAGCTTGCTGCAAAATATGAGGCACGTTACCAGCAGTTTAAAAATATTTATCCGGCGTGCAAAGACCTGTTTGACAAGATCATCTGACGGTCAGATATAAAGTGTATAAAACAAATGAAATAGAATGATAAGAAAAGAGGAATAAGGGCATGCAGATTTATGAGGTTACGGATGCGCGTTTCCGAAAATACGGAAAAGTGATCCGGAATATTGATTTTTCAGCATTGACAGAAGCAATGAAAAAGACACCGGTTCCATCTGATGTAGTTTATGAGCCGTCAATCGCAGAATTAGAAGCATTACCGGTGGCAAAGGAAATCGAGAAAGTCTTTTACGGAGAACTTCCGATCCAGATCGGATATTGTAATGGACATAATGAGCTTTTGAATGCAGTGGAATATCACCGCAGCTCAGAGATCAATCTTGCAGCAACCGACGCAGTATTAATATTGGGATCAGAGGCAGATGTGACCGATGATTTTACTTATGAGACTGCAAAGATGGAGGCATTCCGGATTCCGGCAGGAACAGCCGTGGAGGTGTATGCAACCACATTACATTATGCGCCATGTCATGTGGACGATGCAGGATTTCAGGTGGCAGTTATTCTGCCAAAAGGCACCAATTATCCGTTAGATGAGACACATGCTGACGGAGAGGATGCACTTCTTGCAGCTAAGAATAAATGGCTGATCGGTCATGCCGAGGGCGGTCTGCCGGAGGGAAGTCATATCGGACTCATCGGCAAGAACTTAAATGTCAGAGAATAAATTTTTATTTAATAAGTATGTACAGAAAAAGAAAGCGGAGGAAAACAAAATGAATAACATTCCAGAAGTAAAAGTTGGTATCGTGGCAGTCAGCCGTGACTGCTTCCCAGAGTCATTATCGGTAAACAGAAGAGAGGCATTAGTAAAGGCTTACACTGAAAAATACAGTGCAGCAGACATTTATGAGTGCCCGATCTGTATCGTGGAGAGCGAGATCCACATGGTACAGGCATTAGAGGACATTAAGAAAGCAGGATGTAATGCACTCTGCGTATATCTTGGCAACTTCGGACCAGAGATTTCCGAGACACTGCTTGCAAAACATTTCGAGGGACCAAAGATGTTTGTCGCAGCAGCAGAGGAGACACAGGATAACCTGATCCAGGGACGTGGAGATGCATACTGTGGTATGTTAAATGCAAGCTATAACTTAAAATTAAGAAATGTACATGCATACATCCCGGAGTATCCGGTCGGAGATGCTGCAGATTGTGCAGACATGATCCATGATTTTCTGCCGATCGCAAGAACTGTCATCGGATTATCAGAATTAAAGATCATTTCTTTCGGACCAAGACCATTAAACTTCCTTGCATGTAATGCACCGATCCAGCAGTTATATAATCTTGGCGTTGAAATTGAGGAAAATTCCGAACTGGATTTGTTTGAGGCATTTAATAAACATGCAGGAGATGAGCGTATCCCGGCAGTTGTTGCAGATATGGAAAAAGAACTGGGAGCTGGAAATAAAAAACCGGAGATCCTTGCTAAACTTGCACAGTATGAACTGACACTGACTGACTGGGTGGAAGAACACAGAGGTTACCGTAAATATGTTGCTATCGCCGGCAAATGCTGGCCAGCATTCCAGACACAGTTTGGATTTGTACCATGTTATGTAAACAGCCGTCTGACAGGACGTGGAATCCCGGTTTCCTGCGAGGTAGATATCTACGGAACATTGAGTGAGTTTATCGGAACCTGCGTGAGCCAGGATGCTGTTACTTTACTTGACATCAATAACTCTGTACCGAAAGATATGTATGAAGAGTCTATCAAAGGTAAATTTGATTATAAACATACTGACACCTTTATGGGATTCCATTGTGGAAATACATGCTCTAAGAAACTTGCAAGCTGTGAGATGAAATATCAGATGATCATGGCAAGAAGCCTTCCGATCGAGGTAACAAATGGAACCTTAGAGGGAGATATTGCACCTGGTGATATCACATTCTACCGTCT
>UMHT01011594.1_pt1 | contig 13836 bp, 10 predicted proteins | sample 1965601 | NCBI WGS metagenome assembly UMHT01 (sample SAMEA4836105, study PRJEB28245) | human gut metagenome | biome: gut microbiome; material: fecal sample | place: Denmark | collected 2008 | reverse complement strand
GATCAATCACGAAGACGGAGTAGAATTCTGGTTTGAATTAGAGACAAATAATGGAAATTTTTTCAGTTGATAAATGATACCAAAAATGCTAACATATGGATAGAGTATATTCTATTATTTACAGATATCATGAGAGGAATACCATGAAAAGAACAGGAATGAGATTAACGGCAGTGGCAGCAGTAACAGCATTGCTGCTTGGAGGATGTGGAGAACAGCCATACAGTTTAACAGAAGATGAAGAAGGTGTGATTGTGGATTATTCGGCACACGCTGTGGCGAAGTTTAATACGAGCCAGCCGGAAGGTCTTGCAAATGTGAGTCATGATGAGCAGGAGACGGAAGCTACGGATGAACCACAGGAGACAGAAACAGAGAACAGAATTACACTGGATGCATCCGGTAATGCGTCTGCAGGTGAACAGATTGCAGAAGATGGAACAGAGCAGGCTGCAGCAGAGTCTTCCACTCTTGATGAGCTGTTTGGCGAAGAAAACCTGACCATAGCATATGCCGGAGCCGAGATTGCGGCGGATTATATGGAAGGCGGATATTATTCGCTGGATGCAGAGAAAGGAAAAGTATTTGTTATTGTCAGTATTGATATTACAAATTCCGGAACAGATGAAATAGCGATCGACAATTTTGCAAAGACACCGAAGTTTTCTGTCATGGTCAATGGTCAGGAAAAAGCAGATGAGGAAAATACCATACTTCCATCTGATTTTGCATTGTATCAGGAAACAATTCCGGCTGGTGCGACAGAAAATACCGTGTTGCTGTTTCAGGTACCGGACAGTGTGACAAGTATTGAAAGTCTGGATCTGTATGTAAATATCAGTGAAACAAATTATCAAATTACTTTGTAATGATATTAGTAATGTGTTATAATGACATTAATATTTATGCAATGGCAAAAGCAATGAATTGCGTAGCAAATGATACGCGGGAGGAGAGACAGGAATGGATACAAATATACTTTTAGAGTCAGGAACGAATGAGCTGGAAGTCCTGGAATTTACATTAGGAAATAATCATTATGGAATCAATGTTGCAAAGATCAGAGAGATATTGACGTATCAGCCGGTAACACCGGTACCAAATTCTCATCCAAGTGTGGAAGGTATTTTCATGCCGCGTGATACAATGATTACCGTTGTTAATCTGAAAAGATGCCTGGGGATGGCAGAGAGTGGAGATGGCAAGGGACTTTTTATCATCACAAACTTCAACAAATTAAATATTGCGTTTCATGTAGATGCTGTAATTGGCATTCACCGTGTATCATGGGAGTCTATTATCAAGCCGGATTCGACGATCAATACAGAGGATAACAGTGCATCCACAGGAGTGATCAAGATGGATGACAAGCTGATCATCATCCTTGACTTTGAGAAAATCGTATCTGATATCAGTCCGGAGACAGGTCTTAAGGTATCAGATGTTGATAATATGGCAAGCCGTGAGCGCTGTGATTCACCGATCCTGATCGCTGAGGATTCGCCGCTTCTTAGCCGTCTGATCACAGACTGTCTGAAGAAGGCAGGATACACCAATCTGATCGTGACAATGAATGGCCAGGAGGCATGGGATAAGCTGACCGAATTTGAAAAGGCGGGTAATGTACGTGATAAGGTTCATTGTATTATCACTGATATCGAGATGCCGATGATGGATGGACACAGACTGACCAAACTTGTTAAGACGAACGATAATATGAAGAAGATACCGCTTATTATTTTCTCATCTTTAGTTAATGAAGAAATGAGAATTAAAGGTAAACAGTTAGGGGCAGATGCCCAGTTGACAAAACCTGAAATCGGCAATCTTGTAGAGGCTATTGATAATTTAATTGATAAAAGCATTGATTAGGTTGAAGCGAAGAAGGGGATGTGATATATTGTCACATCCCCAAATTAAGTTATAGGCTTGACGGAGGTGTCGGATGAGCGGGACAGAGGATTATCTGGATGGACTGTTAAATTCCTTATCAGAAAAAGATATGGATGCAGAGAAAGAAACCGGGAGTAAAACGATGCGGACAGAGGATGATATTATGAATGAGATGGAAAATGATTTACTTTCCAAAGAGGCGGAAGATAATTTTTTAGAACAATTTGAAAAGGAATTGGCAAATGAGAAGTCTGCACCAGAAGCGGAAACAAAAGATGATTTCTTTAACAGTTTAGATCAGATTGTAGATGGAACAGGTCAGAATAATAAAGAAGATGATTTCATGATGGATACGCTTGGAGATATTCCAGGAATTGATGATATCATGAAAAAGGAAGAACCTGCACAGACATCAGAACCGCAGCCGGATGAAAAAGAAGAAAGCGGGCAGCAGGAGAATACGAAAGCACCGGAGAATCTAGGCGGACTGGATGATCTAGACGGACTTGGAGATTTTGGAATATCGGATGATATATCGGAGGAAAGCGTTGACGTGACAGAAGGTGCACAGATGACGGATCACACAGACAAAGGCGAAAGTGATGCTTTAGGCATGGAGGATGCAGCCAGTGATGGACTAGACGATTTTGGAGATCTTGGTGAAGCGGATATATTTGGAGATGATGGAGCAGGAGAAAGTGAAAATACTTCGGACAGCATGTCAGATGTCATGCCAAATGACAGGGAAGACAAGCCGAAAAAAGAAAGTTTCCTGAAAAAATTATCACGTATTCTTTTTGGGGAAGATGATGAGGATGAGGAAGGTGATCCTGCATCGTCCGGAAAAGAAGTGATAACAGAAGAAAATGCAGGCGACATTGATCTGTCAGATCCGAATATGCAGATATTACAGGAACTTGGAGATATTCCAGGTATATCGGACGCGCCGAAGGAAGAAGAAAAATCAGATCCGGAAGAAGATAAAAAGAAGAAAAAAGAAAAAAAGAAAAAAGAGAAGAAGCCAAAGAAAGAGAAGAAACCGAAAAAGCCAAAGAAAGAAAAGAAACCGAAGCCACCAAAGGAGCCGGATCTGACACCTCCACTCCCGAAGGCACCGGTAATTCTGATCTTTGTGATGGTATTTTCATTCCTTGTTCTTGTAGTATTAGCAACTAATTTAGTGGGTTATTCCAGCAGTTTTTCAAATGCGGAAGATGCATATGCAAAGGGTAATTATGAGCAGGCATTTCAGGATGTATCTGGTCTTGAGGTAAAGGAGAAAGATCAGGATACATACAGAAAATACCGTATTCTTGCATACACGGCAGGGCAGTACAGAGCATATCAGAATCTGATGAATCAGAAAATTTATGATATGGCATTAGATTCGCTGATCAGTACGATCGGAAGATGTGATGAATACAGCAGTGATGCCAAAGAACTTGGATGTGACAGAGAGATTTCAGACATACAGGCAAAAGCAGAGGAGGCATTGGAAGCATTTAAGATCGATGCCCAAAGAGCACTTGAAGTGTATGGCATGAAAGACCGGACTGCATATTCAAAAGAGATTTACCGGATACTGGATGATGCAGGACTTAGTGAGGAATAAAAATGATAGCGATCATAGACTATGATGCAGGTAATTTAAAGAGCGTACAGAAAGCACTTGATTTTTTACATCAGGATTGCGTGGTAACAAGGGATTTTCATGAGATCCGTCAGGCAGACAAGGTAATATTACCGGGGGTTGGTTCTTTCGGCGAGGCGATGGATCAGTTAAAAAAATATGAGCTGGACAAAGTAATTCGTGAAGTGGCAGAAGAGAAAAAGCCATTTCTTGGAATCTGTCTTGGACTGCAGCTTTTATTTGAAGGCAGTGAGGAAAGCAGCGGAGTGGAAGGACTGCATTTGTTAGACGGACAGATCTTACGGATACCGGATACAGAAGGATTAAAAATACCGCATATCGGATGGAATTCACTGGATTTTCAGAATAATGGAAGATTATTTGCAGGGCTGCCGGAACATCCGTATGTTTATTTTGTTCATTCTTATTATCTGAAAGCAAAGGATGATATGATCGTAAAGGCAACTACGGAATATGGCACACATATTCACGCTTCTGTGGAACAGGACAATATCTTTGCATGTCAGTTCCACCCGGAAAAAAGCAGTACAGTCGGACTTAAGATACTAGAAAATTTTGCCGGGATTTAAGACGGGAGGATAAAAATGTTTACAAAGCGAATTATTCCGTGTCTGGATGTGAATAACGGACGTGTGGTAAAGGGTGTTAATTTCGTAAATTTAAGAGATGCCGGAGATCCGGTGGAGATAGCAGCAGCTTATGATAAAGCAGGCGCAGATGAACTGGTATTTCTTGATATTACTGCAACTTCAGATGCAAGGGAGACAGTTGTGGATATGGTGCGCAAGGTGGCAGAAAAGGTATTTATACCATTTACTGTCGGCGGGGGTATCCGTACTGTGGATGATTTTAAAGCCTTACTCCGCGAGGGAGCCGATAAGATATCCATCAATTCATCTGCGATCAACCGCCCGGAACTTATCAGTGAGGCTGCAGATAAGTTTGGCAGTCAGTGTGTGGTTGTGGCGATCGATGCCAGAAAAAGAGCTGATGGTTCGGGATGGAATATCTATAAAAATGGCGGACGTATCGATGTTGGCATTGATGCAGTAGAGTGGGCAATGAAAGCAGACAGACTCGGTGCGGGGGAAATTCTTCTGACGAGCATGGATTGTGATGGAACAAAGGCAGGTTATGATCTTGAACTGACGCGCACCATTGCGGAAAATGTATCCATTCCTGTAATTGCTTCCGGTGGAGCGGGTACGAAAGAACATTTTTATGATGCATTGACGGAAGGAAAAGCAGATGCAGCACTTGCAGCGTCTTTATTCCATTATAAAGAACTTGAAATCCGCGATCTGAAAGATTATCTGGCAGAGCGTGGTGTTTCTGTAAGAAGATAAAAATAAAGAAAAGAGAATTTATCATGGCAATGATCACAAATGACTGGCTTCCGGCAATTCAGGGAGAGTTTAAAAAGCCATATTACAGGGAATTATTTCAATTTGTAAAAGAAGAATACAGCAGGGCGGTCATTTATCCGCCGGCAGATGATATCTTCAATGCGATGCATTTTACACCGCTTAGTGAAGTAAAAGTATTGATCTTAGGACAGGATCCGTATCACAATGAGAATCAGGCACATGGTCTGAGCTTTTCAGTACTGCCATCACAGAAGGAGATTCCACCATCATTGCAGAATATTTATAAAGAACTGCAGGATGATTTAGGCTGTTATATACCGAACAACGGATATTTAAAAAAATGGGCGGATCAGGGAGTGCTTCTTTTGAATACGGTGCTGACGGTTCGCGCGCATCAGGCTAATTCCCATCAGGGAAGAGGATGGGAGCAGTTTACTGATGCGATCATTCAGGCTGTCAATGCCCAGGATCGTCCGATCGTATATATGCTGTGGGGCAGACCCGCACAGAGCAAGATCCCGATGCTCACGAATCCGAAGCATCTGATCTTAAAGGCACCGCATCCGAGTCCGCTTTCAGCATACAGAGGATTCTTTGGATGCAGACATTTCAGCCAGGCAAATGATTTCTTAAAAGCAAATGGGATCGCGCCGATCGACTGGCAGATTGAGAATATCTGATTCGATGTCTGGTACATCGATTTTTAAATAACCAGAATGTCTGTATAGCGTACATTCTGGTTATTTTCTCTATAAATGAGGAGTGCCCAGACACCTTTCGGCGCCTGGGCTATTATGAAAAAAATTTATCAAGTATATTATAACAAGTTGTCTAAGTATTTTTTAACTGTATTTAGTATATCAATCATATATGAACAAAGTATGAATAATAAATTAACAATTTTTTTAGTGATTTAAAACAAAAAAACAGGGAAAAATACAAAAAAATTGGTGAGGTTACCCATACGCACGAAATGATTATTTTGAATGTGTAAAATACTTGAAAATGTAAAGAAAACAGCCTAAAATGACGATATAAGAAACAACAGGGAAGTTTTTGGTAATCTATTGTATTATTTCAAAGGAGTGAGATATATGGCAACGATTTCCGGTTATAATTCATATTCAATGGGAGTTTTGTTCTCCGGATTAAATACCACGTCATCTAAGAATTCATTATTTTCCAGCAGTATGTCAGGAAGTGATATACTTGGAATTAATTACAGTGACTGGGCAACAATCAAATCCGGCAGCTATTTTAAACTGTTAGATGCCTACTATGGAAAAGGCGGGCAGGTCAGCGGCTCTGGTGATACAACATCTTCTTCAACATCAACATCCAAAGATGACACTAAGACACTTGCAGCAATCGAGAGTGATGCGAAGAATGTGGAAAAATCCGTTGCAGCACTTCAGGAGACGGGAGATAAATCCTTATTTAAAGAAGTGACAAAGACAGATAAGGATGGAAATAAGACAACCGGATATGATACGGATGCGATTTATAAAGCTGTGAAAGACTTTACAGACAGCTATAACAGCCTGCTTGATGAAGTCGGCGATTCGAATACAAAAAGTATTTTAAGAGCTGGTGCAAGCATGGTAAGTGTGACAGAGGCAAACCGCAGGTCACTTTCCGATATCGGTATTTCCATTGGAGCAGATAATAAACTTACGATCGATGAAGAGAAGTTTAAGAAAGCTGACATGGGCAAAGTTAAGACAATGTTTGCAGATAACAGTTATTATGGAACAGAAGTAAAACGTCAGGCATCACGTGCAGAATCTTATGCAAAGAGTGAGGCAGCAAAGGCGAATACTTATCAGAAATCAGGTTCTTATACTTATAATTACAGAACAGGTGAGCTTTATAATTCTAAGATCTGATCGTAGAACGGGATGATGAAATTACATTACTGTTATAAAATGTGAAAAGCAGACGGTAATGATTATATTGGTTTGGCATGGACGGAAAGAAAGCTGGTCTGTGCAGAAACGGCTATTTATGAGAAACTCAGATTGGGTTTCTCATAAATTTTGCAAAAAAATAATAAGCGTGCCGGAAAAAAATATTGCACAATGGTGCGATGTATGGTCAAATAATAGGTAGTGTGCAGGAATAAGGATTATATGTAAAATTTGAGATAGATGAAATGGAGAATAAAATGGCAGCAAAGAAAGTAGTAGTCGGCATGTCCGGTGGTGTGGATTCCTCCGTGGCAGCATACCTTTTAAAAGAACAGGGATATGACGTCATTGGTGTGACCATGCAGATCTGGCAGGATGAGGATGAATTTGTGCAGGAGGAGAGTGGCGGATGCTGTGGCCTTTCTGCGGTAGATGATGCGAGAAGAGTGGCAGACCGTCTGGGAATCCCGTATTATGTCATGAATTTTAAACAGGAATTTAAGAAAAATGTTATGGATTATTTTACCGCGGAATATTTAAAGGGCAGAACGCCGAATCCGTGTATTGCCTGCAACCGTTATGTAAAATGGGAAGCACTGTTAAACAGGAGTCTTGCAATTGGTGCAGATTACATTGCAACCGGACATTATGCGAGAATTGAACAGCTTTCTAATGGAAGATATGCGATCAAAAATTCTGTAACGACAGCAAAAGATCAGACCTACGCACTTTATAATCTGACGCAGAAGCAGCTATCACATACACTGATGCCGGTTGGTGCCTATCATAAAGATGAGATCCGTAAGATCGCCGAGAATATCGGTCTTATGGTTGCACATAAAAAAGACAGCCAGGAAATCTGCTTTGTCTCTGACAACGACTATGCCGGTTTTATTGACAGGGAATGCAAAGGTCAGGTACCGCCTCCGGGAAATTTTGTCCTGACAGACGGAACTGTGGTTGGAAAACATAAAGGAATCACACATTACACGATCGGACAGAGAAAAGGACTCGGAATCGCATTTGGGCATCCGGTTTTTGTCACAGAGATACGTCCGGAGACAAATGAAGTTGTACTTGGCGAGAATAAAGATGTGTTTACCTATGAACTGGATGCGGATCATATTAATTTTATGTCAATTCCGGATATTAAAGATGAGATGCTTTTAAAAGCCAAAATACGTTATTCCCACAGTGGAAGTATGTGCAAGGTAACAAGAACAGGGGAGGATACGATACACTGTGAATTTTTAGAGCCGGTGCGTGCGGTAACTCCGGGTCAGGCAGTTGTATTGTATGATGGAGAATATGTTGCCGGGGGTGGTACCATCCTTTAGAAAAGTATAAACAACAGAGAACTGCTGAAGTGATCCGATGAATAGACGGCAGATCACAGAAAATACAAATGACATGGAAAAGAAAGGAACTGGCAGAGATGACAAGAGAAGCGTTTAGAGAGCTGGTAAAAAATGGTCCGGTACTGCTTGATGGTGCGACAGGAACGAATTTACAGAAAGCAGGAATGCCGGTCGGAGTATGTCCGGAGCAGTGGATTCTGGAAAATTCAAAAGTACTGGTTAATCTGCAGAAACAGTATGTGGAGGCAGGAACAGATATTTTATTTGCTCCGACTTTTACCGCGAGCAGGATCAAGTTAAAAGAATACGGTTTAGAAGATCATTTAGAGGAGATGAACCGTAAGCTGGTCGCATTGTCAAAAGAAGCTACAAAAGGTACGGATGCGCTGGTTGCCGGAGATCTTACCATGACAGGAGAACAGCTTTACCCGTTAGGAGATCTGATGTTTGAAGACCTGGTGAATGTTTATAAAGAACAGGCAAAGATCATCGCAGATGCAGGGGCTGACCTTTTTGTAGTTGAGACGATGATGAGCCTGCAGGAATGCCGTGCGGCGGTACTTGCGATCCGGGAAGTGTGTGATCTGCCGATTATGGTTTCACTGACCTACAATGAAGACGGAAGAACACTCTACGGAACTGATCCGGTTACAGCGGTTGTTGTGATGCAGAGTCTTGGTGCGGATGCGGTCGGGATGAACTGTTCAACCGGACCGGAAGCTATGTTAGAACCGATCGCAAAAATGGCAGAGTACGCAACGATACCGCTTCTTGCGAAACCGAATGCCGGCATGCCGGAGTTGATCGATGGTCAGACCGTTTTTAATGTAGAACCGGAAGAATTTGCCGAAGTCGGGAAAAAGTTAGTCGAAGAGGGAGCAGCCATCATTGGAGGATGCTGTGGAACAACACCGGAACATATCCGTGCTTTAAAGCAGGCAGTAAAGGATATTCCGGTCAAAGCACCGCTTCAGACAAAGAGAAGAATGCTGACTTCAGAACGCAAATCAGTGGAGATCACACTCGATGGACGTTTTATGGTCATTGGAGAGCGCATTAACCCGACCGGAAAGAAAAAGCTGCAGGCTGAGTTAAAAGAAGGTTCTTTAAATCTTGTCCGCACGATGGCATTAGAGCAGGAAGAAAACGGAGCGTCGATCCTTGATATCAATATGGGTATGAATGGTATTGATGAGAAAGAAATGATGCTGCGTACTATATATGAGGTAACTTCAACGGTGGACTGCCCGCTTTGTATTGATTCCAGCCACGTGGATATTATTGAGGCTGCACTTCGTATTTATCCGGGACGTGCACTTATCAACTCAATATCACTGGAAAAAGAAAAGTTTGAAAAACTCCTTCCAATTGCAAAGAAATATGGTGCAATGTTTATCCTGCTTCCTCTCTCAGATGAGGGGCTGCCGAAAGATTCTGCAGAGAAACATGGAATTATCCGCACAATCATGGATGAGGCAGTCAGAATTGGTATGGCAAAAGAAGATATCATTGTGGACGGACTGGTTGCCACGATCGGGGCAAATCCAAATGCCGCATTAGAATGTTTTGAGACTTTTTCTTATTGCAAAAATGAACTGGAACTTCCAACGGCGTGTGGACTTTCCAATATTTCATTTGGACTGCCTGAGCGTACTTATGTCAATACGGCATTTCTTACGATGGCGATCGCAAACGGACTTACGATGGCGATCGCAAATCCGTCTCAGGAACTTCTGATGAATGCTGCGTTTGCATCTGATATGCTTTTAAATAAGAAGGAAAGTGATATCCGTTATATTGAAAGGATGAACTTTTTATCAGAAAAATATGCCGGCATGGAACGGGTGATGGTTCAAAAGACTCCGACAGGTGCATCTGCGAGTGGTGAGACCAAAAAGGAGAGTGCAGGAAGCGGCGTATTTCAGGCAGTTTTAAAGGGGAATAAAGAGCATGTGTTAGATGAAGTAAAAAAGATGTTAGATGACGGTGCAAAACCGGATGAAATTATCAATGAACATCTGATCGCTGCGATCAATGAAGTGGGAGAACTATTTGATAAAAAGAAATATTTTCTGCCACAGCTTATTTCTTCCGCCAATACGATGAAACTTGCAATCGAATATTTAGAGCCGATGTTAGAGCGAAGCAATACTGAGGCAATGGCAACGATCGTTGTAGCAACTGTTGAGGGAGATATTCATGATATCGGCAAGAATCTGGTGGTTCTGATGCTGAAAAATTACGGGTATCATGTGATCGACCTTGGCAAGGATGTTCCGGCAGATGTGATCGTGGATACTGCAATGAAAGAGCGTGCAAAGGTAATAGGCCTTTCTGCACTGATGACGACCACGATGATGCGGATGAAAGATGTTGTGGAACTTGCAAAAGAGAAAGGATGCACGGCGAAGATCGTGATCGGAGGAGCGGCGATCACAGAGAGCTTTTCAGATGAGATCGGAGCGGATGGATATTCCAAAGATGCAGCGGAATGTGTGAAAATGGTGGAACGGTTACTGGCATAATCTGGTTGTTTTGTTGTTAAAGAATGTTTTTTTGAAATTTTTTGAAAAAATATGAAAAAAAGTGTTGACATTTTTATTTTGAAATAGTATACTTTAGAAGTCGGTTGCGGAAAGCGACCGACACGGACGGGATCTTAGCTCAGCTGGGAGAGCATCTGCCTTACAAGCAGAGGGTCATAGGTTCGAGCCCTATAGGTCCCATTACATCAGAACTTCTGATGACAATTTAATATGGCGGAATAGCTCAGTTGGCTAGAGCATACGGTTCATACCCGTAGTGTCGAGAGTTCGAATCTCCCTTCCGCTACTTCAAGACCTCAGACATTCTGAGGTCTTTTGTTGTATATCGGTATTTTTTTCTGTATAATAAGATCGGGATGCCGGTATTTAAGAAAAAGTGATATTGAAGAGATATTATCAGAGACAGAAGCAAGAGGATTTACACCATGTTCGAAGTGTAATCCACCACAGTAAAAATTTTATGAAAGGGATAGAAAAAAATGCGTGTAGGAATGGGATATGATGTTCACAAATTAGTTGCGGGAAGAGACCTGATTATTGGCGGGGTAAAGATTCCGCATACATTAGGGCTTTTGGGACACTCGGATGCAGATGTTTTACTTCATGCTATTATGGATGCTCTGCTTGGTGCAGCAGCTCTTGGTGATATTGGAAAACATTTTCCGGACACTGATCCGAAATATGAAGGAATTTCAAGTATTAAATTACTTGAACATGTGGCAGAACTGATTGCAGAAAAAGGTTATATCGTGGAAAATATTGATGCGACGATCATTGCACAGAAGCCGAAGATGCGTCCGCATATTGAACAGATGGAGAAAAATATTGCAGAAGCACTTAAGATATCAGAAGACCAGATAAATGTGAAGGCAACAACAGAAGAAGGACTGGGATTTACCGGAACAGAACAGGGAATTTCTGCGCAGGCAGTCTGTGCATTGACAACGATCTATGAGAACAGCGTCAGTGTGGCTGATTCTGCCGGAGGCTGTGCGGGATGTCCGGGACGTGCCTGTGGGAGATAAAGTATAAAAATGATTGACACAATCGCATAAATACGATATAATAAGCCATGTTTTGGCGAATTGAAATGAGACTCAGATATATTTTTTGTAAGGACATCAGGGGATATTCAAAACAAGGATATATACTGGGTCTTTTTATGTACAAAAGAAGGGAAAATGAGTATATGAAAAAAAGGACGATACGTTTCTGTTGTGGAGTTATGGCTGCGGGCCTGCTGATCTGTGGCATACCGTCTGGGGGAGCAGAGGGAGTAACCCAAAATCATTTGCTGTGGAATGTGGCTGCGGCGGCTGAGACAGCAGTTACAGTGTCGAATGAGAATGAGTTTCTGTCGGCACTTGCACAAAAGCAGAAGAATATTGTTGTAACTGGAAGCTTTTCCGTCAGAGGTCAGGCAGAAGCGAGCGGACAGATGATGCCTGTTGAGATACCGGACGGGACAGTGATTACTGGAAATAATACAGGAAGTATTACGTTCAGCGGACCAATCCAGATCATGGGAGACGGTGTTGTGATCCGGGATATCCAGATTGGTTTTATCTCTACCAATAGTATGAATTCTGTGCCGCATCGTGAGATTTTTCTTGCAGGGCACAGCCTTACACTGGATAATGTAAAAACATATTTGCCGGGAGGAGGGGACGCCAGCCTGGGTGGTTTTGGCGGCACAGAAAAAGAACTTCTTCCAACCATCTATGCAGGAGGATATCACAGTAATACAGCGGTGGGGACGAAAGCGTCACTCACAGTTGTAAATGCAAACAGTGATACAATGTTCCAGAATATCTATATGGGACATAAAGCGTCAGCAGGTGAGAGGACTGCCTATACGGGGAGTGTGGAGTTAAATCTGGACGCAGATGCAAAAGTGCGGGATATTATTTCGGCAGAGGACACAACATCTGCAACACTTACGCTTTCAGGTAAACAAAATGGATATGACGAGATCAGTCTTGTGGAGATCAGGGGAAATGCAAATACAGTATTGACCGTAAACAACTGTGCTGTGTCAGGTGTCATTACAACAGGGATTAAAGATATTGTTTTAGATGCAGGAGGAAGACTGCAGCCGAAAGATGAAACAGCGCAGTTAAACAATATTACATTGAAAAACGGTGGTTGTCTGGATCTTACAAAAATAATAGATGCTCAGGTAAAGGGCAATTTCACAAGTGGTGGCAGTGCGGCAAAGGGAAAGCTTGTTCTTGATCAAAATGGATACGTTCAGATTAATGGACAGGTAAGCGGTGTTACACAGTTCCAGGTGGGAAGTCATGCTATATCTGGTAATCTTTTAAATGAGCATACCTATATCATAGCAGAGAATGGAACAGCAGGAAATTTTGTGTTATCAGATAAAGATATCAATAACAACTACAGCCTGATCTGCAAAAATGGGATGTGGACAGCGTATCGCAATTATGTACCGGAGGAACGTGAACTTGATAGTATCGAGATAAAATCCTGCCCGAAAAATGTTTACACCGGTAATATTCCGACAGACATTACAGATAAAACCGATGATGCACCATATCTGGATGTGATATGGAAGGATCAGTATGGAGAAGATTACACGTTTGATGAAGTTGCAAATGAATATGATGGCTATGGATTTTATAATGATATGATACTGATCCGTTCTGATTACTGGAATAGTGATGATGAAGACATTCAACAAAAAAAGGACTGGGAAAACCCAATCCGTCTGGATGTGGATAAAAATGAGTCAGACCGCTATTATCTGATTGCATATGGTGAAGTGAAAACAGGAAAATACACCTTATTATTATGTTCGGATCCGTTTGATGATCCGAATACTGTGGCAGATGTAAAAGCACTGAAAGATACCGTGTTGGCAGAAAAGGAAATAATATTCACAGATGAACCAGATGTATCGCATCAGCATGTGGCGGGCGAGCCGGTAAAAGAAAACGAGATAGCTGCGACCTGTACCCAAAAAGGAAGCTATGATAAGGTAGTTTATTGTAAGGATAAAGGCTGCGGGGAAGAACTTTCCCGTGAGAATATTATGGTTTCAGCATTAGGGCATAAAAAGGGAGACACTGTCATCGAAAATCGTGTGGAAGC
>UMHT01005990.1_pt1 | contig 14273 bp, 8 predicted proteins | sample 1965601 | NCBI WGS metagenome assembly UMHT01 (sample SAMEA4836105, study PRJEB28245) | human gut metagenome | biome: gut microbiome; material: fecal sample | place: Denmark | collected 2008 | reverse complement strand
ACCCGGAACAGTAGAACGAGCAACACGAAGCCCACGCCGATGCGTTTATACAGTTTACCCACATACGAATCGGCATGTGTGTGCGCATATTTGCATATTGCGTACACGCCAAGTCGGCGGGAATTTCTATAAAAACATCCCATGAGCATCTGTTGCTGCATTGCCCGGCTGTTCCTTTGAAAGTTGCGAAGTTTCAAGTTGCCAAGAACAAGCGCATTGACAGACGCTTTATATATATAAGTGATTCTCTTTTATCCCCTACCCTGCCTGCATCGGATTTTCATCCTTCGCATCGGCGTGGAAAATGTCTCGCGTGCATTTCGCTCCCGTTTGCGGACTCTTCCGCAAGAGTTCTTGCTCCACAAGCCTGTGAGAATCACTGCAAATTTAGTATAAATTTCAAAACAATGGTATCTTGCTGCAAAGAAAATATACAAGTCGCAGAACAAAACCGGACATTACGAAGCCCCTGCGGCACGCACAGGAGTTTTATGTAGCTGCACTTTTCCCAAGCTAGCAAATATTCTAAAATCTGACAGTTTTCCCAAATCACAAGACATTCTTCGCATATAGAAAAAAGAATTGAATTACACATTAAGCCCTTGTTTGCAAACTCTTTTGAAGTAAACACAAGCGGTTGAATCATACCAGCATATCATATAATCGCAGTTTTGTTTTTTTATAATATTGGAAACAAACATACTGCTATAACCGTTTTTTCGCATTGTTCTTGCAAAATTCCAAGCCATTTTTAAGCTTTCCAAAAATTGTTTTTCGTATTCAGATGTTATTTTTCGAGGATTTTACTACTTTTACGGTGCAAAATATGATACCAGTATCAAAAAATGTACTATATATGATTTTTGAACGTAGTAAATATCTAAACGAACTTATCGCAGGACGCGGGAACGGACTTGTTAAAATTATAACAGGTGTCAGACGCTGTGGAAAATCTTTCCTCTTGTTTAACATCTGGCACAAATGGTTGCAAAATCACGGGATAAAAGAAGACCACATCATTGAGATACAACTTGATGATTTCCGTAACAGACATTTGAGAAAGCCCGATGTTCTGCTCAACTATATAGATTCAAAAATTGTTGATGATGTCAATTATTATATTGTATTGGACGAAGTTCAATTGGTAGAAGATTTTGTAGAAATCATTCTTAGTTTGACACACATGAAAAACGTTGACGTGTACGTTTCAGGCTCTAATTCTCGTTTTTTGTCAAGTGATGTCGTTACAGAATTCCGTGGAAGAGGAGATGAAATACGTGTTCGCCCTCTAACCTTTGACGAATATTTCAAAGGTGTAGGTGGTGATATTCGCAAGGCTTGGTTAGATTATTACACGTTCGGAGGACTTCCACAAGTTGCCTTGTTGGAAACAGAGGAAAAGAAGGTTGATTATTTGCGCAGACTGTATGAAACTACTTATCTGTGCGATGTGATTGAACGCAATCATTTACGCAATCCCGAAGGTATGAAAGAACTTGTTCGCATACTCGCTTCCAATATTGGTTCTTCCACTAATCCTACCCGAATTGCCAACACTTTTCAATCATCACAAAGTGTTGCCATAAAAAGAGATACAATAAAACAATACATTGAATATCTGAAAGATTCTTTTCTCATAGAAGAAGCATTAAGATATGACGTTAAAGGCAGAAAATATATTGGCACGGAAACCAAATATTACTTTGCAGACATCGGTATTCGAGCTGCCATTCTTAATTATCGTCAACAAGAAGAAACACACATCATGGAGAACATCATTTACAATGAACTTCGATGTCGGAGTTACAATGTTGATGTAGGTATGGTGGAACTTGGGGGCAAAGACAACAGTGGTAAGTTTGTCAGAAAACAATTAGAAGTGGATTTTGTAGTAAACCGTCCGCCATACAGAGTGTATATACAATCAGCTTTCCACATGCCTACACAAGAAAAAGAGATACAAGAACGCCGCTCTCTGCTGGCTATCAACGACCATTTTAGAAAAATTGTCATTGTAGGCGATGATATCCATCGAAAAGAAGATGAGTTTGGAGTTCTAACCGTTGGACTTTTGGATTTTCTAACAGATCCAAAGTTATTGGAGCAAGGTTAAAACTTTTATATCTTAAAATATTTCAAAACAATGGTATCTTGCTGCAAAGAAAATATACAAGTCGCAGAACAAAACCGGACATTCCGAAGCCCCTGCGGCACATGTCCGTGGCAAGGTTGCAATGCGCTTGTCGAAAGGCATTAAACTCCACAAAATTGCCCCTCTTTTTGCGGGTTTTGCAAGTTATTGAAAATCAGATGTCGTTTTTCGCGAAAAATATAAGGCACATATTTTAAAATAAGTGCCTTGTATTTTAAAATACATGGCTTGTATTTTTTACGATAAGCCATGTGTGTTTTTTGCACGGCGGACAGCCGCTAAAATTTGTCGCGTTACCTGTGTTTTCCGAGCCGGATTTTGCCATGCGTTTCTCCTTGTTTTTTACAGGAGAACGGTCGGCGGTTAGGATTGTGCCGCACGGGAATATACATATTATATATATGGGTTATTTTGTAATTTGCAAAGGTCATACAAACGGGCAAAACTGCCGCTGCATGACACATGGCGGTTTTCTTGTGCAAAAAGGCGGTTTGTTTTGCCATGACTATTAATAAAATAATTACCTTTGCATCCAAAGATTCAAAATGATAAAACATTTTTCCACTAAGAATACAAAACCTTTACTGAAATGCATAAATTCACATTGCTCGCTTCTTTACTGTTAATAATGGTATTGGGCTGTTCGTGTGGTTCGAACAAATCGATGATCTATTTGCAGGACGCGGACGAACTTTACAAAAACGGCGCAGACCTGGAAAACAATTACACACTCAACATCCAGCCCGACGACCAACTGGCTATTTACATAAGTTCTCAGGACGAGGAGCTCATGAAGCCTTTCACAAACCTTAAGATGATTGGTCTGCAAACGGGAATGTCTAACAGCGCAAGCAGCACCTACACTTATTTCGTGGTTTCAAAGGACGGCTACATCGACTTCCCCATTTTCGGTCGTGTGAAGGCTGCGGGGCTTACGGTTAACAAGCTTTCGGAGCAGTTGCAGAACAGAATGATTAGCGAGGGACTCATAAAAGATGCGAAAGTTACCACTAAAATCATGAGTTTCAAGGTAACGGTTTTGGGCGATGTCAAGAATCCGGGCACACAAAGCTATACGGGCGAACGCCTTACGCTTCTCGAGGCAATTGGTCGCGCAGGCGATTTGAACAGTTCGGCTATCCGCAAAAAAGTTCTCGTGATTCGTGAAGAAGACGGCAAACGCCAGACGTTCAAAGTGGACCTTACGCAACCGGAAAGCGTATTCAATTCTCCGGCTTACTATATGCACCAGAACGACATCATTTACGTCGAGTCGAACAAGTCGGTGAAAGTTAAGGGAAGTTCGGGTTATCTCTACCTTGGTCTCACAGGCACACTGCTTGGTCTGGGTACGTCGATAGCTTCTCTCATCATAGCATTAACGAAATAATTAACGGCACATGGAAAACCTGAATCCGCAACAAACCAACTCGTATATATCTCCGGAAGACGACAAGCAAAACGACTTTCTACCCATAGTAATGAAATCGCTGCACGTTTTCGCGGCGAATTGGAAGTGGTTTTTGCTTTCCGCAACGGTTTGCGTGCTTCTGGCATACCTTTATCAGGCAAAGCAGCCTCGTGTTTATGAGCGTTCGTCAACCATTGCCGTAAAGAACAACGACGACAACAACAGCAACTCGCGCAATGCATCGGCGGCAATGGTGCTCAACGGCATCAATGCAAACGGTGAATTGAAGGACGAAGCGTTTATATTGAAGTCGCACAGGCTTATGCGCAAGGTGGCGCAGAACCTTAACCTCGATGTAGACTACACCACGGACTTGGGACTGCGAAAGTATTCTCTTTACAAGGAAAGCCCTGTGAAGATAACGTTCTTCAAACCGTTTTCGCAGAACCTTAACTTCGACATAGACATTGAATCGGACCAGAGTTTCCGCATACACAATCTGAAAACCAACGGAAATCATTCTGACTTTGACCAAACCGCAACTTTCGGCAAGGCAATGGAAACGCCGTTCGGGGCAATTCTCGTGGAAAAGAACAAAAGCACGTTTGCAAGATACATGAAACGCACCATAAATGTAGGTCGCATAAGCAAAGAGCAGGCTGCCATTAGATTTACGGGGTGCATAAACGCGCAAGTCGAAGACAAGTTGAGCAATCTCATATTGGTTTCTTGCCACGACACTAATGTAAAGCGCGCAGACGACATATTGGCTACATTACTCGAGGCTTATAAAAACGACATTGTAGAATACAAAAACAAAAAATCCATGAATGCCGACAAATTCCTCACTCAAAGAATCATGCTTATAGGAAATGATTTGAACAGTACGGAAAATCGCATGGCTTCGTTCAAACAAACCAACGACGTTATAGACTTTGATAAAAACGCTTCCATATATCTTGACCAAAGCAACCAGGCTAATCAGCAGGTCATGAAGCTTGAGAGCGAGAAGAACGTAGGTCTTTTCCTACGCGACTATCTTCGCCAGCAAAACGACGGCAACTACGAAGTAATTCCTTCTATCGGCGACATTGACAATTCGGGTCTTGAAAGCGGCATAAGCCAGTATAACGAACTTGTAATGAACTACAATCGTCTTTCAAGCAATGCCGGCTCCGCCTCACCCGTTGTGCGCGATGCCTTGGAGCGTTTGAAATCCACCCATTCGGTTATTACCAAAACCGTGGAGAACTACATAAACACCGTAAACGTCAAGTTGCGTCAGGCAAACTCCGTAAAGAACAGCATAACCTCCAGCATATCTTCCGTGCCGCAGAAACAGAAGTCGGCAAGCGACATTGAGCGTCAGAGAAAGATTAAGGAAGACATTTACGTTTATTTGCTGAACAAGAGAGAGGAAGTGGCACTTCAGCTCGCCGTTACCGAAGCAAACGTAAAAATCATAGAAACTCCCTACGGCTATGCTTCGCCAATTTATCCCAAGAGCGGAATGATTCTTCTCATAGGTCTGGCCATAGGTCTGGCTATCCCCGCCGCCATTTTCTGGTTAATCATGCAGCTTGATACAAAAGTGCGCTACCGCAAAGAAGTCGAAGACGGCTGTTCCGCTCCCATTCTCGGCGACATACCTTTGTGGAAAGAAGATGACGAGAACAATAAATTCATTGACCGCTCGCACGGCGGCATGAACTATAACGCCGTGAGCGAGGCATTGAGAATGTTGCGTTACAACCTCAACTTCATGAAGAAGCGTTCAAAGGTTATGATGATTACATCCTCCACGCCGGGCAGCGGAAAGTCATTCGTTTCGCGCAACCTTGCCCTTATTCTCGGCATATCGGGTAAGAAAGTTATTCTCGTTGACGGCGACATACGCAAACGCACCCAGTCAAAGATCATAAGCGGCAACGACGGACTCACAACCTATCTCAACGACGACACCTGCAACCTTGATTCGCTCATAAAGCGCGACGGTGTGGGCAAGAACGTCGATTTCCTCCCGGCAGGACTTACACCGCCCAACCCAACGGAATTGCTCATGAGCCCGAGGCTCGAAGAACTTACAGACGAGCTTAAGTCGCGCTACGACTACGTGATATACGACACAACGCCTGCCATCTCCGTTGCCGATGCAGGTATCATAAACCGTGTAACCGAGCTCACAATCTACGTCATCCGCATTGGCGTTGAAGACAAACGCTTCCTTGCCGAAATTGACAAGATGTACAAGACCAAGAAGTTCCGCAATCTTGCCATAATAATAAATGGCAGCGTTCGCAGCAAGTACGGCTACGGTTACGGATATGGCTATGGTTACGGATATGGCTATGGTTACGGTTACGGCTATGGTTACGGTTACGGCGAAGAACGTGGCAAATCGCATAAACACGGCGGCAAATCCGGTTCCTCAAAAACCGCCGCAACCGCCGCACCGGTGCGCAAACCTTCGGTAAACAACAACCGGATAGACGTTAATCAGCTGCGCGATGCCAACAAAGACGACAGCAAAGAATAAACACAATTAGAAACAATAGCGAACAACCGGGCGTATTAACAAACATTTACGCCCGGTTGTTTTATTATTACCCGGCGGCATGCCGCTCCGCCATTCGCTCGACGCACTTGCATTCCGGCACACGACACATTGCTCCGTTCTTATCCCATTCCGCGAAAAACACAGCCATATTTTTGAAGGTATTTTCCGCTGTTTTTTCACCCTTTCGGAAAGAACAAAAACACATAAGGCATCTTGTAAAAAATACAAGCCATATATTTTAAAATACAAGGCACTTATTTCAAAATATGTGCCTTGTATTTTTCGCGAAAAAACGGCATCTGATTTTCAACGACTTACAAAACCGCAAAAATTCGGTTTTTCCACACAGATGCGCGCGCAAAAAAATCATCCGAAACGGAATGTACACATCCCCGCAAACCGTGCATCGTTTTCGCCGAGCCGACGGATTTTACACACATGCCGCTTGTGTCTCCAAAGCTCCCGAATGCCGTTGCAAAAACACCGTCTGACGCTTTCAAAAAGACAAGTAAACCTTACAACGACTTTCTATATTTCCACCTTTTGATAAAAACAGTTGGCATATTTTCCGCATTCCCCGAAAATCAGGCAAAATAAAACATTCCGCGAAAAAAAGCTTTTCTCAAAAAGCAGTAATTTTGTAATGTATCATACAGAAGAATAATAAAAACAAAAGAAGACAATGATCAAGGTTACTAAAGAAGCAGCACTGGAATACCATTCCAAGGGCAAACCGGGGAAAATTGAAGTTGTTCCCACCAAGCCCTACCGCACACAATACGATTTGTCGCTGGCATACTCCCCCGGCGTGGCAGAACCATGCCTGGAAATCCAGAAAGAACCCAACGACGCATATAAATATACAAACAAAGGTAACCTTGTAGCCGTCATATCCAACGGCACAGCCGTTCTCGGTCTCGGCGATATAGGAGCCGTAGCCGGCAAACCGGTAATGGAAGGCAAAGGACTGCTTTTCAAAATCTACGGCGGCGTAGATGCTTTCGACATTGAAGTAAACGAAAAAGACCCCGAGAAATTCATTGAAGCCGTCAAGGCCATAGCTCCCACTTTCGGCGGAATAAACCTTGAGGACATCAAAGCCCCCGAATGTTTCGAGATAGAACGCAGACTCAAAGAGGAACTTGACATCCCCGTAATGCACGACGACCAGCACGGCACGGCTATCATTTCCTCCGCCGGACTTGTAAACGCTCTCGAAGTGGCGGGCAAAAAAATCGAAGACGTAAAAATCGTGGTTAGCGGCGCAGGTGCGGCAGCCATTTCCTGCACCAAATTATACGTAAGCCTGGGAGCAAAACGCGAAAACATCGTTATGCTCGACAGCCACGGCGTTATAACAGCCGACCGTCCCAATCTCACGGAACAGAAAAAGCTCTTCGCCACCACACGAACCGATGTGCACACTCTCGAAGAAGCCATAAAAGGCGCAGACGTGTTCCTCGGACTTTCAAAAGGCAACATTCTTTCAAAGGAAATGGTCAAGACCATGGCGGAAAAGCCCATAATCTTTGCGCTTGCCAATCCCGTGCCCGAGATTTCCTACGAAGATGCCAAGGAAGCCCGTCCCGACTGTCTCATATCCACCGGACGAAGCGACTATCCCAATCAGATAAACAACGTGCTTTGTTTCCCCTATCTCTTTCGCGGTGCGCTCGACACAGCGTCCACAGCCATTAACGAGGAAATGAAGATTGCCGCAGTTCACGCCCTGGCAGACCTTGCAAAACGTCCCGTGCCCGACATCGTGAACCGCGAATATGCCGTAAACAACTTCACTTTCGGTCCCGATTACTTCATTCCCAAACCCGTAGACCCGAGATTAATAACAGAAGTCTCAATGGCGGTGGCAAAAGCAGCCATGGAAAGCGGCGTGGCTCGTAAACCAATCACCGATTGGAAGGCTTACAGAATGCGCCTGAAGGAATTGATGGGTCAGGAAAGCAAGTTCACACGTTCCTTGTACGAAACCGCACGTCGCGACCCGCAGCGCGTGGTGTTTACAAACGGCACCCACAGCCGCATAATCCGTGCCGCTGTCCAGGCATTAAAGGAAGGAATCTGCAAACCCATTCTCCTTGGAAACACAAAGGAAATCACGGAAAAGGCAAAGGCTCTCGACCTGAACATTCAGGACATAGAAATCATGGATTTGCGCGACGAGAAGCACAGCAAGCTTCGCGAGCAGTATGCTGCCAAACTTTACGAGCGCGAACAAAGAAACGGTTGCACTCTCGAGGAAGTTAACGACAAACTTTACAATCGTAATTACTTCGGAATGATGATGGTGGACATGGGAGATGCCGATGCCCTGATAACAAGTCTCACCAACAAGAAAGACGATGTGAAAAACATTGCCAAGGAAGTTATCGGCATAAATCCGCAATTCAAGCATTTCGGAACCATGCACCTCATAAATTCGAAACGCGGCACTCTGTTCCTTGTCGACACTATGATTAATCCTCATCCCGACACAGACACTCTTGTGGATCTCGCACTTCTCAGTGCCCACACGGCAAGGTTCTTCAATCGCCAGCCGGTTATTGCCATGGTTTCCTATTCCAATTTCGGCAGCGACAAAGAATCCGGTCCGCGCCACATGCACGAGGCAGTCGACATACTTCACAAAAACTATCCCACTCTTGCCGTTGACGGCGAAATGCAGATTTCCTATGCTTTCGACCGTGAACTGCGCGACAAGAAATATCCTTTCAACAGCCTCAAGGGAAAAGATGTCAACACACTAGTATTCCAGTGTCTCAATGCGGCTAACTGCACATACCACATGGTGAAAGCCATTAACCCGGACACCGAAGTCATAGGTCCGATACAGATGGGTTTGAACAAACCCATACACTTCACCGATGCCGATTGCTCCGTGCGCGACATTGTGAACATCACCGCCGTTGCCGTAATAGACGCTTTGGTTGAGAAAAAGAAATTGCAACTGAAATAATCTCACGTCATAAACGACCCATACCAAACGCTGCAAAACATATACGATTTTGCAGCGTTTTTTCATGTTCCGGCATCGCCGACAAGGCGAAATAAAAGTCCCGTTTGCCGACACTCGAAAAAACACATGGCTTGTCGTGAAAAATACAAGCCATGTATTTTAAAATACAAGGCACTTATTTTAAAATATGTGCCTTATATTTTTTGCGATTTCAAACCTCTGAAAAACAACAACTTACAAAGCTCGTCCAAAAATTCGTAACAGGCTGAACCTTAACGCATTGCAGCTTTCGGGGGTTGCACCCCGCAATCGTCGTGTTTTTGGTGGAAAATGCGTAACTTTGTGTCGAATATAGCAAAACAGATGTTCCGACCATGGCAATGATGAATTGGAAACAACTAACCACCAACAAACGCTACGGACTTGAAGAAAAATATGACACAGTCAAGGAAGACCGCACGCAATTCCAACGCGATTTCGACCGACTGATATTTTCCGCGCCTTTCCGCCGCATGCAAAACAAAACACAAGTGTTTCCGCTCCCGGGAAGCGTGTTTGTGCACAACAGATTAACCCATAGTCTCGAAGTGTCGAGCGTGGGGCGGTCGTTAGGTTTGGACTGCGGGCACGAAATCATAAAACGCCACGAAAATCTCGGCGAAGATTTTGCCGTGTCGCTCGGAGCAATTGTTTCGGCAGCCTGTCTTGCCCACGACATGGGCAATCCCCCGTTCGGACATGCGGGCGAAAGAGCCATTGCAAGCTTTTTCTCGGAAAGCGAAAGCGGACGCAAATTGCGCGATTACCGCGACCCCAAAACCGGTGAGCAACTCAGCAGCGCACAATGGAACGACATCACGCGCTTTGACGGCAACGCCAACGCTTTTCGCATACTCACCCACCAGTTCAACGGACGCCGGCGCGGCGGATTCGTAATGACTTATCCCACTCTGGCTTCTATCATAAAATATCCGTTTTCTTCGTCGCTCGCCACCAAACAAAAATTCGGTTTCTTCGAATCCGAGCGCGACGCTTTCGTAAAAATTGCCGACGAACTCGGACTCATCTGCATTGAAAACCATGACGGACTGGTGAAATACTCGCGTCATCCGCTGGCTTACCTTGTTGAGGCTGCCGACGACATTTGCTACGAAATAATGGACATAGAAGATGCCTACAAACTGCGTTTGCTCACATTCGAAGAAACACGCGATTTGCTCTTGGGCTATTTTGACGAATGCGAACGCGAACATATAAAGAAGGCATACCCATATGTTACCGACAAGAACGAAAAAATAGTCTATTATCGCTCACGCGCCATAAATTTGTTGGAACACGAATGCGTGAACGTCTTTATTGAAAACGAAGAAGCCATACTTTCGGGCACTTTCAAGGGAAGCCTCATAGACAACATCAAGCCTCACATTGCCCAAGCCTATAAGCACAGCAGCCAAGTGGCTGTGGAAAAAATCTATCGCAGTCGCGATGTGCTCGACATTGAGCTTGCGGGATACCATATTATATATACGCTTCTGGAACTCGTGCTCCACGCCACACTCACTCCCGACAACGCTTACAGCAAACTGCTTTTGAGCCGCATTTCATCGCAATACCAGTTGAACGCAACCACTCTCTACGAAAAAGTAATGGCGGTGATAGACTTCATATCTGGAATGACCGACGTTTTCTCGCTCGACCTTTACCGCAAAATAAACGGCTCGCAGTTGCCCACAGTATAAATTTCCCATATAATGACACCCATGAACGTAAAGATAGAAAACAGTTGGAAAGAAGCCATTGCCGATGAATTCGAAAAGCCATATTTCGCAAATCTCGTGGAATTTGTGCGCAAGGAATACGCAAGCGGCATTTGCTATCCCCCGGGAAATCTTATTTTCAACGCATTCAATCATTGTCCTTTCAATGATGTCAAGGTTGTAATCATAGGTCAGGACCCTTATCACGAACCCGGGCAGGCTAACGGACTTTGTTTTTCGGTGGCAGAGGGAGTGAGATTTCCGCCTTCGCTCGAAAACATATTCAAAGAAGTACAAGCCGACACAGGAAAACCGACCCCGGCAAACGGAGACCTGACACGGTGGGTGGAACAAGGCGTGCTGCTGCTGAATGCCACCTTGACGGTGAGGGCACATCAGGCAGGTTCGCACCAAAACAAGGGTTGGGAAGAATTTACCGACGCAGCAATCCGCGCACTTGCCACAAAACGCAGCGGAATTGTATATATGCTTTGGGGAGCATACGCACAAAGAAAAGGCGCACTCATAGATCGCGAAAAAAATCTCGTACTCCAATCGGCGCATCCCTCTCCTCTGTCGGCTTACAGGGGTTTTTTCGGAAATCATCACTTTACCCTTGCGAACGACTACCTGACAAAACAAGGCAAAACTCCTATAAACTGGTAAACAAACGGCATGAACAACGAACAATACAGCACAATGATTGAAATAGGAGACACCATAGTTTCCTCGGAATGCATAACCGAATACTTTTGCTGCGACTTGAGCGTATGCAAAGGCGTGTGCTGCATAGAAGGAGATGCAGGCGCACCCGTAACCGCCGAAGAAATAAAAGAAATAGAGGATGCCGTGCCTATGGTAAAGGACAAATTGAGCCACGCCGCGCTTAACCTCATACACAAACAGGGTGTAGCCTACAAAGACAGGGACGGCGACATGGTTACAAGCATCATAAAAGGCAAAAACTGCGTCTTTACCTGTATGGGAAGCGATGGCTGCTGTCTCTGTGCCCTTGAAAGAGCCAACGCAGAGGGAAAGATTCATTTCATAAAGCCTATATCCTGTGCACTCTACCCGATAAGGATTACGGAACTCAGTAACGGCACGAAAGCTCTCAATTATAATCGCTGGGATATCTGTTCCTGCGCCCGCAAACTCGGAAAGAAAAACGGAATAAGGGTATATGAATTCCTCAAAGACCCGCTTGTGAGAGCTTTTGGCGGGAAATGGTACGAAGAACTCGACACTACCGCAAAAGAACTTCTGAAACAAAAAATACTTTAAGCCTCAGGCTCGGCATAAAACCGCACATGTAAAAAAAAATAAAACCCACAGGTCGGACATAAAAACAAAGATCCCATGAAACGCATCGGCATTATTATTTCGCTTATTGCTTTTGCTGTGATATGCCACGCACAAAATTCAACGGGCAACGGAAGTTTTATGAAACTTTTCAAAGAGATTGCCCTCTACGACAGTCGTTGCACACAAGAAAAGGTTTATCTGCACCTCGACAATAACTCTTATTTCATTGACGAGACGATTTATTTCAAAGCTTACGTAGTTCGCGCGTCGTCTTTGAAATATACCGATTTGAGCAAGGTATTATATGTGGAACTTCTCGATGATCACGGCAACACAATAGAACGTAAGAGCTACGAAATATCGGAAGGACAGGCATCGGGAAACATATCTTTGTCAAATCTTATACACGGCGGATTTTACGAAATCCGTGCTTTCACCCGTGCAATGCTTAACTGGGACGGCGATTACTGTTTCTCGCGCGTGATACCCGTTTACCAGTCAAACAGCACAACCGGAAATTATGCCAACCCGTTCATCTTTTCCCCAAAAGGCGAAGACCAACTGCCCATGCTTCGTAAAGAACCCAACACATTGCGCGGAGATTCGGCGAAAAGAAACGTTGTTTACGCGGAGTTCTATCCCGAAGGCGGCGCATTGGTTCAGAGCGATACGCCGCAAAACATTGCGTACCGCATAACCGACAAGGACGGGAATCCTATAAACTTCGCCACGTGCAAGTTGCTTGACGGAGAAAAAGAAATAGGAACGTCCAAGACACAACACGAGGGAATGGGCGAAATAACCCTTCCGTATTGGAAAAACTCCGTTAAAGCCGTTGTGGAAATAGACGGAAAAAACCACGAGTTCAATCTTCCTGCGGCGAGAAAGTCAGGAATTTCCGCCACATTGCAGCAAAAAGACGGGAAAACAAGTCTTAGCATCACACCAACCGATGACCTTAACGGCAAATACGTCGGAATCAGCATTACATGCCGGGGCGCGTTGTGCGCAATAGACAGCGTGGCTCTCAACGGGCAAACGCAATGGGAAACAAGCGACATCCGTTTGCACTTTGGCATAAATCAAATAACTCTTTTCAATTCCGCCGGCGACATACTATGGGAGCGTTTGGTTTGGCGCAGACCTGATTACCCCGTAAGCCTTGAAGTCAGGCAAAACGAGGAAGTTTACAAACCCTTTTCCCCGATAGTTCTCGACATGAAGCTTTCCGACAGACACGGCAACCCTTGCAACGCATACTTTTCCCTTGCAGTGCACGACCGAAACAGCGAACTTAACGGGAAAGACTGCGGTATAGCCGAAGACCTTCTGTTGTCGTCCGATCTGAAAGGCTACATTGCCCATCCGGAATACTATTTCGAGTCCGACGATGAGACTCATGCCAAATGGCTCGACCTCCTATTACTCGTACAAGGCTGGCGGCGATACGATTTTGCAGAAATGACAGGCAGGAAACCGTTCAAACTCATTCAACCTTCGGAACAGGGACAACTGCTGACGGGATATTTGCTGGCAAACAAGGGAAAGCGGCTGTCCATGCCCGGTGCGGGACTGAAAGTTGACATTTATTTCCCGGGCAAAAGGATTACAGGAGAGTGCAAAACCGATTCGGTCGGAGGCTTTGCCCTTATGCCGCCCGCTTACTACGGCGAAGGCGTGGGGCGTTTCTATACTTATGAAAACGGCAAGCCGAAAACCATGCGCATTTTCCTTGACAGGAATTTCGCTCCCGCTCCAAAAATGTTCGACATCCAAGAATTCAACCTCTCTTCCTATACTCATAAACCCACATTGGCGCAAAGCGAAATTTTCACATGGCAGGACACGGTGGCTAAGGGCGACATACTGCTCGGCGAAGCCGTTGTGAAAGGAAAAACACGCAATAGCAAAGTGGGACAGGACAAATGGAACGGCGGCGAAGACTTTGCAAAACGAAACGCCGATATTTGTTACAACGTGGACCTCGAATCCATGAAATATTGCGACCAGGGCGAGGACGACCCTTTGCTTTGGGATTTGCTCAAGGACATGAACAAAAACTTTGACTATACCACCGAGGAAGCCGCAATAGCCGGAACAAACTACCGGTTCACCTA
>UMHT01050149.1_pt1 | contig 14291 bp, 9 predicted proteins | sample 1965601 | NCBI WGS metagenome assembly UMHT01 (sample SAMEA4836105, study PRJEB28245) | human gut metagenome | biome: gut microbiome; material: fecal sample | place: Denmark | collected 2008 | reverse complement strand
ACCACCATCCAGACGATCAGGCTGATGGGGACCAGAAAACAGAGCACCGCCTCGGCCAGCAGCAGCGAGGCGGCAAGACTGCGCCGCCAGCGGCGGCAGGCCGTCAGGACCTGCATCTGCCGCCGGAGCAGCACGTAGATCGTCGCCGCGCCGAGCAGACCGCCCAGAAACGGAGTCAGCTCGATGCAGATCGTGATCCCCAGTCCGAGGATCAGCACGAAAAGCGAATAGCGCCAGTATCTTTCCCTGAAGTTCCGCATACGCCGCAGCGGGCGCAAGGAACGTGCCGGAAGCCCCTCCGGCGGCCCCGGCAACGCACTGAAAATTTGTTTGATAAAAATTTCGCATGTTCTATTGCGGCGTCGGAATATTTGATTTATATTTGTGCTATGAAACTTATGGCTGACTTAGTCAATATATCGGTCTGTTCGCACCTTTTCCGCATATACGCGGGGGGGGGCTTTTATAACGTGCGAAAACGAACGAAACTCGATCATCGTGGCTATATAATATAAGTAACGAGGGATACTCCGGACGAGGTGTATCCCTCTCTGCTTTTACGGACCCTTCGGAAAACGGCCTTGTAGGGGTCTGCGGCAGGGAAGCGAATCGCAAATGCAACGAAAACGATAACAAAACCCTTTTTTATTAACTAAATTATTTGGTATGAAGAAACTTTTCATTCTGATGCTCTCGATTTTCACCGTCGCCGCGGCTTCCGCGCAGGTGACGACTTCGGGCATGAACGGTACGGTTACCGACGAACAGGGCCAGCCCCTCGCCGGCGCCACCGTTATCGCCGTGCACACCCCTTCGGGTACGCAGTACGGCGCCGTGACCAACAAGGACGGCCGCTACAACCTGCAGGGCCTGCGTACGGGCGGTCCCTACACCGTGACCTTCTCGTTCGTGGGTTATCAGGGCGTCGAGTTCCCCGGACTCGAACTGCAGCTGGGCGAAACCCTCACGCGCAACGCTTTCCTGAAGGACAGCCAGACGCTCGAAGCCGTAGTCGTTACGGCCGACGGCCGCAACAGCTCGATGAACGTAAACCGCGCAGGCGCCGTTACGAGCATCTCCAGCGAGCAGATCGAGCTGATGCCTTCGGTAAGCCGCAGCATGAACGACATCATGAAACTCACGCCGCAGGCTTCGACCACCACGTCGGGTCTGGCGATCGGCGGCGGTAACTACCGTCAGTCGTACGTAACGGTCGACGGCGCCGCGTTCAACAACGCCTTCGGCATCGGCGGCAACCTGCCCGCAGGCGGCTCGCCCATCTCGCTCGACGCACTGGAGCAGATGTCGGTATCGGTCACCCCCTACGACGTTCGCCAGAGCGGCTTTACGGGCGGTGCGATCAACGCCGTAACCAAGTCGGGAACCAACGAATTCAAGGCTTCGGCATATGTTTTCGCCAAGAGCGACCAGCTTCAGGGCGACAAGTACGACGGCGGCAAACTGTCGCTGAGCGAAATGCGCAACACCACCCTCGGCTTCAGCATCGGCGCCCCGATCGTCAAGGACAAGCTCTTCGTGTTCGCCAACTTCGAGCGCGAGTGGAACACCACGCCGGGAACGTCGCGTCTGGCACGCACCAGCGACGGCCAGAGCTTCGGCGGCGGCTCGCAGTACAACCGTCCGACGGTCGAAAAACTCGACGAAATCAGCAATTTCCTGATCGACAAATACGGCTACAACCCCGGTCCCTACCAAGGCTATTCGGTAAAAACGCCCGGCTACAAACTTATGGCCCGCGTAGACTGGAACATCAACCGCAACAACTCGCTCAACGTACGCTTCAGCCGTACCCAGAACAAGTATTCGTCGTCGCCGTCCAGTTCGATCAGCCCGCTGGACAGCAAACTGGCCTATGACCGCAACAACTACGGCCGTACTTCGAATTACGCCATGTATTTCCAGAATTCGCGCTACTATCAGGAGCAGAACTTCACGTCGGTAGCCGCCGAGCTGAATTCGCGCTTCCTCGAAGGCCGTCTGACCAACACGCTGCGCTACACCTACTCGCATCAGTACGAGCCGCGCAGCTACGACGGCAAGCTCTTCCCGACTGTAGACATTCTGGAAGAATACCAAGGCAACCGCGCCGTATACGCCTCGTTCGGTCTCGACCCCTTCACGTACGGCAACCTGCGCGAGGTCAGCACGCACGTCGTGACGGACGAAATCGGCTATACGGTCGGCAAGAACCGTTTCGTCGCCGGTCTGCAGTTCGAGCACAACGTGGCCAAGAACGGCTACCTGCAGGGCGGCGCCGGCTACTACGTCTATGAGACATGGGACGATTTCAAGAACGACCGCGAACCGCTGGCGTTCCGTATCGCCCACGGCAACAACGACGCGCTGGCTCAGGAGTATCCCCAGTTCACCTACATGCAGTACTCGATCTATCTGCAGGACGAGATCAATTTCAGCGAGCGCTTCAAGGCGACGGTCGGTATCCGTTTCGAGGTACCCTCCTACCCCTCCATCGACAACAACGAGAACAAGGACTTCACGCAGGCTTTCGCCAACTACGGCGGCTATAAGACCTCGGACATGCCCAAAGCACGTCTGGCAGTAGCTCCCCGCGTAGGTTTCAACTGGGATATGACCGGCGAACGCAAATACATTCTCCGCGGCGGTACGGGCGTCTTCAACGGCCGTCTGCCGTTCGTATGGCTGGTGTCGGTGGCCGGAAACAGCAACTGCATCCAGAACGGACTCTCGCTCTACAAGGGCGATTCGCGCATGCCCAGCTTCCACACCAACGTCAACGACATGCTGAAGGACATTTACGGCGGCACCTACAAACAGCAGGATCTGGCGGCCAACACGCAGCCTACCATTCTGGACAAGAAGCTCAAGATGCCCTCCACGTGGAAAACCTCGCTGGCGCTGGATCTGAAACTGCCGGGTGACGTTGACCTGAATATCGAGGGAATCTACAACAAGGATTTCAACTCGGTAACCGTAACCAAACTCGGTATCGAAGAGGACCCCGCCGGCATTCAGCTTCCGGGCGAACCGGCTCTGCGCAAGGCATGGAAGAGCCAGAATATCAGAAACAAGAATCCTGAAGAGAAATACTCCATCAATCCTTACCTGATCACCAACGCCGATATCGACGGATATTACGCATCGGTTTCCGCTCAGGTGTCGAAACGCTGGGGCTTCGGTCTCTCGCTGATGGCTGCCTATACCTATTCGAGCGCCAAGAACGTGATCGACGGCATCGGCGACCAAGTGACTTCGGCATATAACACCAATACGTTCAACCGCAACGGTTCGAACACGCCCGAACTGGGATACGCATCGTACGTATCGCCCCACCGCATTCTCTTCAACGTAGGCTACCGTCTGGCGCAGAAGAACGGCGCATCGAACTTCGGACTCTACTACGAAGCGTTCCAGCACGGCTATATCGGCGGTTACTCCTACTCGCGCTACTCCTATACGATGGGTAACGTCACCGGCGACGGCGGCGCAGACCTGCTTCTCTACATCCCGACCCGCGAACAGCTCGACAAGATGACGTTCGCCGATCTGACGGACAAGGGCGAGGTCATCTATTCGGCCGCCGACCAGAAAGCCGACTTCTGGGCATTCATCAACAAGGATTCCTACCTGTCGAAGCACATCGGCGAATACTCGAAGCGCGGCGGCGCCGTGATGCCGTGGCAGCACATGGTGAATTTCAAATTCGCGCAGGATTTCTACATCAATATCAACGGCAAGCGCAACACGATCACGCTGGGCGTCGATATCAACAACCTCGCCAACCTGATCAACCGCAACTGGTGCGGCATCGACCGTCTCGAATCGTCGCAGATTCTGAAATACAACACCAAGACCAACGCCTACAACTTCACCAAGCCCGTTTGGTCGAAGTATGCGAGCACGGTTGCGACTTGGTCGGCCATGTTCAGCATCCGCTACACGTTCAACTAAGTCTCCGAGAGACTGCAATGCAAAGAGAGGCCGGTTTTCACCGGCCTCTCTTATTTTTATCGCCTTCCGGCGTTACAGCAGCCTGCGCCGCAGCTCGCCGCATGCGGCGGCGGGATTCCGGTGGTCGAAAAGGTATCCGGCGATGCCCAGCCCTTCGGCGGCGGCGATATTCGCCGCGCGGTCGTCGATGAAAAGGGTTTCGGCAGGATCGAGTCCGTAGCGTTCCAGCAGGATTTCGTAAATCCGCGGTTCGGGCTTCACCGTCCCCTCCTCGCAGGAGACCACCTCGCCGTCGAAAAGCCGGTAGACGGGAAAACGGCGCAGGAAGGCGATGAACTCGCGCGACATGTTCGAAAGCACGTAAAGCCTGTACCCCGCGGCCTTCAGGTCGCCGACGAGCCGTTCGGTCGGCGCGACGGGTTCCTGCATGTCGATCGACAGCAGCAGAAAACGTTCGCACTTTTCGCGCGGGCAGCCGGTCGTCCGGGCGAGCATGTCGGTCACCTCGCCGAGCGTCGATGCGCCCCGGTCGTACTCCTCCCAGAAAAGGGGCATCCGCTCCGAGCGGATGAAGCTGAAAAATTCATGGAATTCCTGTGTGGACTTATTTTTGTCGCGGGCGAAAAGCACCCCGCCGAGGTCGAAAACGATATTTTTCATGGCGTAAAGATAGCCATTTTTTCTTTGGTTCGGGATTTGCAGGTCTGCGTTCGAACAAAAACTCAATTTATGAACCACGGCATAAGCATTCTTTTCCGCGCCATACCCCTCGCGATGGCGGCATTCTGTTTCGGTTACGGAGCCTACGTCTTCGCCGCCGGAAGCGATCCTTCACGGCTGACCGCAGGTCCCGTCGTCTTTTTCCTCGGCTCGATCTGCGTCGCGCTCTACTGCACGGCCGCGACCATCATCCGCCAGATCATCGGCACCTACAGCGCCGCCGCGAAGTACCTTTTCCCGGCCGTCGGTTACGCTTTCGCCGCCATGACGGTCATCTGCGGAATCTTCATCATCACGTCGAACATGACGGGCGCATACGTCACGGGGCATGTGGTCTGCGGACTCGGACTCATCACGGCCTGCGTCTCGACGGCCGCCACCTCCTCGACCAGATTCAGCCTGATTCCAAAAAACTCAGGCGACAGCAGCTTCTCGATCAATCCTGCGGGATTCTCGCGCGGACAAAGCTCGCTGCTGATCTTCATCGTATCGGCTGTGGCCGCCGGAGCATGGCTCTGGTGCATCCTGCTGTTTTCGATCGGGACGCTCCCGGCGCATATCGTCGCGGGCAGCGTCATGTTCGGCATCGCCTGCGTCTGCACCTCGCTGATCGCGCTGGTCGCCAGCATCGCCCGGCAGGCACGGGGCAGCTACACGATGGGAGAACGCCGCCGCTGGATGAGTCTGGTGCTCTGCATGGGCGGACTGGCTTTCGTGCTGGGGCTGATCCTGATCTTCACATTCCGGGGCGAGTCGATCAATTTCGTGGGCTTCGTGCTGATCGGACTGGCGCTGATCTGCTGGAGCATTTCGAGCAAGGTGATCCTGCTGGCGAAAATCTGGCACGCCGATTTCCCGCTGGCCAACCGCATTCCGATCATTCCGGTACTCACGGCGCTGGCGTGCCTTTTCCTCGCCGCGTTCCTCTACGAAGCGGCGCTGTTCGAAACCAAATACTTCGTCCCGGCGCGCGTGCTGACGGGATTCGGCGCCATCTGCTTCACGCTCTACTCCATCGTCTCGATTCTCGAAAGCGGCGCGAGCAAGAAATAACGGCACCTCCGCAAACGCGATCTTCCGACACACGAAAGCCTTTCGTCCGTTATGGCCGAAAGGCTTTTTCACATATGGCGGCGGACGGCGGTGCGGCAGATACAAAGCGACGCGCAGAGAACCGCCGCCGGAGAGAGGCAGGCTGCGGACAACCGACGGAAAAGCAAACAACAACGCAGCGGACTGGCAACCAAGAAACAACGGACGCTAAGCGACAGACGCAAAGCAGCGGGCACAGGAACCCCGCAGGCAAAAAGCGAACGATAAAGCGCCGGGCAGAATGCGGTAAACAGACAACGGCAGACGGCGAACGGCAGACGGCATGCTTCGTCTCGAATCCGCACTCCCGCCGAATCAGCGACGGCCGCCCGCAGATGCGAGCAGCCGTCGCAGCAAGGGATTCCGGCAGACTAAAAAAGGTGGAAAGCCACCGTCAGGCCGGCCATGACGATCGAGACCATCGACATCAGTTTGATGAGGATATTGAGCGACGGACCCGACGTATCCTTGAAAGGGTCGCCCACGGTATCGCCCACGACGGTCGCCTTGTGGCAGTCGGAGCCTTTACCGCCGAAATGTCCCTCTTCGACCATCTTCTTGGCGTTGTCCCACGCGCCGCCCGCATTGGCCATGAACACGGCCAGCACGAAGCCCGAACTCAGGCCGCCGACAAGCAGTCCCATGACGCCCGCCACGCCGAACACCAAGCCGACGACCACCGGCACGACGATAGCAAGCAGACTCGGCAGCAGCATCTCGCGCTGGGCGCCGCGCGTCGAAATCTCGACGCACCGGGCATAGTCGGGAGTGCCCTCGCCCGTAAGGATGCCCTTGATCTCGCGGAACTGGCGGCGCACCTCGTTCACCATGCTCTGGGCCGCACGCCCCACGGCGTTCATCGTCAGGCCGCAGAACAGGAACGACATCATCGCGCCGACAAACACGCCGATCAGCACCGTCGGATTCATCAGCGACACGTGGTAATACTCCATAAAATCGAGGAGCGAAGCCTTCTCGACCAGCTGCGTCGTGCCGTTGGGCAGGTCGAGGGCCGTCACGCCGTTGTGCAGCAGTCCGATGCGTATCTCCTCGATATAGGAGGCCAGCAGCGCGAGAGCCGTCAGCGCGGCCGAACCGATGGCGAAACCCTTGCCCGTGGCGGCCGTCGTGTTGCCCAGCGCATCGAGCGCATCGGTGCGTTTGCGCACTTCGGGCCCCAGCCCGCTCATCTCGGCATTGCCGCCGGCATTGTCGGCGATCGGGCCGTAAGCGTCCGTGGCAAGGGTGATGCCCAGCGTCGAGAGCATGCCGACCGCCGCGATGCCGATGCCGTAAAGGCCCAGCGACATGCTCTGCGCGGACATGATATGCTCCATGTCGAAGCCGATGGCGCAAAGGTAGGCGAGGATAATCGCCACGCCGATCGTCAGGACCGGAACGGCCGTCGAGATCATGCCCGACCCGATACCCGCGATAATCACGGTGGCAGGCCCCGTCTGGGCGCTTCCGGCGATCTTCTGCGTCGGCTTGTAGGAGTGCGAGGTGTAATACTCGGTGGCCTGCCCGATGATGATGCCGGCCAAGAGTCCCGTGATGACCGAGAACGACAGTCCGATCCAGTTCTCGATTCCCAGCAGGTAGAGGATGCCGAACGTCGCGCCGGCGATCAGCAGCGAACTGAAATTGACGCCCACGCCCAGCGAGCGGAGCAGTTCGCGCATCGTGGCGCCCTCCTTGGGGCGCACGAGGAAGATGCCGATGATCGAAAGCACGATGCCCACGGCGGCGATCAGCATCGGCGCCAGCACGGCGCGCAGCTGCATGGCCATCCCGTCCGCCGAAGCGAAGGCGGCGGCTCCGAGGGCCGCGGTGGCGAGTATCGAGCCACAGTAGCTTTCGTAAAGGTCGGCGCCCATGCCGGCCACGTCGCCCACATTGTCACCCACATTGTCGGCGATGGTCGCGGGATTGCGCGGGTCGTCTTCGGGAATTCCCGCCTCGACCTTGCCCACGAGGTCGGCGCCCACGTCGGCCGCCTTGGTATAGATGCCGCCGCCGACGCGCGCGAAGAGCGCCTGCGTCGAAGCGCCCATGCCGAAGGTCAGCATGGTGGTCGTGATGACGACGAGTTTCTGCGGTCCGGTGACATCGACGAAATATTCGAGGATGACGTACCAGAACGAAATGTCGAGCAGGCCCAGCCCCACTACGACCAGCCCCATCACCGCGCCGCTGCGGAATGCGACCTTCAGACCGCGGTCGAGCGACTGGCGCGCGGCGTTGGCCGTACGCGCCGAAGCGTAGGTCGCGGTCTTCATGCCGAAATAGCCGGCCAGCCCCGAAAAGAATCCGCCCGTCAGGAAGGCGAAGGGCACCCACGGGTTCTGCACCCCGGCGCCGTAGGCCAGATAGGCGAAAAACAGCGCCAGCACCACGAATACGATGGCGACGACCTTGTACTGCTGGCGCAGGTAGGCCATGGCGCCCCGGCGCACGTGCCCGGCGATCTCGCACATGCGCGGCGTGCCTTCATCCTCGCGCTTCATCGCGCGGTAAAACGCCCAAGCCAGCAGCAGGGCGATAACCGCGGCAGCGGGAATGAACCAGAAAATGGAAGGAATGTTCATTTCGATAGAATTTGGTTTTAAGTTGGTAAATCGGTTATTACTACAAATATAATAAAATTCCCGAAACGCCGTCCCCGCAAAGGGACCGTTCCGTAGCACAAAAAAATCCCCGGACAGCTGTCCGGGGATTCGAATACCGACAAATCGGATTACGAACCGAAGTTGTCGTAGAGGATATTTTCGGGCGGCACGCCGAGACTGTCAAGCATCTTCACCACCGAAGCGATCATCATCGGAGGTCCGCACATGAGATAGATGCAGTCCTCAGGCGCCTGATGGTTCTTCAGGTAATTCTCGTACAGCACGTTGTGGACGAAGCCCGGCGTGTACTTCACGCCTGCGGCGTCCGCTTCGGGATCGGGACGGTCGAGCGCCAGATTGAACGAGAAGTTGGGGAAATCCTTCTCGATGGCGTGGAACTCGTCGAGATAGGGAACCTCCTTCAGCGCACGCGCGCCGTACCAGAACGAAACGGGACGCTTGGTCTTCTCGGTCTTGAACAGGTGCATCAGGTGGCTGCGCATGGGCGCCATGCCGGCGCCGCCGCCGATGAAGATCAGCTCCTGCGTGTCGGGCAGGTCGTCCGGCAGGAAGAACTCGCCGTAAGGACCCGAAATCGTGATCTTGTCGCCCGGCTTGCGCGAGAAGACATACGACGAGCAGATACCCGGATTGACCTTCATGAAGCCGCCCGTCGCCTTGTCGAACGGCGGAGTGGCGATACGGATGTTGAGCATGATGATATTGCCCTCGGCCGGGTGGTTGGCCATCGAGTAGGCGCGGAACGTGTCTTCGGGGTTGGTCGTAACCAGATCCCACATCTTGAACTTGTCCCAGTCGGCGCGGTACTTCTCATCGACATCCATGTCCGAGAACTTGATGGCGTCGTACTTCGGGATGTCGATCTGAATGTAACCGCCGCTGCGGAACTTGAGGTTCTCGCCTTCGGGCAGCTTCACGACGAACTCCTTGAGGAAGGTCGAAATGTTGCGGTTGGAGACGACCGTACACTCCCACTTCTTGACGCCGAGCACGGCTTCGGGGACCTTGATCCTGAGGTTTTCCTTCACCTTGACCTGACAGCCTAGACGCCAGTGGTCCTTGGCCAGCTTGCGCGAAATGAATCCGGTTTCGGTCGGCAGGATATCGCCGCCGCCTTCGAGCACCTGACATTTGCACATGCCGCACGAACCGCCGCCGCCGCAGGCCGAAGGCAGGAACACCTTGTTGTTGGCCAGCGTCGAAAGCAGCGTCGAGCCGCTCTCGGCGGTGATGACCTTCTCGCCGTCGTTGATGTCGATGGTCACTTCGCCCGACGAGGTCAGTTTAGCCTTTGCGAAGAGAAGCAGCCCCACCAAGAGGAGGGTTACAGCCAGAAAGGCAATGATTGCAACTATAATAGTCAATTCCATGTTTTCCGAATCTCTTTTAAGGTTAGAACTGAATACCGGAGAAGATCATGAAGGCGATACCCATCAGGCCGGTGATGATAAAGGCGATACCCGGACCCTTGAGCGCCGCAGGAATCTGCGAGTAAGTCGTCTTCTCGCGGATCGCGGCCATCATCACGATAGCCAGCCACCAGCCCAGACCGGAGCCCAGACCGTAGACGATCGACTGCCAGAGCGACGTAAGCTCCAGCGCATCGACTTTCTGCTGCATGAAGAGCGAGCCGCCCATGATGGCGCAGTTCACGGCGATCAGCGGCAGGAAGATGCCCAGCTGGCTGTAAAGCGTCGGCGAGAACTTCTCGACGGCCATCTCCACCAGCTGCACGAAAGCCGCGATGGTGGCGATGAAGACGATGAAGGTCAGGAAGTCCAGATTGACGTCCGGAAGCCCGGCCCACGCGAGGGCGCCCGCCTTGAGTACGTATTCATACAGGAAGTAGTTCAGCGGCACGGTCATCACCATTACGAACGTAACGGCGGCGCCGAGGCCGAGGGCGGTTTTGACGCTCTTCGAAACGGCAATGTAGGAACACATGCCGAAGAAGAACGCGAAGACCATGTTGTCGATAAAGATCGACCTGATAAAGATATTCAATGATTCCATACGCTATTCTCCTATTTTTCCTGTAAATCCTTGTTGCGCGAACGGTGCACCCAGATGATGCAGCCCACGATGATCAGCGCCATCGGCGGGAAGAGCATCAGGCCGCAGTTGGAGTAGAAACCGCCCTCGGCGATATACCAGCTCTCAGGAACGATGCGGAAGCCCAGCAGCGAACCCGAACCGAAAAGCTCGCGGAAGAAAGCCACGATCACCAGAATCAGGCCGTAGCCCAGACCGTTGCCGATACCGTCGAGCAGTGACGCCCACGGCTTGTTGGCCAGCGCGAAGGCCTCGATGCGGCCCATGACGATACAGTTGGTGATGATAAGGCCCACGTAAACCGACAGCTGCTTGGAAACCTCGAAAACGTAGGCTTTAAGCACCTGATCGACCAGAATTACCAGCGCGGCGATAACCACCAGCTGTACGATGATGCGGATGCGCGAGGGCACGCCGTTGCGCAGCAGCGACATCACCAGATTCGAGAATCCCGTCACGACCGTCACGGACAAGGCCATGACGATGGCGGGTTTGAGCTGTACGGTGACGGCCAGCGCCGAGCAGATACCCAGAATCTGCACGATGACCGGGTTGTTCGCGGAGAACGGCCCCGTCAGGAACTTCATGTTCTTAGCCGAAAACAAAGGCTCTTTTTCGTTCTTACTCATTGTTTTCTACATTTTCTTCGTTAGACTCATCCCGCACGGGAGCAAATACGACCTGCTCGACCGCGGCCTTGCGCTTGGCTTCGAGCAGCGGCAGGTAGTGTTCCATGCTGTTGTAGAGCATCGCCGTCACGCCGTCCGAGGTCTTCGTACCGCCGGAAATGGCGTCGACCTCATGTTCGGGGTCCTGAGCGCCGCCCTTGCGCAGTTTCACGGAGACGAACTCGTCGCCTTTGAAGATCTTCTTGCCGACGAACTGCGCCTGATATTTCGGCGTTGCGATCTCGGCGCCCAGACCGGGGGTCTCGCCCTTGTGGGCCATGATGATACCGGCCACGGTGTCCATATCCTTTTCGAGGGCGATATAACCCCAGACGGGTCCCCAAAGGCCCATGCCGGTCACGGGAATCACCACGCGGCCGTCGGCGGCTTCGAATACGGGGAACTTGCCGTCGTCGAAAGCGCCCTGAAGGTCCTTCAGCAGCTCGAAGACATCCTCGCCTTCAAGCTCGTTGCCGTCGGCGTCGAGCACGTAGCCCTTGATGAAGGCGCCGTAATTCTCACCCTGCGCCGAGAGCGACGAAAGGATCGACTGCTTCTTCTCGTTCAGCTCGTTGGCGTACTGGCGCGACTGGAGCGAAAGTGCGGCCACGGCCAGCAGCGTCGCTACGATGACCACCATCACCGTCGAGTACATTATAATATATGCGTTGCCGTTCTTGTCGCTGAACAGCCCCTTTTTCTTCTCGTCCTTCAGTTCGACGAACGCCGAAGCGGGGGCCATGCAGACCGGGCATTTTTCGGGTGCGGCGTCTCCTTCGTGAATGTAGCCGCAAACGGTGCATTTGAATTTTTTCGTTGCCATATTCTCCCCTATTTTGCCAGTTTAACACGTTTCTTTCTGCGCGAGATGTTCGCCTCGACCACATAGTAGTCCACCAGCGGAGCCAGCGCATTCATGAAGAGGATCGACAGCATCATGCCTTCGGGATAGGCCGGATTGACCACGCGGATCAGCACGGCCAGCGCACCGGTCATCAGACCCACGATGTATTTGCCCTTGTCGGTCTGCGCCGAGGTGACGGGATCGGTGGCCATGAAGACCGCACCGAAAGCGAAACCGCCGACGATCAGGTGCCACCATGCCGGATAGGTCGTCACGCCGAGCGCTTGGAAGAGATAGCCCATCGCCAGACCGCCGACGAACACCGAGACCATCGTGCGCCACGAAGCGACGCCCGTGAAGAGCAGGATCGCCGCGCCGATCAGGATCGCCAGCGTCGAAGTCTCGCCCACGCAGCCCGGAATGAAACCGAGGAAGGCGTCCATGGCCGAATAGCCCATCTGGCCCGTGGTGCTCAGGTTTTCGAGCGCCGTTGCGCCGGAGAAGCCGTCCACCACGCCCTCGCCGGAGGTCATGCCCGCGATCCACACCGTCGCGCCCGACATCGAGGGCGTATAGGCGAAGAAGGCGAAGGCGCGCGCCAGCAGCGCGGGATTGAAGACGTTCATGCCCGTACCGCCGAACACCTCCTTGCCGAAGACGACGGCGAAAGCGGTCGAGAGAGCCACCATCCAGAGCGGAATGTCCACCGGCATGATCATCGGGATCAGCAGACCCGACACCAAGAAGCCCTCGTTGACCTCGTGGCCGCGGAACTGGGCGAATGCGAACTCGATGCCCAGACCCACGACGTACGAAACGACGATCAGGGGGAGCACCTTGAGGAATCCGAACCAGAGCGAAGCCCAGAATTCGGGCTGCACGCCCTGTGAGAGGAAGTGCATGTAACCCGTGTTATAGAAACCGAACAGAAGCGCCGGCATCAGGGCGACGACCACCATGATCATCGTACGCTTCATGTCGTTGCAGTCGCGGATATGCGCGCCTTTGGAAGTCGTCGTGTCGGGTACGAACAGGAACGTTTCGAACGCATCGAACGTCGATTCCAAGAAGCCCAGCTTGCCACCCTTGGTGAACGTGGGCTTGAGCTTGTCTACTAAATTGCGTAATGCGCTCATCGTTAAGCCTCCTTAATCATTAAGTTAATACCGTCGCGGATGATCTGCTGAATCTCGATCTTCGAGGGATCGACGAACTCGCAAAGCGCGAAATCCTCTTCGACCACTTCGTAGATGCCGAGGTTTTCCATCTTGTCGATGTCGCCGGCGAGACACGCCTTGAGCAGGTACATCGGGTAGATGTCCATCGGCAGATAGCGCTCGTAAAGGCCCGTCACCACGAACGGACGCTCGCCGCCGTTCATGTTGGTATCGAGATTGTACTCCTTCTTGGGGCAGAGCCACGAGAAGTAGGCGCGCGATACGGAGAATTTGTTGAAACGGGGCATCGCCCAGCCCAGCAGCTCGAACTTGTCGCCTTCGGGAATCACCGTCAGCTGGTTGGCATAGAAACCGATGAAGCCGTCGGCCGCGGTTTTCGTACCCGTGAGCACGTTGCCCGAAATGATGCGCACATGGTCGCCCTCCTTCTGAGGCTTCACGTTGCCCTTGAGGATCGAATCGACCTTGGCGCCCGCGATGATGCGGCAGTACTGCGGCTTTTCGATCTCCGAGCCGGCCACGGCGATGATCTTCGTCATATCGACGCGGCCCTCGTTGAACAGACGGCCGATGATCGCCAGATCCTGAATGTTGACCGTCCACACGACTTCGCCCTTGTTCACGGGGTCGATGTGGTGGATCTGCACGCCGACGTTGCCGACGGGGTGCTTGCCCGCGAAGGCATGCGTCTCGGCGCCCTTGAGCGCAGTCATCTGCCCCTCGGCCTTGGCGCGCACCGAAAGATGCACCTTGCCCGAAGTGAGTTTGCGCATTACGTCGATACCGGTCTGGAGGTTCTTCTGCTCGGCGCGCAGGACGTAGTTGTAGTCCGGAGCCAGCGGCGCGGAATCGAAGGCGGAGATGAAGACCGCTTTCGGCGTGTCGTTCGGGTCGGCGATAACGCCGTAGGGTCGCTGCACGATCATGGGCCAGAGACCCGACTTGAGCAGCAGCTCGACAATCTCCTCGCGGGAAGCCTTCTGCAGATCGGGCTTCGCGAACTCCTCGTAGCTCTGTACGGAGGCGGGCGTCACGGTCACGGAGAGAATCTTGCGCTTCTCGCCGCGGTTGACGGCCGCAACCGTACCGCTGACGGGCGACGTGAAGAGGATGCGCTCGCTGTACTTGTTGAAGAACAGCGGCGTACCGGCTTTCA
>UMHT01027039.1_pt1 | contig 14567 bp, 8 predicted proteins | sample 1965601 | NCBI WGS metagenome assembly UMHT01 (sample SAMEA4836105, study PRJEB28245) | human gut metagenome | biome: gut microbiome; material: fecal sample | place: Denmark | collected 2008 | reverse complement strand
CTGTACAGGTCAATATCGGCAGGAACTCACGACAGGACATTACTCTTCCCGAACCGACAAGGAATGAAGTGCAGGCATTGATAACAGGACTTCAGAAATTTACCAGAGTGGTAGTCAAATCCAATGCCAGGTGCTGGATTTGAGAATGTCCTGACTGATTGGAAAGATAAAGAAGACGCTGCATAAGCTCTCCTTTAAAATTTCATCAAAGCCAATAAAGAATCCATATGTCAAGGATACAGGTAAAAAATATTGTAAAATAACATCTTGTGAGTTAACCGAAGGCAAGTTAATTATACATATACTGCATATTTTATTATAATACCCACTCAGGCGGCGTTAGCCTACAACAAACGAAAGAAGAAATAAAATATGATGACGGAATGCAACTTTTTTTCCTGAAATGAGTAATATTACTTAAAAGAAATAGATTGTATAAGGAAAAATATTGATGCATTCTGTTTACTCACCCAATACGGAACAAGTGACATAAAAAAATTGTATGATACCTCGTCCGATGGTATGCAGCCTAAAGTTACCAATATCATCACAATACTCCCTTCATAACCTTTGATGGTATTGTACGGGTATTCTGGAGTAACGTTACAATCAGATAGAGACAGGATGTTTCTATTTTTTTTCTGCATAGTGGAGGGCAGGAAAGATCAGTGCCTGTAAAACCCGGGAGAAAAGCCGTATATCATCTCCCGGTAGTCTTTGGCACTTTGTTCTTTTTGCCCCTTGAATATCCTTTTACTGTTTATATAGCAAAGTTGGTTATGGTTGCTGATAGGGATAGAAATTGTATACACCCATTTATATCCCCCTCTTACCGAATACGCAGAAGACAGTGTATGATTTAGCCGGCAATGCATATTTCCCACTTCCACTTTAATCTCCGGACAATAGCCATAAATGAAGATGATGTATCCGCTAAGTTCCTGTCGATAGTCAACCGTAGGCAGGTTATATGATTGGTTATTATGATATAGTGTTAGAGTATAGATTATTATATAACCTGCCTTTGGTTGACTTTGCGATATGCTTTTGATGGTGAAAATATAATGCACAACCAGAAGAAGTATGTGAGAATTTTTATTATAGTTTCTGGGGTGTAAGGGGATTATTTTACTGTTCCTGATGGTTCATGGCGTATTCTTCATGGATCGCCCGCTCGAAGGGTAACATCAAAGTGGCATGATGGGGTAATTTATCTTGAGGTATGGAAGAGAAAGAAAATACCTGTGATCAATCATTCTCTATTCATTCCAATTTACTTTTGGATTTATCATCGAATAGTAATAATATTGGAAAAGAATGAAATACGATCAGACTTTAACTTGGAAACATAAAGAAGAGCTTCTTGATTCTATACCAAGATAAAAAGCCCTTCAAATCATTACTGAACTCTTAATCGGGTTATCATATAAAACGTTCGGAGAAGTCTTCAAGGGTGAATGATTGAAGTAATCTGAAAAAGGGAAAAATACAAGGGTATGAAATTACAATGATTAAATATTGTTAAAAACAACGTAATGCTTTACGTTAATAATTGAATGAGGTTAATGTTTACATGATTTATAATATATATATATTTGACCAGCTGTTTAAATATAAAATGCATTTTATTATAATAAATGTTGGATAAAAAACAAAATGCCTATGAAACATCACTGAATTTGCACAAAAGTAAATAATTTACTGATCTATTTTCATTATACTATGTATATAAACACAAAACAAAATCAAAAAATAATACTTAAATTTATGGAAATAAAATTGTTTGCCAAACGTATTAGTATACTTTTTCTTTTAATACTAGCAATTACAACTAATATGATTTATGCACAAAACACTGACATTATATCTGGAAGAGTTTCCAGTTCGATTGGTGAACCTATGATTGGAGCAAGTGTTATGGTAAAAGGTACTACTAACGGTACGATAACGGATCTCGATGGAAATTTTAAAGTAGAAGCATCATCAACTGCAACGTTAATTATTTCCTATGTAGGGTATGTCACCCAAGAAGTGCAAATTGCTGGTAGAAAAGCTGTCAATATTACCTTAAAAGAAGATACTGGACTGCTGGAGGAAATTGTAGTGGTAGGATTTGGAACACAGAAAAAAGTAAATTTGACTGGTGCAGTTGGACTTGCTGATGCAGAAAGTTTAAAAGAACGCCCAGTCTTAAATGCAACTCAAGCATTGCAAGGATTGGTTCCTGGATTACAGATAACTCAAACCAACGGAACATTAGGTGACACCCCTACTATTAATATTCGTGGTACAGGAACTATTGGCGAAGGATCAAGTGGAAGCCCTTTAATTCTAATTGATGGTATGGAAGGAGACTTAAATATGATAAATCCTCAAGATATAGCTTCTGTTTCTGTATTGAAAGATGCCGCATCTTCTTCCATTTATGGTTCACGTGCCCCCTTTGGAGTTATTCTTATTACTACTAAAACTGGAAGTAAAGACAAAATTTCTATCAATTATAATAACAGTTTTCGCTGGGCTTCACCTATAAAGATGATGAAAATGATGAATTCTGTAAATTTTGCCAGTTTTTTAAATGATGCAATGACAAATTCGGGCAGATCTCCACAGTTCGTTTTAGATCATGTAAACAGGATGGAAGATTATATGAATGCTGTACCTTGCGGTCCTGGACAAAGAAGAAAAGTCGATGGAACCATAATTTATGCAATTGATCCTGATGTAAACGGACAATGGTTAGATGGCTATGCAAACGGAATAGATAATGTTAATATTTTCGATGAAATATATAAAGGTACTACATTTAATCAAGAACACAATTTCAGTGCAAGTGGTGGGAATGATAGAATAAACTATTATGTCTCTTTTAATTACATGCATCAGGATGGTTTTATGAAAATTGGAAATGATGATTTAAAACGTTATAATACTACAACCAAGTTGAACATAACTCTGACTGATTGGTTAAAGCTAAATCTTTCTACGAGATTTACTCGTCAAGATTATGAACATCCTTTTTTTATGGACAATTGGGAATATTATGAACTTGTAGGAAGGTCTTCATGGCCCAATATTCCACTTTATGATCGTAATGGCTATTATTTCAATGCTCCGTCTGTTCCTCTTAAATTAGCAGAGCAAGGAAGCAAGATGCGACAAACCGACAATCTGTATCAGCAGGTAGGATTTATGATTGAACCGATAAAAAATTGGGTAACACACATTAACTTTAATTATCGTATTAATAATGTATTTAATCGTTCTCAGCAATTTGCTATATACAATCATGATATAAATGGGGAACCGTATAGTTCTGATTTAACTTCTGGAATAGGAGAAGATATTTCAAAAGAAAATTATTATAATTTTGAAGTCTATAGTGAATATACTCACTCATTCAAAGAGAAGCATAATTTACATGTTTTAGTTGGTTCACAAATAGAAGATTTTAAGCGACAAACTCATAATTTATATCGTGATGGAATAATACTAAACTCTAAACCAGAAGTTGATTTGACAACAGGGTTAGGTTCTAACGGAAGTGTCGTTTCTCCAACAGTAGGAGGACAACGATCAGAATGGGGATTAGTTGGCTTTTTTGGACGATTGAATTATGATTTTGAAGGGAAATATCTATTTGAAGGTAATTTAAGGTATGATGGGTCTTCTCGATTTCGTAAAAATAATCGTTGGAAGCTTTTCCCTTCGTTCTCTTTAGGATGGAATATTGCACGCGAAGAATTTTTTATACCATTGCAAGATGTTGTAGGTATGTTAAAGTTGCGCGCTTCATATGGAACTTTAGGAAATCAAAATACAAATAATTGGTATCAAACTTATCAAACAATTAAGCTAAATATAGCAGGAGGGACATGGTTACAAAACGGTATCAAACCTAATACATCTTCCGCTCCATCTTTGGTCTCAACTGAATTGACTTGGGAAACAGTTGAAACATATAATATCGGACTTGACTGGGCGTTGTTTAATAATCGCTTGACAGGATCATTCGATTATTTTGTGCGAAATACCAATAATATGGTAGGAAAATCTCCTGAGTTACCAGCAATATTAGGCACTGACGTTCCTGTTACAAATAATACAAACTTACGTACTTCTGGATGGGAGCTGAATATAGGTTGGCAAGATCGATTGAGCAACGGGCTTTCTTATAGTGCCACTTTCTTATTGTCAGACTCTCGTACTAAAATAACTAAATACCCTAATAATCCGACAGGATTAATTGAATCTTATATTGCAGGTCGCTATACAAATGAAATCTGGGGATATGAAACTTATGGGATAGCAAGATCAGACGAAGAAATGCAGGAACATTTAGCTAATGTTGACCAAAGTTCAATAGGGAGTAACTGGGCAGCTGGTGATGTGATGTATAAAGATAAAAACAATGATAAAAGAATTTCAGCCGGTTCCAAGACATTGAGCGATCATGGTGATTTGACCGTAATAGGAAATAGTACTCCACGATATCATTTCGGTATAGACTTGACTGCAAATTGGAAAGGATTTGATATACGTGCATTTTTTCAAGGCATTATGAAACGTGATTATTGGCAAGGAAGCCCATTTTTCTTTGGAGGAGGAAATGATGTATGGTGGGCTGAAGGCATTACCGATGTGGCAGATTATTTTCGGAATGAAGACTCTTGGTCAGTTAAGAACGGTTTCCTATCAGAAAATACAAATGCATATCTTCCACGTCCAAGTCTTGGATGGAATGCAAAAAATTATCAATGTCAAAAAGGCTATTTACAAAATGCAGCTTACATCCGGCTAAAAAATTTGCAACTTGGTTACTCATTGCCTCAAAAAGTTTTGAACAAAATTGGTGTGCAGAATCTTCGAGTTTATGTATCAGGAGAGAATCTGTGGACAGGAACGAAACTAGCTGAACAGTTCGACCCAGAAACAGTTTCTGGTGGTAGTGGAGGTAATGCGTATCCCCTATCAAGAACCCTATCATGTGGGTTAAGTTTAACTTTTTAATTATCGACTTATGAAAAAACAAATCTTTAATATTGCTCTATCAGTGGGATTAATTGCCCTTTTCGCATCTTGTAATGATTTTTTAGATATGGAGCCAATGTCTCAAATTACTCCAGAAAATTATTATCAGACTGTAAGTCAAGTGGAGGAATTTACCAATCAATTATATACCGATGTATTAGTTACACATGGGTCAAATAGCAGTACTTTCGAAATAGATAAGAATACGGATAATCAACCGGCTACTGAGACTCCAGGAAACAAATATGATAATACTGGACAGTGGAAAGTTTCGATGGAAAATAGTTCCTGGTCGTGGACCAAAATCCGCAATATCAATTATGGAATAAATATCATAATGGATAATTATGAAAATGGGAAAATAAGTGGTAATGAGACTTACTTGAAACAGTACATAGGAGAATTATTCTTTCTTCGTGCTTGTGCATATTTTTCCATGTTGCAAAAATGGGGTGATTTGCCTATATTGACACAAGCCATTGATAATGATGAAACTGCCTTGATCGAAGCAAACAAACGCTCCCCCCGTAACGAAGTAGCCCGATTTATTCTTAAGGATTTGGATTTAGCAGCAGAATATATGACTCCAAACTTTGAACCTCGTCATACACGTATATCTCAAGATTGTGCCTATCTGATGAAGTCTCGTGTTGCTTTATTTGAAGGCTCATGGTTGACAAATTTCAAGGATACTCCATTTGTTCCAAATGGGAAAGGATGGCCTGGTGCTGTCAAAGAGTATAATAAAGATTATAAGTTTCCAGCAGGCGATATTGATAAAGAAGCCCAATTCTTTTTTCAGAAAGCTGTAGAAGCAGCTGAATTAGTTGCCCAAAAATACAAACATAGTCTAACTAAGAATACGGGTATTACTCCTCAAAAAGTAAGTGATATAAATGACTATTTCTATATGTTTGGAGATGATGATATGAGTACTTATCCGGATATTCTTCTTTGGAGAGAATACAATAAAGGCTTAGGAATTACAAATCATCTGGAGGTGATTGTACAGGGTGGATACGATGTTACCAGAAGTTTAGTTGACTGTTTCTTAATGGAAGATGGAAGACCAATTTATAATTCTTCAATCCCATATGATGATCAAACTATCGCTAAGGCTCGATCAAACCGAGATCCTAGGTTGATAGCTTTCATGAAACAACCAGGGCAGATTAATTATTTTATTAATGAAGATTATCCTGCCGATCATGCCCGCAAAGATGAAGCCTATCCTCCGCTTAATGTTGGCGATGGAACAGTAAACCGTTCCTTGACTGGATATCGGATTAGGAAAGGAGGATCATTTGATAAAGCAAGATGTGATCAATGGAAAAGTTATACAGGTTCTATTGTTTTCAGAGCAACCGAGGCTTTACTGAACTATATAGAGGCTGAATATATGTTAACAAAGAATATTCAGTCCGGACATATACTAGAATATTGGAAGTTAATTCGTGAAACTGCAGGGTTTGTCGGTACCGCTACTGATCCGCTAATTACCAATACCTATACATCAATGGACAAGGAAAAAGCTGATTGGGGAGCTTATACTGCTGGAAAGCTATTAACAGATGTTACATTATATAATATCCGTAGAGAACGTCGTTGTGAATTAATGGCTGAAGGCTTGCGTTGGATGGATTTAATTCGTTGGCGCTCTTTGGAACAAATGTGTAAAGAACCTTACCATGTAGAGGGGTTCCGCTTGTGGGATGTGATGCAAAATGAATATGATCTTAAACCTGCCGATTATGACGGCGGTAAGGATGCTTTTGTTACATCTCCATCGCGTGGGCAATATATCATTGCTTATGAAAATATTCAGGAACAATCTAATTTGTATCGGAATGGATTACATTGGATGATGGCTCATTATCTAGAACCGTTACCTATTAAGCAATTCTTATTGACCGCTCTTGACCATGTTGATATAGAATTATCTCCTTTGTATCAAAACCCATATTGGCCTCTTGTAGCAGATACCCCAGCAGAACAATAGGTATAAAATATCAACAGTAGGTTTTGGCGATTTAAATAAAAATTATGTAAATTAGAGTTGAGAAATCAACTCTAATTTATGGCTCAAAATGTTATAATTTAGTTAATTTATTCTATTTGCTTTGTAATACAGTTGAAAACCTGTATATTAGATTTATTTGTTTTCTAATTATGGTCTTCAAGTGAAGTTAAAATTAATTAGTTTATATGTGCATATCTATGATGTCTATAAGTTTTCTCTGTGTTTTTACTGCTATAGATTTAACAATAATTCTCATCTAGAATTTACAGATGAGAAGATTCTTATTATCTATCTATTCTGCGGTAATTCTCAGAGATACTTTGGCATCAAGGATATATAATTTTTACCAAAGAACGCTTAATGTTATAGTCCTAATTATTTATTAGCCAATTATTTAATATAATCTATAGGCATTTAAGGTGTTGGTGGTAGCCATGATACAATCATTCAGCTCCAAAATTATGATTCGTTCATTTCCATTATGATTCTATGTTGATTGCTATCTGTAAGGGTAAAAATCGAGAACCATAGATATAATCTAGGGGGAGGAGGCTCTGCCAAGAACAGTGTTATTATGGTATAAAACTGTATATGGTAGACAGCACAGAAGTAGGAACAATGCCTTTTTGAAGATGCTGACCACACCATACGCTTTGAAAATAATTATATTCAAAAGTAAAAATGAATCATAAGTACTCAAGCAAAGGAAAAAATGTCAGAGATTTGTTTTCGAAGGTTATCTCCAAAATCAGGCATCTATCGAATTCTTTTCAACTGACTGAATAAAAAACAAAATTCAAAAAAAGGTAAAAGATTAGGACTGTCAAAAGGCTGTTAGTACATACTTTTGGAAAGTTGGCTATACAATGCTGATCTATATCTATTTATTAAATCTGTAAGCCAACTATAGACTTGTATTAATTACTAATTTTATCAAAGATATGACAAAAAAGATTTTCATAGCATTTTTTTTCATAGCAACTTTTACATGTAGCTATGCGCAATCACGCTTGGAACAGTTATTTGATGATGGTTGGAAGTTCCACAAAGGTGACATCAAAGGGGCAGAGAAAAGTTCTTTCAAAGATCTGAAATGGCGTACTATTGATCTGCCTCACGATTGGAGTATCGAGGCATTACCCAATCAGAAACCAGATGAAGTTGTAGGACCTTTTGACAAAAGCAGTATAGGTACAACGGCCACTGCTTACACTATCGGTGGTACGAGTTGGTATCGTAAAACATTTACGCTGGACAGCAATGCCAATTATACTAATACAATTATCAATTTCGATGGTGTTTACATGAATAGTGAAGTATGGATAAATGGCAAGAAGGTTGGTGTTCATCCTTACGGTTATTCAGCATTCCATTATGATATTACGAAATTCTTGAAACCTGCAGGAGAGAAGAACGTAATTGCCGTTAAAGTTCGTAACGAAGGTAAGAATTCGCGTTGGTATAGTGGTTCAGGTATATACCGGCATGTACATCTGATTCGTACGCAACCTATTCATATTGCACATAATGGTGTATATGTGACTACCGAGAATATAATAGATGATATGGCTGTAATAAAGGTGGCTTCGACATTGGATAACCAGTCAAAAATGAGTGCAAATGTAAAACTCAGTATGACTATATGTTCGCCTACAGATGAGGTGGTGCAAACTGTTGAGACACCGATAAAAAACGTTGCTAAAGGTAGTAGTGAATTTGTACAGACTATAACCATTGCACGACCGGCTTTATGGTCGCTTGAGACTCCTAACTTGTATAAGATTAAAGTGACTGTTTGGGTAAATGGTAAAGAAACTGACAATGTAACCACTACATTTGGTATCCGTACCATTGAATTCAATGCTCAAGAGGGTTTCTTGTTGAATGGCGTAAGCGTATTACTTAAGGGTGGCTGTTTACACCACGATAACGGTTTTTTGGGGTCGGCGACAATTGATCGTGCCGAAGAGCGTAAAGTGGAATTATTAAAAGCATACGGTTATAATGCTGTAAGAACGGCACATAATCCCCCTTCACAGCAATTCTTAGACGCTTGTGATCGTGTTGGTATAGTGGTTATTGACGAATTGTTTGATATGTGGCAGCGCAAGAAAAACCCGCATGATTACCATCTCTATTTCGATGAATGGTGGCCTTCAGACTTAGCGTCAATCGTTATGCGTGATCGTAATCATCCTTCAGTAATTATTTGGAGTATCGGTAACGAGATTAATGAACGTGTAGCACCATCGGGCCATGCTTTGAGAAAGCTGCTTGTGGCCGAAGTGAAGAAATTTGATACCTCACGTCCAGTATCGGAGGGTATATGTACTTTCTGGGATCACCCTAATACTGATTGGGCAGTTACTGCTGAGGCATTTGCTGCTTTAGACGTAGCTTGTTATAATTACAATTGGAGGCAATATAACGCAGATCATGCAGCATTTCCCGAACGTGTGATGTTATCCACTGAGACCTACCCCAATGAAGCTTATGATAACTGGAATCAGATTGCCAATAATCCATGGGTTGTAGGTGAGTTCGTTTGGACAGGTATGGATCACTTGGGAGAGAACGGGGTAGGTAATGCAAGTTGGATTGGTGGAACAAGTAAACAAGGTAAGGGTAATGCACAATTTGGCGGCGGTATGCTTAGAACTTGGCCTTGGTTTGTAAATAATAGTGGTGACATTGATTTATGTGGTTTCAAGAAACCTCAAATGTATTATAAAGATGTAGTTTGGGGTGACAGCAAATTGGAGATGGCTGTACATGAACCTGCTCCTGAGGAAGGTGCACGCGAGAGAGTAAGCTATTGGGGGTGGCCTCAAGAGCATCAGAGTTGGAGTTGGAACGGTCATGAAGGTAAAGTTCTAGATGTGAGAGTTTTCTCAAGTTACCCTGTTGTGCGCCTTGAACTTAATGGTAAGGTGATTGGTGAACAGGTGGCAGGTCACAGTGTGAAACATATTGCCACATTTAAAGTACCCTATGAGGCAGGTGTATTGCGTGCCGTGGCGTTAGAGAATGGAATTGTGGTTGCCAGCAAAGAGTTTAAGACCGTAGGTAAGCCTACCAAAGTGAAACTTACGGTAGATAGAGCACAAATTCGCAATGATCGAAATGATTTGGCTTATGTAACTGTTGAGGTTGTTGACTGTCAAGGAAATCTTATTCCCAGTGCCAATATTCCTATCAAATTGTCTGTATCTGGAGCTGGAGAAATAGCAGGTTCAGGTAACTCATGCCCCAACGATCAAGAAAGTTTCAACAGTCCTATATGCAAAAGTTACTGCGGTAAGGCATTGATAATCTTGCGTCCTCTTATGAATAAAAGTACAGGTACAATAACTTTGATGGCTGAGGCTGAAGGACTTACAGCTGGTAAATTAGAGGTGACTGTTAAATAGGCTTTACATAGGTGAACGCGAACTACTATGAAAATAGTATTACACTACAAAAGTGTTTGTAAAAATATTTATGAAAATCAACAAATCAAAATAAATATGATATAACAAAAGAAGGTGTCTCTTTTTTGAGGTGGCTCCGAAAAATTAGACTGGTTAAACATTATCCGGTAAAGAAATAAGGAGACCAGCCATTAAGTTCAGTCTCCTTATTTTTGGGACTATCCATTAGATTGTGTAAATAGAAAACTACGGTATTCCTCTCGTAGTTTTTTATTTATGTATTAACTTTGTAAAAATGAGATTTTATGGACATTCCCAAAGAATTTTTAAGTAAAGCGTTTCTGTCCAGTTTAAGACAGGTGAAGATGTTACGGCTCTCATGAAAGAACTTCATACTCGCGTTTATGAGCAAATGCTGGAAGCTGAAATGGACAACCATTTAGGTTATGAGAAGCACTCCAATCAAGGAGATCATAGTGGCAACTCATGCAATGGCAACTATAAGAAGCGGATTCAAACCGAGATGGGTGAATCTGTTATTCAGGTTCCCTCGTGATAGGAAAGGTGATTTAAGCCTATTGTAGTTCCTAAGCATCAATCCCTTGACTTATCTATTGAAAGTCTTGTTATTTCTCTTTATGTCAAGGTATGAGTGTATCCGACATTGAATCGGAAATGCAGGAAATATATGGCATTAACCTCTCCACATCTGCTATCTCTATTATCACCAATAAGGTTAGCTAGGCTACCTCAGAGTAGTAGAATCATCCCCTGGAGAGCTTATACATGATGTCTGGATGGTATCGTTTCAAGGTTAGGGAAAATGGTAAAGTTATCAACAAGACCGTTTATTTATGCGTAGGTCTGAATAAGGACGGCGTGAAAGAGGTATTGGGTATGTGGGTTGGTAAAAATGAGAGTGCTGCTTTCTGGACGGGCATATTAGCAGATCTCAAAGCTTGTGGCGTAGAAGATATACTAATTACGGTTACTGATAATCTGAATGGATTACAGAAACCATCAAGAATGTGTTTCCCTCCTTTACCACTCAAATATGTGTGGTATATCAAATCAGAAACTCTTATCGGTATGTGGTTTGGAAAAAAAAAGAAAGAGTTCACTTCCGACTTGAAGAACATCTATAATGCACCCATGGAAGAAGCTGCAAAAATGGAGTTAGATAACTTTGAGCAAAAGTGGGGAAGTAAATATCCTTATGCAATACACTCATGGAGAAATAACTGGGAAGAATTAACCGTATTCTTTGACTTCCTTGTGGAAATTAGAAAGATCATATATACAACCAATCTTATTGAAAATCAGAATGGGAAAATTAGAAAGTATACCAAAAACAAGCTATCATTCCCAAATGATGATGCACTGAGAAAGTCTGTTTATCTGGCTATTACAGAAATTGAAAAGAAATGATATCAACCTATTTGGAATTGGGTGTTGATTTTTAACCAATTTATAACTATATTTGAAAACAGTACGGCAGGAAATAGGAGAATGGTTGCCTAACATACATATATTGGAGAATGATAAATAAAAGAGAATTATGATTGTTGTATAAAAAACGAATTGCTTAAATGAAAGCTGTTTACAATTTATTATTATGTCCGGGATGTTCATCTTAGAATGTACTACCATTGTTCCCGCTGTCGCGCAAGAGTCGACGGAGGCAGGGAAAACTGAACTCACTGTCACGGGTACTGTTCGTGACCGGGAAACTCGTAAGAAACTGGAGAATGTAACGGTAGCACTCGCTGGTACGTCCATCGGTACAGTAACCAATGCCGAAGGTATTTTCTCTCTGAAAATTCCTAATTTACAATCTGCTCCCCAGTTGGAATTATCGCATATAGGCTATCAAAACACGCGGTTTTCCGCTACGGCACCTGAAGGAAGTGCCGACCTTACTGCAACCATTTGGATGACACCGGTTGCCCGACAATTGGATGAAGTCGTAATCTATGGTGGTGATGCCCGCCGTATAGTAGAAGAGGCTTTGAAGAAAAATCCCTCTGCCGAAAACATGATGAGTGCGTTCTATCGGGAAACCGTGCAGAAAGGCCAGCGCTACATCGGTATCTCCGAAGCCATGATGGATGTGTACAAGACCTCCTACGTCTGGCGCACCACAGAACGAGACATGGTGCAACTCTCCAAGGCACGCCGTCTTTTGAGTCAAAAGCAATCAGACACGCTGGCGGTAAAAGTAGTTGGTGGCCCCAATTTGTCCCTCTACCTGGATGTGGTGAAAAATGCCGATGCGTTGTTTGAACAACAAACTTTGGAATACTACACTTTTACACAGGAACCGTCTGCCTTGTTGGATGATCGGGTGCAATACGTCATCAGTTTTCGTCCTCGTGTCCGTCTCGGATATGCGTTATTCAAGGGTAAGGTCTTCATCGACCGTGAAAAACTTGCTTTTACCCGTGCGGAGTTTTCCCTTGATCTGTCCGATCGTGAGAAAGCGATTGCTGCCGTACTTCACAAGAAACCTGCCGGATTGCGTTTCCCGTCCGCAGGAGGTGAACTTCCTCATTACCTATCGCCAACAGGGTAAAGAGACTTGCCTGAATTACATCCGTAATGAAATCCGTTTCAAGTGTGACTGGAAACGCCGTCTCTTCTCGTCTTCTTACACCGCCCGTTCCGAAATGGTGGTAGTGGAGCGTGAGGAATATCCGGAACGTGTCATTGCCCGTCGTGATGCCTTCAAGTCCAAACAGATATTCTACGACGTGGTGAAGGAATACTGGAACGAGGATTACTGGAAGGACTACAATATCATAGAGCCGACGGAATCACTGGAAAATGCGGTGAAGAAACTGCGTAAACAGTTATAAAAAGTAATACTTCAAAGTACATGCGTCCCATTGTAACTGCTTGCAATGGGGTGTATTGCTATTGAAAAGATACGATTCTGCCGTTTTCACTTTTTTACCCATGATTTGTGTATGACCATCTTCTTCTTGATGCCCTAACTTTATGCCTAATAAAAGAAATAATAATCAATTAAAAAAGAGAATATAAATGAGAACGGGTAACAGTAAAGAGTGCCTGAATAATAACGGGAGGTAATATACAAGCCTTCTCCCGATAAATCATAGGCACTCCATTCCTGCCCGGTGATGTATGGCATATAGTCGGTTTACCATCATAGGAGTATATAAAAAGAACAATAACCAACTTACCCGGATATAGAAGAGGAGGACAAATTATAATACCCGTCTTCATTTTTTTAGTTGTTTGTATAATAACAAATTGCTGGATGAACAGTCATTTGTCTCCCTTGAATTTGCCCTCCCCTGTATTATGGTGTGGATTGTAAGTTTAATATCACTGCCAATAATATGATCCAGACAAGAGAAAGTAACTCAACCCAATCTGTTGTTCGTGAGTCAACCGCAGGCAGATTATATGATGACTATATGAACTTCTATTATGATATCCACTCAGGCGGCGTGAGCCTACAACAAACGAAAGAAAAGGAAATATATTATATCCTAAAATCAACTTTTTTTCTCAAAAATGGGGAAATTACTTAAATAGAATAGGTTTTATAGAGAAAAAAAATGATGCGTACCGTTAACTCATCCGACAGTGATTTGGTTATACAGAAAGATTGCATTGTCCGATTTACTATATTTTCATTTATTGCAATCATACCTTGGCTAGAATGAATAAAATCCCAATTCTCTTGCTGTTTTTTGGGAATATACAGCCGGAAGAATAAGTGGCAAGTTTGGCAATAATACACTTTTTCCGTATTATCAATTTTTCCAGTTCCCAAATCATCATTGAAAGGGTAAACGGAACGCTATCAATATTTTTCCTTATGCAATCTATTCCTTTTAAGTAAAATCTCTCATTTTAAGAAAAAAAGTTGCATGAAATTATTGTATATCTTTCTTCTTTCGTTTGTTGTAGGCTCACGCCGCCTGAGTGGATATTACTATTAATTATAGTAGCAGTATGATACAATGGGCTTCCAGTTAACTCTTGTATCTCACCGTTTGGATAATGTATGAATGATGAACCTTTCCCCCCCATAGCTGAATTGGAGTACTTATACATTGTTTCAACTTCTCATTTGT
>UMHT01028779.1_pt1 | contig 14642 bp, 10 predicted proteins | sample 1965601 | NCBI WGS metagenome assembly UMHT01 (sample SAMEA4836105, study PRJEB28245) | human gut metagenome | biome: gut microbiome; material: fecal sample | place: Denmark | collected 2008 | reverse complement strand
CTTCCTGCACGAGCTGGAACCGCTGATGAAGATGAACCTCATCAAGGGCGGCGATCTGGACAACGCCATCGTCGTGGTCGAGAACCCCGTTCCGGACGAGCAGCTGGAGCACCTCAAGAAGATCTTCAACAAGCCCGACATCGAGATCAACGCAGGCTACCTGAACAACCTCGAACTGCGCTGCAACAACGAGCTGGCGCGCCACAAGCTGCTCGACCTGCTGGGCGACTTCGCACTGCTGGGCGTACGCATCAAGGGCCGCGTCTGGGCAACCCGCCCCGGCCATTACGCCAACACGGAGTTCATGAAGCAGCTCAAGCACACCATCCGCAAGGCCGGCGAGAAGCCCCGCTACCAGTACGACTGCCGCAAGCCGCCCCTCTACGACATCAACGACATCCGCCACCTGCTGCCCCACCGCCCGCCGTTCCTGCTAGTGGACCGCATTTTCCACCGCGACGCCACCGACGTGGCCGGCATCAAGAACGTCACGATGAACGAGCCGTTCTTCGTGGGACACTTCCCCGACGAACCCGTCATGCCGGGCGTGCTGATCGTCGAAGCCATGGCGCAGTGCAGCGGCATTCTGGTGCTGGGCGACGTGCCCGATCCCGAAAACTACTCGACCTACTTCATGAAGATCGACGGGGTCAAATTCAAGCGCAAAGTCGTTCCGGGCGACACGCTTCAGTTCGAAATCCACCTGCTGGAACCCATCCGCCGCGGCGTGGCCGTCGTGGAGGCCAAAGCCTTCGTGGGCGAAACGCTCGCATGCGAGGCCGTCCTGATGGCGCAGGTCGTAAAAAATAAAAAGTAAAGGAGATGATCAGCAAGCTGGCATATGTTCATCCCGACGCCAAAATCGGGAACAACGTCACGGTCGAGCCCTTCGCCTGCATCGCGGGCGACGTGGTTATCGGCGACGACTGCTGGGTAGGTCCCGGCGCGGTGATTCACGACGGCGCCCGCATCGGCAAGGGGTGCAAGATCCATACCGCCGCATCGGTCTCCTGCCTGCCGCAGGACCTGAAATTCGCAGGCGAAGTGACCACGGCCGAGATCGGCGACTACAACGACATCCGCGAATACGTGACCATCAGCCGCGGCACCGCATCGACGGGCACGACCCGCATCGGAAACCGCAACCTGCTGATGGCCTACGTCCATGTGGGCCACGACTGCGTCGTCGGCGACAACTGCGTGATCGCCAACCGCGTATCGCTCGCCGGCGAAGTGCATGTCGGCAACTGGGTGGTGATCGGCGGCCATGCGGCCGTACACCAGTGGACGCATATCGGCGACCACGTCATGATTCAGGGCGGCGCGCTGCTGGGACAGGACGTCCCGCCGTTCATCATCGTGCGCAACGACACGATGCGCTTCGCGGGCATCAACAAGATCGGGCTTTCGCGCCGCGGCTTCACGCCCGAACGCATCGCCGAGATTCACGACGCCTGCCGCATCCTCTTCCAGAGCGGACTGAACTACATGTCGGGCTGCGAAGAGGTCGAAAAGCAGATCCCGCAAAGCGCCGAGCGCGACGAACTGGTGAAATTCATCCGCGAATCGAAGCGCGGAATCATCAAACCCTATGAATCCAAGGCCAAAGAGGAGTAAAAATTTCGTATAAATATTGGTATATCGGAATTTTTCATTATATTTGCAGTGTCGAAAGACAAAGCGAAGCGGTAAGGGGACGGTAAGTCCCCTTATTTTATACCATATACGACCGAATTTCAGAAACATGATCGACACGAAAAAGATAATCGAAGCGGCTGAACGCAAACTTCAGGGCACGGATATGTTCGTCGTGGGCTGCACCTGCACGCCCGGCAACGAGATCGAACTGCTGATCGACAGCGACACGTCGGTAGCCATCGAAGCGTGCGCGGAGCTGAGCCGGGCCGTCGAAGCGGAATTCGACCGCGACGAAGAGGATTTTTCGCTCACGGTAGCCTCCGCAGGCATCGGTTCGGAGCTGAAAAGCCTGCGGCAATACCGCAAGCTGATCGGCGGCACGGTCGAGGTGCTGCTCAATTCAGGGATCAAGATGCTCGCAAAACTCGATGCTGCCGACGACGAGGGCATCACGATCTCGTACGAGGAGAAGCAGGCCGTCGAAGGCAAGAAACGCAGGCAGCTGGTGACCGTCACGCGCCGCTATGCGTTCGACGAAATCAAGTCCACGAAGGAGTGGCTGGATTTCAAATAGGCCGCCGTCCGGCAACGCAGACAGCAAACACAGGCTGAGAAGGCAGACCGGGAGCAGGACAAAAACCGGAAGCAGGACGCAGATGAGAGGCAAACGCAGCTGAGGGGCGGTACGCAGGCTTGGAGCGGCCCTCAGACAAGAAGCAGCCCCCGGAGCGGGACGCTATCCGGCATGCAGACGAAAAAAAGCCGCGGGGTACAGAAGCATAAACTAAAAACAAGATAAACGACACAATGGACAATCTCAATCTTATCAGCAACTTTGCCGAGTTCAAAGAGCTGAAAAACATTGACAAAAGTACGATGATCGGCGTGCTGGAGGACGTTTTCCGCCACGCACTGCAAAAACAGTATGAGACGGACGAGAATTTCGACGTCATCATCAACCCCGAAAAGGGCGACCTCGAAATCTGGCGCAACCGCACCGTCGTCGAAGACGGCGCGGTCGAAGATCCGAATGCGCAGATCGCCGTCTCGGAGGTCAAGGCCATCGACCCGACCTACGAGATCGGCGACGAATACGCCGACGAGATCAAACTCTCGTCGTTCGGCCGCCGCGCCGTGTTGTCGCTGCGCCAGAACCTCGCCTCGCGCATTCTCGATCTGGAGAAGGCCAGCCTTTACGAGAAGTATTCGGAAAAGGTCGGCGAGATCGTCACCGGTGAAGTTTATCAGGTATGGAAAAAAGAGGTGCTGATCCTCGACGACGAGGAGAACGAGCTGATTCTGCCCAAGGCGGAGCAGATTCCCAACGATTTCTACCGCAAGGGCGATACCATCAAGGCCATCGTCAAGTCGGTCGAGATGAACAACAACCAGCCCCGCATCATTCTTTCGCGCACGGCCAACCAGTTCCTCGAACGCCTGTTCGAGCAGGAGGTTCCCGAAATCTTCGACGGACTGATCACCATCAAGAAGATCGTCCGCATCCCCGGCGAACGCGCCAAGGTCGCCGTGGAGTCGTACGACGAGCGTATCGACCCGGTAGGCGCATGCGTCGGCATGAAGGGTTCGCGCATCTATTCGATCGTCAAGGAGTTGCGCAACGAGAACATCGACGTGGTCAACTACACGGCCAACCCGTCGCTGATGATCCAGCGCGCGCTGAATCCCGCCAAGATTTCGAGCATCACCATCGACGAGGAGAAGATGACCGCTTCGGTCTACCTCAAACCCGATCAGGTGTCGCTGGCCATCGGCAAGGGCGGTCTGAACATCCGTCTCTCGAAGATGCTGACGGGTTACGACATCGACGTATACCGCGAAGTGGAGGAAGAGGACGTGGCCCTCACCGAATTCGCCGACGAGATCGACGGCTGGATCATCGACGCCCTGAAGAGCGTCGGCTGTGACAGCGCCAAGAGCGTGCTGGAGCTGCCCGTAGAGGAGATCGCGGCCCGCGCCGACCTCGAACTGGAGCAGGCCCAGAAGGTCGTAGCGATACTGAAGGCGGAATTCGAAGAGTAATCACAAGCGAAAGAAAGGAAAACACACGATATGGGTAACGAAAGAAAATTAAGGCTCATTCAGGTTGCAAAGGAGTTCAAGGTGGGACTGAATACCATCACGGACTTCCTGCAGAAGAAGGGTATCAAGAGCGACGGATCGCCCAACACGCTGGTCGATTCGGAGACTTATGCCGTTCTGGAGAAGGAGTTCGGGGCGAACCGCGCCGCAGGCAACGCACGCGATTCGATCCGTGAGCGCATCTCCCTGAAGCAGACGACCATCACTCTCGAAGAAGCTAAAAAGCAGGAGCGCGAGGAGGAAAAAGAGGTGGTCATCAAAAGCAACGTAATCAGCGTCAAGGATGAAATCCAGCAGCCGAAGATCCTCGGCAAGATCGACCTGTCGCCCAAACCCAAGGCGGCTCCGGCCCCCGCTCCCGCCCCGAAGGCGGAACCGGTGAAACCGGCCGAACAGCCCCGTGCGGCCCAGCCCGCAGCCGCCGCTGCGCCCGCCGAAGCGCCGAAACCCGCAGCGAAGCCCGAACCCGCCGCCGAGAAACCGGCAGCTCCCGAAGTCAAGACGGCACCTGCGACTCCCGCAGCACCGGCTGCGGCCGCGGCAACTGCGGCGCAGACCGAAACCGGAAAACCGGCTCCCGCGGCGGCCCCCGCTCCGGTTGCAACTCCGGCTGCAACTCCGGCAACGACTCCGACTGCGGCACCGGCACCCAAGCCCGAACCCGCAGCGCCGAAGGACAATATCTTCCGCCCCGAAACCGTGACCCTGACGGGTCCGCAGGTGCTCGGCACGATGGACGTGTCGGGATTCGTCGCCGGCGGCAAGCATAAACGCAAACGTCTCCAGAAAGAGAAGGTGGACGTGAGCAAGGCCCCGAAAGGCAATACGCCGGGCGGCAACCGTCAGGGCGGCAATCAGGGCGGACAAGGAGGCCAGAACCGTCCCGGAGGTCCGGGCCAGAACCAGCCCAGACCGGGCGAAGGCCGCCGCAACAAGAACAAGGGCAAGGCGGCTCCCAAGCCGATCGTACGCCCCGAAGTGAGCGACGAGGAGGTTTCAAAGCAGGTAAAGGACACCCTTGCCCGTCTGACGGCCAAGGGCGCCAAGAGCAAAAGTGCAAAATACCGCAAGGACAAGCGCGACGCCGTAGCCGAGCGTATGAACGAGGAGTTCGAACGCGAGGAAATGGAACGTTCGACGCTCAAAGTCACCGAATTCGTGACCGTGAGCGAGTTGGCGACGATGATGAACGTCACGCCGACTCAGGTCATCACGGCCTGCATGAATCTGGGACTGATGGTGTCGATCAACCAGCGTCTCGACGCCGAAGCGCTCGTGGTCGTGGCCGAGGAGTTCGGCTACAAGGTCGAATTCGTCTCGGTGGAGATTCAGGAGGCGATCAACGACGACAACGAAGACAAGGAGGAGGACCTCGTGCCGCGTCCGCCGATCGTGACCGTCATGGGCCACGTGGACCACGGCAAGACCTCGCTGCTGGACAATATCCGCAAGACCAACGTCATCGAGGGCGAGGCCGGCGGCATCACCCAGCATATCGGCGCCTACAGCGTCGAGCTGAACGGCCAGAAGATCACGTTCCTCGACACGCCGGGCCACGAAGCCTTTACGGCCATGCGCGCCCGCGGCGCCGCCGTCACCGACGTTGCGATCATCATCGTGGCGGCCGATGACAGCGTCATGCCGCAGACCGTCGAGGCCATCAACCATGCGCAGGCCGCAGGCGTGCCGATGGTTTTCGCCATCAACAAGATCGACAAACCCAACGCCAACCCTGACCACATCAAGGAACAGCTCTCGCAGATGAACTATCTGGTCGAGTCGTGGGGCGGTAAATATCAGGATCAGGAGGTTTCGGCCAAGAAGGGCATGAACCTCGACAAACTGCTCGAAAAGGTGCTGCTCGAAGCCGAGATGCTCGACCTGAAGGCCAACCCCAACAAGAAGGCGCAGGGCACGGTCATCGAATCGACGCTCGACAAGGGCCGCGGATACGTCTCGACGATCCTCGTGCAGAGCGGTACGCTCCACGTGGGCGACGTGATCCTCTCCGGAACCTACACGGGCCGCGTGAAGGCCATGTTCAACGAAAACGGCAAGAAAGTGGAGTCCGCAGGCCCCTCGACACCGGTTCAGGTGCTGGGTCTGAACGGCGCCCCGCAGGCCGGCGATACGTTCAACGTCATGGAGGACGACCGTTCGGCGCGCGAAATCGCCAACAAGCGCGAGCAGCTGCAGCGCATGCAGGGCATCATGACCCAGAAGCACGTGACGCTCGACGAGATCGGACGCCGCATCGCCATCGGCTCGTTCAAGGAGCTGAACATCATCGTCAAGGGCGACGTGGACGGCTCGATCGAGGCCATGTCGGGTTCGCTCATCAAGCTCTCGAAAGAGACCGTGCAGGTCAACGTCATCCACGCCGCCGTGGGTCAGATTTCGGAATCGGACGTGCTGCTGGCCGCTGCTTCGAACGCCATCATCGTCGGCTTCCAAGTACGTCCGTCGGCTTCGGCGCGCAAGCTGGCCGAGAAGGAGGAGATCGAAATCCGTCTCTACTCGATCATCTACGACGCCATCAACGACATCAAGGACGCTATCGAGGGCATGCTCGAACCGGTCATGAAGGAGGAGATCGTCGCTTCGGTCGAAGTGCTGGAGATCTTCAAGATTTCGAAGGTCGGCACCGTCGCCGGATGCGTCGTCCGCGAAGGCAGGCTCCAGCGCAGCACCCCGATCCGCGTCATCCGCGACGGTATCGTCATCTACACGGGCAAGCTCGGCTCGCTCAAACGTTTCAAGGACGACGTCAAGGAGGTCACCAACGGTCAGGACTGCGGTCTGAACATCGAATCGTTCAACGACATCCGCGTCGGCGACATCGTCGAGGGATACGAACAGGTCGAAGTGAAACGCAAATAGCTACGCTATGCTGCCGAAACGTCTGATTGTTTTGCTGATGTCGCTCTGCACCCTGTGCGGAGCGGCATCGGCCGTTCAGCCCCGGACCGACCTCACGCAGAAGGAGCAGAAGGCGCTGCAGAAGGCTCAGAAGAAGAAGATCCGTCAGGAAGCCCGCCGCTTCGAGAGCCTGCGCAACGACGCCGTGGTGCAGTTCGCCCGCGAGCACCAGCCCTCGGACATCAGCACCCCTTCGTTCGTGAACGACTTCCGGATCTCGAACGTCATCTGCGCCGGAGACAATATCTCCGGCACCGTCATGCTGCATTTCGACATCACGCCGCTTTACGGCGGCTTCCGGCTCTACATGGGCGGCGAACGCAACGGCACCTACGCCTTTGCGAAAGGTCTCGCCTACCCTTCGTCGGACCATTACGGCCGCATCTACACGATGCGCAGCGGCCAGCCCGAACATATCGTGGTGACGTTCTACAACATCGCGCCGGGCGTGGAGCGGCTCGACCGCGTGGACGTCAGCATGGGTCTGGCGCTCAACGCGCTGAACATCATTTCGATGCGTAACGTGCCGATCTTCTGGACCTACTCCGACAAAGCCATCAAAAACTACGTACAGGAAAACGCAAACAAGGTACCAGCTAACTAAAACCAATACAAACTTAAAGTAAAAATGACTACCCAGATCAAATTTACCACTGCCGAAGAAGCCGTCAAGGTTATCAAATCGGGCGACCACGTACACCTGAGTTCCGTGGCTTCGGCTCCCCAGTGCCTTATCAACGCCATGTGCGCGCGCGGCGAGGCCGGTGAACTGAAGGACGTACACATCCACCACCTGCACACCGAAGGCCCTGCGCCCTATGCCGACGAGAAATTCGAAGGCGTGTTCCAGCTCGACTCGTTCTTCGTGGGCGGCAACGTCCGCAAAGTGACGCAGAGCGGCTACGCCGACTACATTCCGATTTTCCTGAGCGAGACGCAGCGCCTGTACCGCTGCGGCGCGGTTCCCTGCAACGTGGCGATGATTCAGGTATCGACGCCCGACAAACACGGCTTCGTATCGCTCGGCACCTCGGTAGACGCGACGCTGGCCGCCGTGGAGACCGCCGATTACGTGCTCGCCGTGGTGAACAAGCACGTTCCCCGCGCCTTCGGACAAGCCATGATCCACTCGTCGAAGATCGACTATTTCGTGCAGGACGACACTCCGCTGATGGAGGCGCACTTCTCCGAGCCGAACGAGACCGAGACGGCCATCGGCAAGCACTGCGCAGCCCTGATCGAGGACGGCGCGACGCTGCAGATGGGCATCGGCGCCATTCCCAACGCCGTGCTGGCGCAGCTGGGCGGCCACAAGAACCTCGGCATCCATACCGAGATGTTCGCCGACGGCGTGCTTCCGCTGGTGGAGAGCGGCGTAATCAACGGCGAAGCCAAGAATATCGACAAGGGCAAGATGGTCTCGACGTTCCTGATGGGTTCGCAGCGCGTCTACGACTTCATCGACGACAACCCGGCCGTATTGATGATGGACGTGGGCTACACCAACGATCCCTACATCATCTCGAAGAACGACCGCGTGACGGCCATCAACTCGGCCCTGCAGGTAGACATCACGGGACAGGTATGCGCCGACTCGCTGGGCACGAAGTTCTATTCGGGCGTCGGCGGCCAGATCGACTTCGTATACGGCGCATCGCTCTCGAAGGGCGGCAAAGCCATCATCGCCATGCCTTCGGTCACCAACAAGGGCATTTCGAAGATCGCTCCCGTGCTCACGCCGGGCGCAGGCGTCGTCACGACCCGCAACCACATCCACTGGTTCGTAACCGAGCACGGCGCCGTAGACCTCTACGGCAAGACGCTGCAGGAGCGTGCCCGCCTGATTATCTCGGTGGCCGATCCTTCGGCTCAGGAGGAGCTGGACCGCGCCGCTTTCGAGCGTTTCGGCCAGCACCACCACTACGTAAAGAACTACATGAGCAAGTAATAAATTATTACGCAATCGAGAAGCGCCCCTGTTACAGCGGGCGCTTTTTTTGTATCTTTACGCAAACAAAAACACCCCGAAATGAAACGATACGCCTGTATACTGCTTGCACTCCTGTTCGCCGGATGCGCCGCGTCCCGCAGGAGCGCCGTCGCAACCGCTCCGCAGGAGAAACAATACGCCGTCATTCTTTCGATGGACGCATTCCGCTGGGACCTCGCAGGCCGCAGCCACACGCCGACGCTCGATTCGCTCGCCCGCGTCGGCACCTATGCCGAAATCTACCCTGTCTATCCCTCGAACACCTTTCCGAGCCATTACGCCATGGCCACGGGCCTGCACCCCGACCACCACGGGGTCGTGAACAACGGCTTCTACGATCGCACGCAGGGACGCCGGCTCTCGGTTTTCGACTCGCTGGACGTCCGCACACCGGGATTCTGGGGCGGAGAGCCGATCTGGAATACGGCGGAACGGCAGGGGCTTACGGCCAACATCTTCATGTGGCCGGGCAGCGAAGTCCCGATCGGCGGCCGTCAGGCGACCGTCTGGACCCGCTACTCGTCCAAACCGGACTACTACCAGCGCGCCGACTGGGTGATCGACGCCATGACGCGCCCCGAAGCGGAGATCCCTGAGCTGGTGATGTGGTACTTCGAAGAACCCGACGCCGCGATGCACACCTACGGCCCCGAATCGCCCGAAGCCGTGGGCCGCGCCGAGCATATCGACTCGGTGCTCCGCTATTTCTTCCGCGAAATACGCCGCTCGCCCGTCTTCGACCGCATCAACTTCATCGTCACGGCCGACCACGGCATGGCCGAGCTTTCGCCCGACCGCTACATCAACCTGCTGCCACTGCTCGACACGGCGCAGGTCGTGCGCGTCGTTCCGGGCACGCCGTTCGGTCTCGAAGTCAAGGAAGAGTATGCGGACCAAGCCGTGCGCACGCTGCGCCGCACGGGCCATATGAAGGCATGGCGGCGCGAGCGGATGCCCCGCCGGTTCCACTACGGCACCCACCCCACGCGTCTGACGAACGTCATCGTCATTCCCGAAACGGGCTGGACGCTCGACTACGCCCCGCAGGAGCGTCCCGTACGCAAGCGCGGCACGCACGGCTTCGACAACCGCGACCGGGATATGCACATGGTATTTTACGGCTCCGGCCCCGCCTTCCGCAAGGGCTACCGACAGCGATCGTTCCAGAACCAGAATATGTATCTTATCCTCTGCCGGCTGCTGGGCATCGAACCGGCCCCCAACGACGGGGAGTGGCGCGACATAAAACGCATGTTCAACGAAAATTAGAAATTATTTTTCTATATTTGTGAACTATGAAGATCAATCGTGCTATATGAGAATCAGCACACCCAAGAGCAGGCAGGATCTGCACATAAAAAAGCGCTACCGAGTGCTTGAAATCGGACCGGGCAACAATCCCTCTTTCCGGGCCGACGTCCTTGCCGACAAGTTTCTCGGCGACGACTCCCACCGCAGCGGAGGACTCCGCATCTATCCCCACCAGAAGCTGGTAAACGCCGCGGCCGAAGCGCTGCCGTTCGCAGACAAGGAGTTCGACTACGTCATCTGCAATCAGGTGCTCGAACACAGCGACGATCCCGCCCAGTTCCTGCGCGAAGTGATGCGCGTGGGCAAGGCCGGATATATCGAAACGCCGAGCCTGCTGGGCGAATGGCTCTTCCCGAAGCAGTCGCACCGGTACGTCGTCCTCTGCATCGGCGACAAGCTGGTGCTGTACGACAAACAGCGCGTTCCGGGCAACTATGCCAACGACTACGGCGAACTGTTCCTCAATTACCTGCCCTATCAGTCGCTGCCCTACAAATTGCTGCCGTTCTCCGAGGGAGAGCTGATGCACGTGCGTTACGAATGGAAAGACGACATCGACTTTCTGGTAAACCCGACGGACGAATACTACAGCAAATTCTTCCTGAAGAAATGGGACCGCCAAATGGTCTGCACGCTCTTTCCGCCGCGCGGATTCGTCACCGAACTGGGACGTACGCTGCGGGCCGCAGCACACGTCATCGGCGACAAACTGCGCCGGTCGCAGGGACGCCGTCCCATCACGCTCGAAGAGTACAGAAAGCTCCATCCGGGAGAACTCAGGTAGCGTCATCGGCGCGCGCGTTACAATTTATAATAGCATCCCCTGCAAAAACATCCGGAAATTTCGGATGTTTTTCTTATATTTGTGCGTGCAATCCTAAATCCCAATTGCCTATGAAGCATTAAAAGCGTATTATGACTTAATTGCGAATCACTTCCGCGCCGTTCCGCACTAAAAGCGCCGGCACATACATATAAAAAGCGTTAGCTTTGTACCTTGCTTTCTGAAAATCTGGAAAATTTTAAGAGCAACCAAGGAATGAAGTTTGACGCTCACGTTTCCAACGTGGGCTTCATTCTGTATTTGGTTGCACAGGTTATTCCAGAGCCTCAGAAAGCAGATCAGAGTTTTGTCCCACGTTTTTTGTATCCCTATCCCAAACTCCCACTTACATATGCCGGGGGACAGGCATTCCGATATTGTCATGAACAACTATCTCCTGCTGATCGGCATCAGCTGCGTCCCTGCCGCAACGGGCATGTGCGCCACGCTGCCGCTCTGGTATCAGAGGCACCTGCGTAATCAGACGATTCACACGCTGGGCCTGACGCTCCTTTTCCTCACCTTGGTAATCTGCCTGCTGCCCGTAATCACGAACGAAAGTTCGGGAATCGGATTCGCGGCCATCGCACTCAGCAGCATCAATTTCTTCCTCTTCCACCATTACGAACGCCTGCTCTACACATTACGGTGCCCCGGCTGCCGCCGTGTAGCGCTCCGCATCCGCGCCATACACCGCAAAACCTACAAGCTTCACTGCAAGCACTGCGGACTCTATACCGATTGGCACGCATAACCGCTCGGCTAAGTCCCAATGCGATAAGCCGCGCAGGGAGTCGCGGAAGAATAAGACAACAGTCTCAGAGATATAAAACGCCGGCATTAAAAAGCAACATCGAAAAGGCGCAATACCGCTTTTCCACGGACTGCGCCATAAATAGGAATACGGCCGCCACGGACCGTATTGCAAATGGGAAAAAGGGCAGGGCAGCTCTTCCCGAACCGTACAACGCGCCCCGTACTTCGGATTAGAACGGCTTTCGCCCCGCGGGAGGATCTTCGGATCTTCCCGCTTTTCATTTACCGCTCCGTTCCGACTCATCCTCTCATCGACGGCACAAAACGCTCAGGCAGGAATAGCGATCCAGCATCAGAGCTCTTCCATGAAACGACAATTCCTCACTGATAGAATAATTCAGAGATTTTTTCTATATTTGCATACAAGACAAAAAACTGATGCCTATGAAGAGATAACTGCACAATTTTTTCTGTTTTCCAGATTTACACGTGCCGATCCGCACTAAAAGCGCCGGTACATACATATAAAAAGCGCCAGCTTTTATTCATACATCTTGAAACTTAGGACACTTCAATCGGTAGTTGTGAATAAAACGGACGCTCACGTTACTGCGTGGGCTATACTGTTTTATTTGACTACCAAGGTATCCTAAGACCGCAAGATGCAAATAAAAGTGTAGTCCCACGTTTTTATATGTCCAGCACAATGAAACCGCCGAGGGACTGGCACTTCAATACCAGCAAGAAACATGAAAAAAATTTATTTCTGCCTTCCGGCAATCCTGACAAGCGTCTTACAGCTTTCAGCACAGGACATCATCACCAAATGTAACGGCGAAGAAATCGAAGCGAAGGTCGCCGAAATAGGCGACACGCAAATCAAGTACCGGAAATATGAAAATGCGCAGGGACCGCTCTACACTCTCCCGGCATCAGAAGTTTTCCTTATCCGATTCGAAGACGGAACCCGCGAGGTCGTAACGCCGCTGGACGCCCCGGCAGTCACCCCGGCCACTGCTGCGGAAACGACCGAAACGGAGAGCAGCACAACAGCTCCAGCGGCTGCGAATGAAAATTATGCACAAATCAACCGGAGCGTAAAGAAGACGAAGGAGCCGCTTCGAGACAAACATTTCCACATCGGACCGTGTGCCGAATTCGGATATGCGGCAATAACGTCCAAAAGCGGAAATATATCGGGCCCCGTCTGCTCGGCCGGAGTGATTGCCGAGTATATGTTCGACAAAATGAGTCCGCACGGTGCGGGTGCAGGAATCAGCTACGACATGTATATGTTCGAAGAGGATTTTGACCTGAACTGCATGAATATGGATTTGTATTACGTCTATCGGCCGCGCGGCCGCTGGAATTGCTTTGCAGGGTTCAAATTCGGAATCCCGGTCAAATCCGAAGCGTCGGGCGTCGACCTGAAGACAGTGACGAATACGGCCGTCGGTATCGAGATGGGCGCAGGATGGGCCACGCGGCATTTCGATCTCGGCGCGGCAATCTTCATGAACTTCAATAGTACGCTCGATATATCCGAAAGCAATCGGATGGTAGGTGTCAAACTCCGGATAGCATATCGCTTTTAAGCCATGAAACAGTTACTGTCATTCATCGTATGCTGTCTGATCGGAGCAAGTTCGGCAGCACAGGATATCATCCTGAAACGAAATGCCGAGCAGATCGAAGCCATCGTGAAAGAGATTACCGATACCGACGTCAAATACAGGAAATTCACGAATACCGAGGGCGTCACCTATTCCATAAGACGCAGCGAAGTGTTCTCAATCACCTATGAAAACGGCACCATGGATCTTTTCGCAGATGAAAAACCGCAGGCTGTCGCCGCGAGCTATCCCTACCCACCCGTTTCCCGCAGCTATTCGCTCGGAGAGCTGTTCGATGAGGGCGGTGTCCGGGGCATTGTCATTCGGGTCTCAGAAGATGGCAGGCACGGGCTGCTCCTGTCGCTCGTGGAAGGAAAAGCGGCATGGGGTTTTATTAACAAAAATCCATTAAAAGAAAAAGGCTTCGCTAGCGGCTGCACCGATACCAAAGACGGCTGGAAAAACATACTGGCCATACGGAAATTAATTGCAAACACGGACTTATTGTGGTCGAACCTGCCTGCATTTTCATGGTGTAAAGACCTCGGTCCGGGCTGGTATCTTCCGGCGCGAAAAGAACTGGAGTCCATATGGAATTTCGGGAGAAGTAATCCGGCCTACACGTATAAGGAGCATAAAGAGGCCATAGAAAAGCTGAATTTACGGCTTGCGGAATACGGCCAGCCGGAACTCGGCCGTATGCGCGACTATTGGAATTCGACGGAAGCAGATGCGAAGAGGGCGCATATATTGGTCTTTACCAATGCACCCTTCAAAAGCTACACAAAAGGAACAGAAAAATTCGCCGAGCGCTTCGTAAGGGCCGTTCACAAATTCTGAACAGAAAGTTATGATGGGGGTGAGGGCCAAGCGGTCCTCACCCATTCTTTTAAAATCGAATAAAAGGCTTGCGACATTCCCGCTAATTACGCCATATTCGCCAAATCGGGCAGCCTAGTCCCCCAACAGGCCAACAAGGACCGCCCCCATATGCCGCCCAGATACGCCCCCTCAAACAGACCGGCAGGCAGAGCCTTGCCTGTAACAGCGGCTTCGTCCCGCCCCGAAGGGTCGGCGATCGTTTTTCAGGAGCTGACAGCAAAAGTACAAGCACAAAAAAAGGTCAGACCTTTCGATCTGACCTTGAAGAGGCGGCTACCTACTCTCCCACGGGAAAACCGCAGTACCATCGGCGTAAGTGAGCTTAACTTCTCTGTTCGGAATGGGAAGAGGTGGAACCTCACTGCTATAACCACCTAAAAGAACGTTTTCGATAAGCGAGTACAAAGAGAATTTATTCACTTTGTCGAGCGAAGAAAACGAAGGACGAAGTCCAACGTTGCTTCAAACTCATCGAAGCCATGCGAGTGATGCTTTTAGTTCATCACAATCCGTCGCACTCGGTATGAGTTGACATATTAGGGAAATGAGATAAAGAAATCTGTAAGGAAGCCGTTCGGGTAATTAGTACTGCTCGGCTTTGACATTACTG
>UMHT01041779.1_pt1 | contig 14775 bp, 9 predicted proteins | sample 1965601 | NCBI WGS metagenome assembly UMHT01 (sample SAMEA4836105, study PRJEB28245) | human gut metagenome | biome: gut microbiome; material: fecal sample | place: Denmark | collected 2008 | reverse complement strand
TATTTCAATGTGGGGATGTAGAACTTCAGATTGATTTTGTTTCACCTTCTTTGTCAGAGAAGTGGAATATGACAGGATGGCCTGTCGGTTTCCTTTCCTATCAAGTTCGTTCAGAAGATAAAAAGGAGCATACGGTGGAAATTTTGTTCGATGTGGATATGGAATGGATGTTTGGTAGGAGGAAGATTGATAGTTGGGTTGAACAAGAGTGGCGGTTTGTCAAGTCTGATAGTTTATATTTAGGTCTGACGGCGGATGGAACATCGTTTTCATGCGATGATAGTCATGTTGTTCTGTCTCAAAAGTTGTGTGCAGAAAATGGAAATAAAGGCATATTGTTAATAGGATACGGAGAAGGGCAGAGGATACAATATATTGGTGAGCGTTTACAACCTCTTTGGAATGACAATGGAAAAGGAGAGGTTAAAGAATTAATGAAGGCTGTTGGAAACAGGTATCAGAAACTTAAGGAAGAATGTAATAAATTGGATAATCTGTGGAATAATAAAGCATTTCAAGTGGGTGATAAGACATTTGCAGAACAGATTCTTCCTTCATATCGTAATTTTATTTCTTCCCATAGGTTTGTGTTATCTTCGGATAATAAGTCATTCTGCTTCGGAGATACTTTGGGTAATGTTAGAGATGCTTATAGGAGTTTTCCTGCTTTGTTATTTTTTAATCGTGTTGATTGGATGAAAAGTTTATTAAATCCAATATTTGAATATTGTGAAGATGAACATTGGAAAAGAAAATATCCGCCTTACGATATTGGATTATATCCGGTTGCAAGCAAACAAATAAAAGTGGATAATTGTGCTGAAGAGGCTGCTGCAAATATGTTGGTGATGACGGTTGCTATTGTGGAGGCAGAACAAGATTTCAGTTATGCTGAATTGCATTGGAGTCATTTGTGTTTGTGGGCAAATTATCTGGAAGAAAAGATGAAAGGTGAAGTTCTTCCTTCTATTGAGTTATTAGATGCAAATGACAAACGTGTGAAATGTGTGCTGGGATTGATGGCTTATCATAAATTGATTCAACTAAAGGATGCATATGAATAAAGTGAAGAAATTTCTAGCAATAATAGAGAATTTAATATTCATGATATTCTGCATGATAGTAATTTTGTTCTTGGTACAGTTATTCTGTTTCACATCGTTTAAAATTCCATCAGATTCTATGGGACCTGCATTAAAAGATGGAGATAGAATATTGGTTAATAAAATGATAAAAGGAGCCAGATTGTTTAATGTGTTTGCTGCTTTGGATAACAAAGATGTTACTATTTACCGGATGCCGGGATTGGGGCATTTTAAAAGAAATGATGTACTGGTTTTTAATTTTCCTTATCAGATGAATCGGTGGGATAGCATCCGGATGAACGTAATGCAGTATTATGTGAAACGTTGTATAGCTTTGCCTGGGGATACATTGGAAATCAGAGGAGGATTTTATAAAGTGCGTGGATGTCGCGAACAGTTGGGAAATTATGAAGCTCAGCAATATCTTGCCGGGCTACAGCAACCGGAAAAACAAGGAATCGTAGTAGGAACATTTCCTTATGATCAAAGCCTAGGATGGAATATTCGAGAGTTCGGGCCATTGCCTATCCCACAAAAGGATCAGATTGTAATAATGAACCATACTACTTATCTTTTATACAGACAACTGATCGCATGGGAGCAAAAGAAAAAAATAGAACTAAAACAGGAACAGGTGTTTATTGGTGATAGTCTTATTCATCAGTATTGCTTTAAAAAGAACTATTATTTTGTATCGGGGGATAATATGGCGAATTCGCAGGATTCCAGATATTGGGGGATGCTGCCGGAAGAATATATTGTAGGTAAAGCTACCCGTATTTGGAACTCAAAAGAAAAATATACCGATCAGATACGTTGGGAACGGATTTTAATGCAGATCAAATAAAGATAGAAGATGTTATTACAGAATAAATATATCGTTCATTTATTAATGCTGTTTGGAGTCATTGCACTTTTAAGTGTTGTGACTGTTTCATCTTATACTATTGCGGTCGGAGATATGGCATATCAGAAGCTATATTTGGGGCATATGTCTATTGTCTTTGTGATATGTACTCTTATGTCTTTGTGCTTAGATTGTAAGAAAAATGCATTTTATTTATCAGTCGTTTGGTCTCTTATTATTTTAGGTGGGGTTGAGGCTGTTTGGGGATTAAGGCAGATATACGGTTTAGCTGTTTCTAATCATTCATTATATGCGCTTACAGGTTCTTTCTACAATCCGGGGCCTTATTCCGGATACTTAGCAATGGTATTTCCTATTTGTTTGAGTGAATGGTTGAATCTAAAAAAGGTGAAGAAACGTACTTGGATCGAGCAAAGTAAATATTGTGTGGCTTTAGGAGTCTTGCTGTTAATTCTTTGTGTTTTACCGGCAGGTATGAGCCGTTCGGCATGGATGGCTGTTGCAATTTCTGGGATATGGGTATATGCTACATACCGTTCATGGGGAACTAGTTTAAGGAAGATAGGCCGAAAATATAAGAAAAGAGTATTTCCGGCTATTATTGCCGGGGGAATGGTATTGATAATAGTTGGTTATGCTCTTTTTCAATTAAAAGTAGATTCGGCTAATGGACGTCTGTTAATTTGGAAAGTGAGTGTTATGGCTATTGTGGAAAAACCTTTCCTTGGACATGGTACTGGAAACTTTGCATCGGCTTATGGAATGGCTCAGGAAAAATATTTCTCCCAAAAAGAGTTTACATCTACAGAAGAATTAGTAGCTGGAAGTCCTGAATACGCTTTTAATGAATATCTGCAAATAGCTGTAGAATATGGAGTCTTATTTCTATTGGTTGTGTTATTGATTATTGTTTTTTGCCTTTGGATAGGAATAACAGAGAAAAGACTAAGTGCATGTGCTGGTTTGATTTCTGTTTTAGTATTTGCATTTTCATCTTATCCAATGCAAATACCCGGATTTGCTATAGCATTCTATTTTTTATTGGCTGCTTGTGTAGTGGGTTCTTCACGGTTACAAATATTGTTCTTTATTATAATGATTGCTTTATTGGGAAGTTACTATTGGAAATATAATCAGTATAATGCTTGTGAAGAATGGTTTAGGTATAAAATGCACTATAATATAGGCGCATTTCGTTTAGCCAAAGAAGGGTATGAGAAAATTTATCCGGAATTGAATGATAGGGGAGCATTTTTGTTTGAATATGGACATTCTTTACATAAGTTGAAAGAATATAATAGTTCTACAGCAATTTTGAAAGAGGCAATGGCACATAGTTGCGATCCTATGATTTTGAACATAATAGGAAAGAATTATCAGGCTATAGGAAAATATGAAAAGGCTGAAGAGTATTTCATACGATCTACTCATCGGCTTCCGGGAAGAATTTATCCATATTACTTGTTGGCAAAGCTTTATGCGGAACCGGAATATCGACATCCGGAGAAATTAAAACAGGCGATTCAGATTGTATTGACGAAGGAACCAAAGGTACAATCGACTGCAATAAGGGAGATGAGAGAAGAAGTGAAACTGCTAAAATAAATGGGTGAAGAAAAAAAATGACTGTACAAACTTGATTAATAGATATTTTTGTCTAAATTTGGCAAACATGATACAAACTTACATACAATATATAAGAAATTATATGTGAGATAATTTAGAATAAACAAACCAATAAATACGATGAAAAATAATTCTACATGGATTTTATTGTGCCTTGCATGTATGATGACGCTCTCTTGTTCCGACAAGAAGAATACTGCAGATGAATCGGAGAAAGGTGTCTCCATAGTCCTTCCGGATACGAAGAATGAAGTAGCTGTTCAGATATTAAAGAAGCGTGATTTTCATCACGAACTGGTGAGTAACGGTAAAATCAATGCCCGTGGCAAAGCCGATCTGCGTTTTGAAACCGGTGAAGTCATCGCTCATATCTATGTGAAGAATGGCGACCGTGTACAGAAAGGACAGAAGCTGGCTGATCTGGATAAATTCCGTCTGGAACAGAAATTATCCCAGTCGGAAGATGCTTTACTGAAAGCCGAACTGGAATTGAAAGACGTACTGATCGGGCAGGGATATTCTCCTGACGACTTTAGTAAAGTCCCTGCCGAAACAATGAAAATCGCCAAAGTAAAAAGCGGGTATGAACAGTCGAAATCCCAGTATGAACTGGCGAAAAGAGAGATGGAGCATGCTACGTTGATTGCTCCTTTTGACGGTGTGGTAGCCAATTTATTTTCAAAGCCTTATAATCCGGCAAATACTTCTGAAGCATTCTGTACTATTATTGATTCCAAAGGAATGGAAGCTGATTTCACAGTGCTGGAAAATGAACTTGCTTTTATCAGGATGGGAGATAAAGTGGTAATTACTCCTTATGCCGGAGGAGATGCGTTTGAAGGCAGTGTATCAGAGATAAATCCATTGGTGGATGCCAACGGCATGGTGAAAGTGAAAGCATTGGTAAATGCGGGAGGAAAACTGTTCAGCGGAATGAATGTAAGGGTAAGTGTCCGCCGTTCGCTGGGAGAACGGCTGGTTATTCCGAAGAGCGCCGTTGTATTGCGTTCCGGCAAACAAGTGGTATTTACCCTGAAAGACGGCAAGGCAATGTGGAATTATGTGAATACGGGACTGGAGAATGCGACAGAATGTGTCGTCTCCGACAAGTCGCAGAAAGGTATCGAGGATGGTCTGCTGGAAGGAGATACGGTCATCGTCACCGGAAATCTGAATCTGGCGCATGAGGCGGAAGTCTATGTTAAATGAAGAATTAAGAATTAAATAATGAATCTATGATAAAATTCTTAATTCAGCGCCCTATTGCCGTATTGATGGCCTTTACCGCCTGTTTCATCATCGGGCTGGTGACGTACTCTACGCTGCCTATATCGCTGCTTCCCAATATCGCTATTCCTGAGATTACGGTACAGGTGGCGTCTGCCAATACCTCTGCCCGGGAATTGGAAAACACGATTGTCAAACCTTTGCGGGGCAGTTGATTCAGGTCTCTACCCTGAAGGATATTCATAGTGAATCGAGAGACGGGGCGGGCATTATCCGCTTGTCATTTGAATATGGAACGAATACGGACCTTGCCTTTATCGAGGTAAATGAGAAGATAGATGCCGCCATGAACTATCTTCCGAAAGAAGCGGAACGCCCGAAGGTAATCAAAGCGAGTGCAACGGATATTCCCGTATTCTATCTGAATCTGACACTGAAGAATGACAGTGCTTACGGAGCTACGGAACAGCACTCCTTCCTTGAATTGTGTGAGTTTGCCGAGTCTGTCATCAAGCGCAGGATAGAGCAGCTTGAAGAAGTTGCCATGGTGGACGTGACCGGAATTTTGGAACGGCAGGTACAAATAGTGCCCGACAAGGACAAGCTCGCCATGATGGGACTCTCCATTGGAGATATCGAATCGGCTTTATCCTCTAATAATGTGGAACCGGGCAGCATGACAGTGCGCGACGGGTATTATGAATACAATATTAAATTCTCGACATTGCTGCGTACAGCGGAGGATGTGGAAAATATCTATCTGCGTAAGGGCGACCGCATCGTACAGTTAAAAGACTTCTGCAAAGTAAGCGTCGTACCTGTAAAGGAAAAAGGAGTATCCCTGTCCAATGGCAAACGGGCGGTGAGCCTTGCCGTCATCAAACAGGCGGATGAGAACATGGATAAGATGAAGCAGGCGCTGGTAGGCACGATGACCTATTTTCAGTTAGTATACCCGGAGATCGATTTCAGCATCAGCCGTAATCAGACGGAACTGCTGGACTACACCATCTCTAATCTGCAACAGAATCTCTCCCTTGGTTTTCTCTTTATTTGTCTGGTAGCGGTTCTGTTTCTGGGAGATGTAAAGTCTCCGCTGGTCATCGGACTCAGTATGGTGGTGTCCATCGTGATCAGTTTTGTCTTTTTCTACCTTTGCAATATGTCTCTCAATATCATTTCACTTGCCGGATTGATCCTGGCATTGGGAATGATGATTGACAGTTCGATTATTGTGACTGAGAATATATCGCAATACCGTGAACGGGGATACTCCTTGCGCCGTGCCTGTGTGACGGGAACCAGTGAAGTGGTCACCCCCATGCTGAGTTCTTCTCTGACGACTATTGCTGTCTTTGCCCCACTGATTTTTATGAGCGGTATTGCAGGCGCTATTTTCTTTGATCAGGCTTTTTCTGTCACTGTAGGACTAATGGTGTCTTATCTCACCGGTATCATGCTGCTTCCTGTGCTTTATCTGCTGGTTTACCGGACAGGTGTCCGCACCCGGAAATGGAAGTGGCTTTCATTCAAAATTAATAACCCGATCAAGGACCACACGCTAGACCGATTCTATGATGCGGGTGTCGACTGGGTATTCCGCCATAAAACGTTCAGTGTACTGTTCTGTGTGATTTCCATTCCGCTTTGCATATTCTTCTTTTTCTTTATAGACAAAGAACGGATGCCCGATATCGAGGAGAATGAACTGATCGCCCGGATAGAATGGAATGAGAATATCCATGTGGATGAAAACAAACGACGGGTGGATGAACTTTTCAAGGAACTGAAAGATGAAGTACTGGAGCAAACAGCCTCTATCGGCAGACAGGACTTCATCCTCAATCGGGAACGGGAACTGTCTTCTTCCGAAGCGGAACTTTATTTCCGTACGGAGACTTCCGACGCTATTGCTCCTTTGGAACAGACGGTATACCGGAAACTGAAGGAACGTTATCCACTCTCTGTCATCTCTTTCTCTCCGCCGGAAACGGTCTTTGAGAAACTCTTTGTGACGGGTGAACCGGATGTGGTGGCGGAATTTTACACCCGTAATAAAGCGGAAGCCCCCAAAGCGGAAGCAATCCGCAGCGTGGAACAGGAACTGGGACGAAAAACCGGAATCAATCCGACAGGTATCGCCTTCGAAAACCAGTTGAATCTGAGTATCAGTAAAGAGAAACTCTTGCTCTACCGTGTTTCCTACAACGAACTGTATCGGGTACTGAAAACGGCTTTCCGGGAAAACAGTGTGACGATGCTGCACTCTTATCAGCAATATTTGCCGATCAACATTGCCGGGGATGAAAAGACTGTGAACGAGGTGTTGCAGGAAACACTGGTGCAGACGCAACCGGACAACCGTGGGAATGTCGATTTTATCCCGCTTCGGGAATTGATTAACGTAGCTCCCGCCGAAGACTTGAAAAGTATTACTTCCGGACGTAATGGCGAGTATGTCCCGTTCGACTTTTACGGCGTGCAGGATGCGAACCGGCTGATGCGTGAAGTGAAACAGGTGGCGGAGGAAACAGGGGACTGGGATACGGGCTTCTCCGGCAGTATCTTCTCCAACAAGGAGATGCTGGATGAACTGGTCGTGATTCTGTTGATCTCACTGCTGCTGATGTATTTCGTTCTTGCCGCACAGTTCGAGAGTTTTCTGCAGCCGTTGCTGGTACTGGCGGAAATCCCGATTGATGTGGCATTTGCCTTACTCTTGCTCTGGATATGCGGGCATACGCTGAATCTGATGTCTGCCATCGGTCTGATTGTGACCTGTGGTATTGTAATCAATGACTCTATCCTGAAACTGGATGCGATCAATGAACTGCGCAAGGCAGGCGTTCCTTTGCTGGAAGCTATTCATGAAGCAGGCCGCAGGCGTCTGCGTCCGATTATCATGACTTCGCTGACGACCATCTTTGCCATGGTGCCGTTGCTGTTCTCCTCGGATATGGGATCGGAACTGCAAAAGCCGTTGTCTATCGCCATGATAGGCACGATGTCCATCGGTACGGCGGTCAGCCTCTTTATCATACCGCTGCTTTACTGGTTTATCTATCGGGGAAAAAGCGGGAATCACAAACCAAATGAAAAACATGTTGAATTATGAAGAAATCATCCGTTCTTTTTGTATTGATGGCAGCATCGGGGATATGTTTCTCTTCAGTATATGCCCAGAAACGTCTGGTGCTGGACTTGAACCAGACTATCGCTTTAGCTAACGACAGTTCGCTGGAGTCATTCCGCACACAAAATATGTATCTGTCCGGTTATTGGGAATACCGGACGTACCGGGCAAACCGTTTGCCGAGTCTGACAATGGACCTTACCCCGGCACAATATAACCGGGATATCACGAAACGTTATGATTCGGGACAGGACCTGGATGTCTACCGTACGCAACAGTCATATTATGCCTATGGAGGATTAAGTGTCCGTCAAAATCTGGACCTGACCGGAGGTACGTTCTATCTGGAGTCGAACCTTGCCTATATGCGTAATTTCGGGGATAATAGTGCGACGCAGTTTACCAGCGTCCCGATACGGCTCGGTTATTCGCAGAGCCTGGTCGGGTATAATCCTTTCAAATGGGACCGGAAGATCGAACCGCTGAAATACGAGCGTGTGAAAAAGGAATTTCTTTATAATGTGGAAAAGGTTTCGGAAACGGCGACGAATTATTTCTTTTCGCTGGCGATGGCGCAGGCGGAATACAAACTGGCAAAGGAGAACCTCGCATCTACGGATACTTTGTACCGCATCGGACAGCAACGGCACCGGATCGCCGCTATTTCACAGGCGGACCTGTTGACTTTAAAGCTGGATAAAGTGAATGCACAGAATACATTGCAGAATAGGGCAAGCGCCTTGAAACGGGCAATGTTCTCACTGGCATCTTTTCTGAATCTGGATAAGAATACCCAGATCGAACTGGAGCTTCCTTCACGCCCAAGTATGATGGAGATTCCGGTGGATGAGGCTTTGAGATGGGGAAGGAGCAATAATCCGCAGTTGCTGGAACTGAAGCAGAATGTACTGGAAGCGGAGCGGAATGTGGACAGAACAAAGAAGGAATCCCGTTTCAATGCCAGCGTGAATGCCAGTATCGGTTTCAACCAGGTGGCGGAAAACTTCGGAGATGTGTATCATAAACCGATGCAGCAGGACTTGGTAGCGGTCAGCGTATCGATTCCGCTGCTGGACTGGGGCGTTCGTAAGGGCAAATACAACATGGCACGGAATAATCTGAATGTAGTGAAGATTTCGGCACGTCAGGATGAGATCAGTATTGAGGAGGAAGTCATCATGACGGTGAGTGATTTTAATATCCAGCAGCAGTTGATTGCCAGTGCGGAAGAAGCGCTGGACCTGGCGATACTGGCTTATAATGAGACAAGGCAACGTTTTATTATCGGTAAAGCGGATATTAATAGTCTGACGCTTTCGCTCAACAGGCAGCAGGAGGCGCAGCGCAACTACATTTCTGCCTTGCAGAACTACTGGCTGAATTATTATAAAATACGTCGTCTGACTTTATTCGATTTTGCTACGAAGCTTTCTCTTTCGGATCGTTTCGACTTTAATGGAGGGAGACTGATCAGATAGTAATTTCTTTTGAGATATAGACAAATGAATCATGCAAGATATAGGTTCTGAAATTAAGAAGTCATCAAAGGCTTCCGCTTTTACGCTCATTGTCGCTTTTATCAGCGTGGCGTTGGTCGGGCTGGCACTTGTTCCGTTGCTGCCGGTGAAGCTGAATCCGTCACGGACCTTACCCGGATTTTCTGTGTGGTTCGGCATGGGAGGGACTTCGGCGCGTGTCGTGGAGATGACGGCTACCAGCAAACTGGAGGCGATGCTTGCCCGTGTCAAGGGAATACAAAGCATATCTTCGACTTCCGGCAATGGCTGGGGAAGTATAAATGTGAGTCTGGACAAGCATGCAGATGCGGCTGTCGCACGTTTTGAGGCTTCGACCATCATTCGTCAGACTTGGCCGGAATTGCCGGCGGGAGTTAGTTACCCGTACATTCAGATGGCAAGTCCGGAGCAGAAAAGTCAGGGACCTTTTATCGCATTCACGATTAATGCGCCTGCCACTCCCAGTCTGATTCAGAAGTATGCGGAGGAACATATAAAGACACGCCTTGCGCAGCTTCCGGGAATCTATAAGATAAACGTCAGCGGAGCCACACCGATGGAATGGCGTCTGGAGTATGATTATGAGCAGTTGCGTGCGTTGGGGGTGAGTACGGATGAAATTAGTCAGGCAGTCGGTCTGCATTATCAGAAAGAGTTTCTGGGGACTTATGATGTGGAACAGGCGGCTTCGGGCAAGGAATGGATTCGGTTGGTGCTGATGCCCGAACATGATAACCGGGAGTTTGACGCCGGGCAGATACAGGTGAAAGTGAAGGATGGGAGAATCATCCGCTTGGACGAACTGGTGAAGGTCGTCCGTATGGAAGAGCAGCCTCAGAGTTATTACCGGATCAATGGATTGAATTCGATTTATCTGTCTGTTGTCGCTGAAGAGGCGGCTAATCAGCTGGAACTGAGCAAAAAAGTACAGGCGTGTATGGATGATATCAGACTGTCGCTTCCGGCGGGATACGAGATTCATACCAGTTATGATACTACAGAGTTTATACATGACGAGCTGAACAAGATTTATTTGCGTACGGGAGTGACGGTGGCTATCCTGCTCTTGTTTGTACTGCTGATTACTTTCAGCCCCAAATATCTGTTTTTGATTGTCACCAGTCTGACCGTGAATATGGCAATAGCCGTTATCTTTTATTATGTCTTCGGGCTGGAAATGCAGTTATATTCTTTGGCGGGCATCACGGTTTCACTGAATCTGGTGATTGATAATACGATTGTGATGAGTGATCATTATCTTCGATGTAAAAACCGGAAGGCGTTCATGTCTGTATTGGCGGCTACACTGACAACAATGGGAGCGTTGGTCATCATCTTCTTTCTGGACGAGAGGATTCGTCTGAATCTGCAGGATTTTGCCGCAGTGGTGATGATTAATCTGGGAGTTTCATTATTGGTTGCTCTGTTCTTTGTACCTTCTTTGATTGACAAAATCGGGTTGAAACGACGCAGGAAGTCTTCTCTGACTGGAGTGAAGAGAAAATGGAAAATGGGGAATACCCGTTTCTTAGGATGGCTGCGTTCGAAGATGCGAAGGGGGCCGGTCTATTTCAGTCATTTCTACAGGTGGCTGATACAGAGGCTTTGCCGCTGGAGAGTAGCGGTTTGTCTGTTGCTGTTGCTGGCATTCGGATTACCGGTCTTTCTGTTGCCGGAAAAGATGGATGGGGATGGCAAATGGGCAGAGATTTATAATAAGACACTGGGGACTCCTACCTATAAGGAAAAGGTGAAACCGATAGTGGATAAAGCGTTGGGAGGAAGTCTGAGGCTGTTTGTGCAAAAGGTGTATGAAGGGAGCTACTTTACCCGGAATGAGGAGGTGGTGCTTTATGCCAACGCCAATTTACCGAACGGCAGTACGCTTGAACAGATGAATACACTGATCAAGCGGATGGAAACTTATCTGAGCGAGTTCAAGGAGATCAAGCAGTTTCAGACATCGGTAGAAAGCGCCCGCAGGGCATCTATCAGCATTCGTTTCACAAAGGAAAATCAGAAAAGCGGGTTCCCATATACGCTGAAAGCTAACATGATCAGTAAAGCTCTCCAGTTGGGGGGAGGAGATTGGAGTATCTATGGATTACAGGATCAGGGATTCAGTAATAGTGTACGCGAGAACGCGGGATCATTCCGGGTGAAAATGTACGGATATAATTATGATGAACTTTATAGCTGGGCTACAAAACTGAAAGAGGTCTTATTGTCTCATCGCCGTATCAGGGAAGTTACGGTCGGTTCTAATTTCTCGTGGTGGAAGGATGATTATCAGGAGTTTTATTTTGAGCTGGATAAACAACGGATGATCGGAGCGGGGATCGGAGCCGGAGAACTGTTTGCTGCTATTCGTCCCATATATGGGCGGAATCAGGAAATCGGTTCCGTTGTTACCGAAGATGGAACGGAAAAAATCAAACTCTCTTCCCGCCAGTCGGATCAGCGGGATATATGGGCCATGCAGTATTATCCTTTCCGTGTAGGCGATAAAGAGTATAAACTGGCGGAACTGGCTAAGGTAGAGAAGGGACAGATGCCGCAGGAAGTGGCGAAGGAGAATCAACAATACCGCTTATGCTTGCAATATGAGTATATCGGTGCGTCGGAACAGGGAAATAAGTTGCTGAAAAAAGACCTGGAAGAGTTTAATGAACTTCTCCCGATGGGATATAAGGCGGAAGCGGAAAGTAATAACTGGTCATGGGGTGGAGGTGCCAACAAACAGTATCGCTTGCTCCTGATTGTGATTGCTATCATTTTCTTTATTACAAGCATTCTGTTCAATTCGTTGAAACAGCCGTTAGCGATCATCTTTGTCATTCCGATCTCTTATATCGGTGTGTTTCTGACGTTCTACTGGTTCAAGTTGAACTTTGACCAGGGTGGTTTCGCTTCGTTCATTCTGCTCTGCGGTATCACAGTGAATGCCAGTATTTATATTTTAAATGAGTACAATGCGATTCGAAAACGCTTTCCCTGCCTTTCTCCTCTTCGTGCTTACGTGAAGGCATGGAATACGAAAGTGATCCCCATTTTTCTGACGGTTGTTTCTACCATCCTTGGCTTTATCCCCTTTATGGTGGGAGCAGAGAAAGAAGGTTTCTGGTTTCCTTTGGCTGCAGGTACTATCGGTGGATTGGTAATGTCCGTGATCGGCGTGTTTATTTTCTTGCCGGTACTGACTTTGAATAAAAAGAAGATGATGGTGAAGAAGCCTTGAAGAAATAAATTAGCTATTAGCATATTTCGATTAGCTAATAGCTAATTTGTTTTTGCTAATAGCTAATCGAAATAAGGTATAGGAGATAATTCACCAGTTATTTCCTGCATTGCTGCTGCCGATCAGCATTTCTACCCGTTGCTTATACAAGTTGGCTCCCTCAGCGATGTTCTTTCCCGCATCTGCGGTTCCCATTCCGTAAACAACAACAGGCGTTTGCCACGACATCCCCGAATGAATGGCACTAACCTGATAAGGACGTAAAAGCTCATCCACTGTGAAGCGGTTTCTGCCTCCGCTACGGTATGCTTCATATTCGGAACCTGTGGTGGTTACTACTGTCAATGGTTTCCCGGCTACTGCCGGAGTCTTGGAAAGGAAGGTGAATACTTCGTCCTGCCATTTTTTGAGCAATGACGGCGCAGCCATCCAATGAAAGGGAAATTGATAAATGAGGGCGGAAGCATCGGAAATGATTTTGCTCCATTCGTCAACATCAAAAGAAGCGCCTTGCTGGTCGTAAAGATTGAATACTGCTACGCCTTCAATATCACTCACAGCATCAATCAGTGCTTTGTTTGCTTGTGATTCCTTCATATTGGGATGCGCCAGGAGAATCACCACTTTTCTTAAATCTTTATTCATAATCAATCGGGTATTTAGGATGAAACAACTACATCTATAATATAAAGGTCTAAAAATAAGAAAAAGTTTTCGAAACTCAATATCTTAATTAAAAATAAAAGAATCTCTCTTTGCTTTTGAATTTGTATTTTTGCAGGCACGTCCGTAAGGCGTTATTTTAGATAATAAATTTATATATGATAGATTTCACCCAATTTCCTTCTCCTTGCTATATTATGGAGGAAGAACTCTTGCGAAAGAACCTGTGTCTGATAAAAAGCGTAGCCGACAGGGCAGGAGTAGAGATTATTCTCGCCTTCAAGTCATTCGCCATGTGGCGTTCATTTCCGATATTCCGCGAATACGTGGAGCATTCCACAGCAAGTTCTGTGTATGAAGCGCGTCTGGCATTGGAAGAATTTGGAAGTAAAGCCCATACTTATTCTCCTGCGTATACGGAACAGGATTTTCCGGAAATCATGCGTTGCAGCAGCCACATCACTTTTAATTCAATGGCACAGTTCCGTCGTTTCTATCCGATGACAGTGGCCGAAGGAAGCGGAATCTCCTGCGGTATCCGTGTGAATCCCGAATATTCGGAAGTAGAAACAGAACTTTATAATCCGTGCGCACCCGGTACCCGTTTCGGAATGACCGCCGACTTATTACCGGATACCTTGCCCAAAGGAATCGAAGGTTTCCATTGTCATTGTCACTGCGAATCTTCTTCTTTCGAGCTGGAACGTACTTTGCAGCATCTGGAAGAGAAATTCTCCCGCTGGTTCCTGCAAATTAAATGGCTGAATCTGGGAGGCGGGCATCTGATGACCCGAAAAGATTATGATACAGAACATCTGATTAAATTATTGCAAGACCTGAAAGCACGATATCCTCATTTGCAGATCATCCTTGAACCCGGTTCTGCTTTTACATGGCAGACAGGAGTCCTGACTTCGGAAGTGGTAGATATCGTTGAGAGTCGCGGTATCAAGACGGCTATTCTGAATGTGAGTTTCACCTGCCACATGCCCGATTGTCTGGAAATGCCTTATCAGCCTGCCGTTCGTGGTGCGGAGATGGGGAATGAAGGAGAATTTATTTATCGTTTGGGAGGTAATTCTTGTTTGAGTGGTGATTATATGGGAGTATGGAGTTTCGATCATGAGTTGCAGATCGGAGAACGGATTGTGTTCGAAGATATGATTCACTATACTATGGTCAAGACAAATATGTTTAACGGAATCCATCATCCCGCCATCGCTTTGTGGACAAAAGAAGGGAAAGCGGAAATATACAAGCAATTTTCTTACGAAGACTATCGGGACCGAATGAGTTGATAATCAAAACAATTGTTTGTTTGCGGAAACAAAGTGTGCAGATTCTTGTGAAAAAAAGATGCAGAATGTTTGCAGAATTACGGAAAATCCCTACCTTTGCAACCGCAAACGAAAAAATGC
>UMHT01036660.1_pt1 | contig 14794 bp, 12 predicted proteins | sample 1965601 | NCBI WGS metagenome assembly UMHT01 (sample SAMEA4836105, study PRJEB28245) | human gut metagenome | biome: gut microbiome; material: fecal sample | place: Denmark | collected 2008 | reverse complement strand
CGAGAGAGAACAGCGCGAGCGCAACGAAGCCGAAAACACGGAGTACGCAGCCATTTTGCAGAAGAACCAAATTTTGCAGATGAAGATGCAGGCTGCAGCCGCTGAACAGTTGAGAGAGAACCCGAACACCGCCGCGGATGCCGATCGTATCATTCGCGAGAACGTGGCCAACGGCAGACAGACGAAAATCATGTTTATGCGTGATTTGGTAATGGTGTCCGATGCCACACCCGGCGGCATTGTTCCCGTCAAGGTGCAGGATATTCTCCAGCCGTTGGTGGAAGGCCTGATTTTGGACAAAGTGGGTTTGCCCATGCCTACAGGTTTGGCGGGTGACTACATCTGGCCGACTTATGAAACGGTTGAGGCTACCATCCAAGGCGAAGGCGTGGCACTGACTGACACGGAAATTTCGATGTCGAAACTTACAGCATCGCCGCAACGTATCGGCATTGCGATTCCTGTTACCCGTCAGGCTATCAACCAGACAGAGGGAATATTGGAAATGATTGTAAGACAGTTGATGCCGCTTTCGGTGACTATGTTGCTGAATAAGATTTTGTTCAGCACGACGAAAGTAACGGGCGCAACATCCCTCGTCGGCCCGTTTGTCGCTTTGGCTTCTTCGCCTATTTCGTTCAGTGCAGAACCTACGTTTAAGGAGTTCAACAAGATGAAAGCCGACGTACTGGCTACAGGCGTGGACGGTGAGCACCTGTGCTGGGTAATGACGAAGGCGCAAAAAGCCATTGCCGAAGCCACACCGAAAGACGCAGGTAGCGGCATTATGGTTTGTGAGAACGACCACATCGCAGGTTTGCCGGTGTTTACAACTAACTACATCGGTCAGAACTTCATCGGTTTGGGCGACTGGCGTTATCAGCCTATGGGATTGTTCGGCGACATTTCCTTCATTGTGGACCCGTACAGCCAGGCACGCAAGGACGCGGTGGATTTCGTTCTCAACGTAAACTATGGTACGGTTACACTTCGAGACGAAGCCTTTGCACTGGCTAAGGTAGGAGCCGCAGCAGCATTAGCAGGTACAGGCGGAGGCAGCAGCGAAACCGGTAAGTCCTAAACAGTTTGTAGATACGTTTAACAGATAAAAGTTTTGACTATGGCGGCAGTGGATTTACAGCTTTTCAAAAAGCACGTTAGGGCCGATGATTTTGCGGATGATTATTTGTCCCACCTGTTAGAAACCGCAGAAGAAGCGGTGGTCATTGCGACCAATCGAACGCGGGATGAGTTGTCCGCTATGGGAAACGGGACATTTCCCACCCCGTTAAAGCACGCTATTATGCTTTTAGGGGCGCACTGGTATAACCAACGGGAAAGCGTTAGCACCACACAGATGCACGCGGTTCCGGATTCATTGCAAGCCTTAGTCAAACCTTATCGAAAATTAGTTGAAGATGATAGCGGGACGGATGAAGTATAAAATCGTTTTGCTGGAGCCTGTGGCCACGACAAACAAGTTCGGCGAAGAGGAAAACAGTTACACGGAAACACGGACGGTCAACGCAGAGCGAGTAAAGCACAGCGGAAACCTAAGCGAAGAAGTGGGCGAGCATTTTCCGGATTACCGGGTAGAGTTCAACATCAGGGACGCGCATCCAGTGGAAGAGAACTGGAGGGTTCAGCAGTTAGGCGGGTATTTGTACACCGTTACTAACATCATTCCGAACATCGATAAGGGTATGAAAACTTTGGTTTGTGTAAGGGTTAATGAGTAATGGCGACTTTCCGATACGACGATAAGAATTTGCAAAGGCTTTACGGCGAATTGGACGAAAAGCACCGTTTGAAGGCTCTAAGGGGAGCGTTCCGAAAGGAGGCAAACCGAGTGCGCAAAGAGGCTATTAAAAACTTGCGGGGCAGCGGAATAAAGACTGACAAGGATTTGGAAAAGGGTGTAAGGTCAGTTGTTCCGAGGAAACGGCTTGGATTTGGTGTCACGGTAGGCACGAAGGGGTCGAAGAAAAAAGGTGTTACGGCTGGAGTTCACACCAACCGGCGAGGGCTTAAAAAACCTATCCTGATTTGGGCGGAGGACGGAACGAAACCGCGAAAGACAAAAGGCCGCAAAGATAGAAAAGGGCATTCCACCGGACGGATGAAGCGGTACGGCTTTATGGCCAAGACACGGGCCGCAGTAGTCGGGAAAGTGGAAGCGGAGTTAAGGGAAGAAGTCGCAAACTATGTAATCAAAACAGCAAAGAAATATGGATGTACCTAAGACATCGTTAAGCGCGGGGGAAATCATTCGCGATATGCTTCTTTCTAATGAGCTGGTAAAGAAGCGCACGAACAAGATTTTTCCCATCAGTACGGATAAGGCGGTTTTGCCTTACATCCTTTACCAAAGGGGCGCACTGGAGCACAACCCGACCAAGACCGCGCCCGGAGCGGACACGGCGGTAGTAAATGTATATTGCTATGCCGCAACTTACGCGGAATCTGTGGAGTTAAGCGAAGCCGTTAGGGCGGCTTTGGATTACAAGCAAGGCGAGAAGGACGGGCTGGTAATGCGCAGTTGTATGCTTGTCGGAGCCGAGGAAGACTACGAGGACGATGCCTTTGTGCAGCATTTAGAGTTTAACGTAAAAATCTGATAAATTATGTATTGTAACGGTAGTGATATGTTGTTATACGTGGGCGACAAGGCTTTTGGCCATTGCTCTACGCACACAACGACGATGAACAGCGAAACAAAAGACCGAGCCGTGAAACCGGCAGCGTCAGCCGCAAAGTCTTCGGGACTTTGGAAGCAGAAGGGCGTAACAGGTTTGAGCATCAGCATTTCAGCCGACGGCCTTGTTTTTTCCGGCGAAGAAGAAACCGGGTACCCCACTTTGGTAGGACTTTGGAAGAAGGGCCAAAGCGTGCAAGTTAAGTGTATGGAGCGCGGCAAGACTGACAAGCCTTATCTGGCTGGCAGTTTTATCATTGCTTCTTTGGAACGTACAGACCCGGCGCAGGATGATGCAACCTACAGCATCAGTTTGGAAAATGACGGCGAGCCTACGACGCTGGACGAAACCGCCTTTACTGGTGAAGAAAGCGACAGCGGAGATTCTTAATGAAATCTTTTAAGGTATATGAAAAGATTGGAAATCAGGATTAACAACGAAGCATACCCTTGTCGGCCAACGATGGGGGCTATGCTTCGTTTTAAGCAAGAAACAGGCCGGGAAGTCACAGAGATTAACCCGGCAAGTTTTTCGGATTTGTGCACTTATCTGTGGTGCTGCATTACGTCGGCTTCCAAACGGGAAGGGAAAAAGTTCGATATGTCTTTAATGGACTTCGCGGACAGCCTGACCCCGGAGGATATGGCCGAATGGACGGGAGCCTTGCAAGAACAGGCGTCCGGCAAGGAAGAGGCCACCGCAGAGGAAAAAAAAACTTTGATATAGTTCGTTTGCTGGGCTTTTCGTTGGGGTGTGTGCGTCTTAGCTACGACGATTTTTGCAGGCTCACCGTTGAAGAGTTTGAAAGCGTCTGCAAGGCGTACACAGACCAACAGAAGGCAAAAGACCGGGCGGACTGGGAGCGCATCAGGATATTAGCAGCAATAAACGTGCAACCGCACACAAAGAAGAAGATAACGCCGCAAAGATTGCTCCCGTTCCCGTGGGATAAGAAAACGAGCAGGGAAAGTGATAACCTTACTTTTGAGGAACGAAAGAAAAGATGTAAAGAAGCAATAGCCAGAATGGGCGAAACATTTTAGGATATTTAGGTATGGCAGGGAAAAGCACCATAGCAATTACATTTAGACTGGATAGCGACGCGAAAAAGTTCAAAGACCTTATCCATAGTTCGGAGGATTTGAAAAAGGTTCTTTCGTCGGCGGTGGTGGAAGCTGACTCGCTGAAAAAATCCTTAATCAACTGGAGCCAAGGCGTGCAGGCAATCAACGCGATTACAAGCACGTTGGGAAGTGTTTCGTCGGCTTTGTCCGATATGTCGGGAAAGCTAAAGGGCTTACAGCAGGATAACATCCTTACGACCCAATTAACGGGAAAGACCGGCGACGAAATGTTGAAGCTACGCAATAGCGTGCAGGCGGTTGCAGAGCATTTCGGCACGGGATTTAATGAAACATTGCAGGCGGCCAACACGCTTGCAAAGAGCTTTGGCATAAGCATCGAGGACGCTATGCAACTGGTTCGGGACGGACTGGTCAGCGGAGCCAACGCAAACGGCGATTTTATAGACACGTTAAAGGAATATCCGCGATACTTCAAGGAGGCCGGGCTGTCAGCAGAAGAGTTTGTCGCTATTTCTACCAATGCCACAAAACAGGGCGTGTTTTCGGATAAGGGCGTGGATGCCATCAAGGAAGCAAACATAAGAATCCGGGAAATGACTACGGCCACAGCAACCGCACTGGAGAATATAGGCATTTCATCGGAAGAGGTACAGCAAGAATTACAGCAAGGGAGCATAACCACGTTTGAAGTTATGCAGCAGGTTGCGGCCAGACTAAAGGAATTGCCCGCAAGTTCGTCGGCAGTCGGAGCAGCCCTCGCGGATATTTTCGGAGGCCCCGGAGAGGACGCAGGACTTGAATACATCAAGACGCTGGACGGAATCAAGCTCAGCATGGAGGAAATCAAGGCGGCCACGCAGGGAACAGCCGAGCAGCAGGAAAGACAAATCAAGATGCAGGAGAGCATCAAAAACGGTTTGTCAAGCATCATCGATTTATCCAAGATTTATACAGACGTGCGGCCTTATGTGGATTTGACCGCACAGATAGGCATGGCGGCCATCGGCATGGGCAGTATGGTCAAGACGGTTAAGTCGATGAATACGGGCTTTACCGCTTTTATTCGTTCCGTGAAGGCGGCCAAGACGGCTACAGCGGCTTTTAAGGTTGCGTTAAGCGGCTTACTCATTTCGACGGGTGTAGGGCTGGCCATCTGGGCACTTTCCGAGGCTTTGGCATATCTTATCGGGCAGGCTGGAGAGGCCGCAAACAAGATAGATGATTTGAAGGAAGCCGAGGAATTGTTTAAGAGTACGGCAGCGAACGCCAAAGTCGAGATAGACAAGGAAATCAAGTCTTTGGGCGAACTGATAGAATCCAAGCAGGACACGACCGAAGCCGTTCAGAGGCTTAACAGCACCTACGGGAACGCATTCGGCACCTACAAGACCGCGTCCGAATGGTACGACGTATTGACAAAGAAAAGCAGCATTTACGCCAAGCAAGTAGGCTACGAAGCGCAGGCAAGGCGGTTGGCTACATCCATAGCCGAGAAAGAAATCGCTTTGGAGAAGAACGCGCAAAAGCAAAGGGAGTTGCAGGAATCCGGCAACGCGCAAGATACCTACAAGTATCTTACACACGATTTGCAGGGACGTATTATGATAGGTACGGGCCGCGTCGATACCAAGGAAATGAAGGCCGCCAAGAACGAGGCCAAAGAATTAAACAGTGAGCTGGGCGACCTTCAAAAAGAAATGGGCTTTGTTCAGGGTAAGCTGGATGAGTATGCGGCCAGTCTAAGACAGGCGCAAGGAACAATAACCGAACAGACGGAAGCCGTTAGGGTAAACGAAATGACTTGGCAACAGGTCAGCGACGCAATAAGCCAGACGGAGAAGTCCCTGAAGAACACGACCGACGCAAGACAAATCGCAAACCTGAAAGCCTATAACGAGCAGTTGAAGGCAAGGAAGGAAACTTTAGAGGCTACTTTGGGACTTTCCGCGAAAAAAACCGGTACCCAGGCATCCGACGACACGAAAGAACCGGTTTTGCCGAGTTCACTTGATAGCGTGAAGGACTATAACGACGCGATCGCGTATTGGCGCAACATTCAGGAAACGGCCAACAAGGAAGAATATGCCCGCATACAGGAGATTATAACAGGACTGGAAGCGCAAAAGGATGCTTTTACGGGTGTGAAGGAGGAAAGCGTGGAGGCAGCGGATGAATATATACCTAAAGCCGTCGAAGAGCTTAACACCATCAAGCAACTTAGCGACGCCATAGCCTATTATAAGGCCGTACAGGAAGAGCAGAACACGGGTGAGGCAGTTAATACCCAAAAGACAATAAACGCGCTGGAGGCGAAAAGAAATGCTATGCTGGGGCTTCTGAACGTCCCGACTATGCAGGAGGAAACCGGCGAAATAGAATCCCTGACCGGAAAGGATTTGGAGATACGGTTGCAGCTTATCGGACTGGATGAGGTTAAAAAGAAGATTGCGGAACTTAACAGCCTTATGGCCACGGCATCCGATGAGCAGAAAGGCGATATTTCCGACCTTATAGACACGTGGAAGGGCTACGAGAACATTTTAAGCCGGAGCGTATCAAGCGCGCCGACCGTGCAGGAAAGTCTGGGGGCGATAAGCAGCGCAATGTATAACGTCGGCGGAGCCGTCGGTGATAGCGCGCAACAATGGCTGCAGTGGGGTGCCAATACCCTGAACGCAATATCGTCGGCAATACCGGCCATCATGTCGCTTGTTACCGCCAAGAACGCGGAAGCGACGGCCAACACGGCGGCGGCAGCATCCGGAGCGGCAAGCAGCGTGGCGAGCATCCCGTTCGTCGGCGCAATATTGGCCGTTGCGGCGGTGGCCAGCGTCATAGCGGCGATAATGAGCGCGCCGAAGTTTGCCGAGGGTGGTATTGCATACGGCCCGACGCTTGGTTTGTTCGGTGAATATCCGGGAGCCAGCAACAACCCGGAGGTAGTTGCGCCTTTGGACAGGTTGCGCAGCCTGATAGAACCGTCCGAAGGTTTTAACGGTGATGTTCGCTTTGTCATTGACGGCGACAAGCTGGTGGGCATTTTGAACAGACGTAACAGACAATCAAAGAGGAGTTAAGGCCATGAGCAAGTTTTTACGATATATGGGCGAATTTCTTAGCCACGCCGGGGTCGTGTGGCGGGTGGAAATTTTGCAGGAAGCCGAGCAAGCCTTCCCCAATGTCGGAAGTCTGACGTTTGAAGCGGAGGAGGCTTTGCTTATGGAGTGGGAAGAGAAAAGCAAAGAGGAAGTTATACAGGGCTGCATGGCTACTATCAAGCTGGAAAGCCCCGGCGACAGGACGTATGAGGATTTATATACCATAGAAGTAGGGCGCATCCGTATGGATGTTTACCGGGCTGGGGTGCTTTACTGGAGTGGGTTGCTGGACGCTGAATTTTACGAGGAACCCTACGAGAAGGCCGCGAACTATCCGGTCAGTCTGAAATTTTCGGATTTCGGGGTATTGAACCGCCTGAAATATGATTTAGCCGGTATGCGTAGCATCAAGGAAATTATTACTTATTGCCTGCAACGGGCGGGCCTCAACACGGAACTCAATACATCCCTCGTAAGTCTTTGCGCGGCTGGAAGCACAACGCCCGTCGATTTGTCGGATATTAATGTAAGAAGCGATAATTTTTTTGATGAAGACGGCGAGGCTTTGACGCTGGAAGAAGTGTTGGAGGGCATTTTACAGCCGCTTGCCTTGCGGATTGTGCAACGCAGTGGCAAAGTATATGTGTACGACCTGAACGGGCTTTATAGCAAGGGAAAACAAACGGCCATAGTCTGGGACGGGGCCTCTCAAACTATGGGCGTGGATGTTGTTTACAATAACGCAAAAATAACGTGGAGCACATACGCGCAGAGCGGCAACCTTTTGCCCACAACGTGCTGGACTTTGCCGGTTGATAAACAGCTTATAGCGTTGAACAACCTTAGCGGCGGCACGCACGGGAAAGCGAAGTATTTCAGTTACCATTACAGTACGGAGCTTAAAGACTGGCTGGACGCAACGGATAGCGGCTTTACGCTTTGGATAGCCGGAGAAGGTCAGAATGCGCAAATACTGGAAGAAGAAGCGGTCAAATTCTTTAAGATAGTACCGCAATACGATGGCGAGGAATCCGAAGGGATTGCCCTGTTTTATAAGGCAGCGGCTGGATATTGGATAGGCTCCAGTAGTAATAATCAAAGCGGATTTAAGACGACCGCTTATGGATGTAATCCGGCTTATCTGGCAGACACCGCCGCCGTAGTGGAATCGCCTTTGTTCAAGAGTGGCGAAGCGTGGCTGCCGCCTGTAAACAAGGCTAATGATTTGCTTTTACGGGTAAGCCTGAATTTGCTGTTAGACCCGCGCATTAATCCGTTTGAACAGGCGGTAAACTGGATGAAGTACATGGAGCAAAAGGACTGGCAAGACCAATGGAAGTCGCAGGGAAATTACGTTTATATTCCGGTTTGTGTTAAGTTTCAACCGGATGGAGGCAGCGATGTATATTGTTGGGATAACCGGGAAATAGTAAAAACGCCTGTTAGTTCACCAATCAAGAGCCTTAACGGGACTTTTGGGAAGTGGCAGAGATACACCGAGGAAGCCGACGGAACGCCCGGCGTATGGGGGTATTTGTGTTATTACGACGAACAGAACCGCACGGAGGGAAGCGGCGTCGCAAACGGTTGGGGAAAGAATCGACCGGCGATTAATCCGCACGGAGATAGGATAATAACCTTGCTGGAAAATTGCGAAGATGGCCAGTACATACCTTACCCGACCTTTGGAGGCGGCAAGATATGGGTGGAAGTGCTTAAAAAAGGATGGATGATAAACGATGCCGGGCAGAATGTTTCTACCACGGAGAAAACTAACCCGCTCAATCTTTGGGGGCTTTCTGCAAGCATGGAAGGGCCGAAAATGTCTTTTATCCTGATGCAGCTTCCTGAAATCGAGATTGTGAATAACGTGCAGTTTGACCAAACTATTAATACGGACGACGTGGAATATAGCGCGGAAATCAACGCCAGCGCAAAGGAATCTTTAGAGATTGACACGATTTGCGGAACGAGCGAGGAAGGCGTGCCGACGGCCAAGGGTGCTTATTTCAACGCTGACAACGGCAAACAAATAACGGAGTTTTCAAGGGCGGGAAGGACGACGCAGACGGAAGAACTGTTAATCGGTACTTTGTACAGCCAGTTTGCAAGCCGTCACACCAAGCTGGAGGGAGAGGCAAAAATCGCGGTGGATGGAATGGCCGCATATACCGAACAGAATCAGGAGGGTAAACTCTTTCTTTTGGCCGGTGATGTGCAAGACGCAATAGCGGACACGAGCCAAGCCGTTTTGATTGAATTAAGTCCGGATGAGTATGTAAAGGAGGGCGAGGCATGAACAAGGAATATAAGTCACAGGTAAACATCCGAGAGGCCCGGCCAAGAAGCAAGCGTCTTAGGGAGTTGGGCGGTGTGAATCAGGGCACGGGAGGAAGCACCGTTGTTAATATTTCCAGTGAAGGCGGTGGGCAGATTGGAGAAACGCACACGCACGCCAATAAACCCGCGCTCGACCAGATTTCAACCGATACAGACGGGTACCTGTATTTGAACCAGCTTAGGGAAGTAGAGGTAACGGATGAAGTGTCGGGAGAGGTCAGCACGGAGTGGAAACAGGTGCCGGAGAAGGTGAAAGCGGGTTTTGCCGACGTGGCCAACGACCTTACAGAGGACAGCCCGGTTTTGAAGAAGTTCCTGAGCCGCTTAGTTGCTGATATTGCCGAAGGCCATATAACATTCGCGCAGGGATTAAAGTCGTTAGGTTTGGCCGTTTTCGGGACGGGCGCGCATTTCGGCGAATTTATGGCCGGACTGTATAACGGCACAGGCGCAGCCATAGACGAACACGGAAACGCAGAGGTGGAAAGTATGAGGGTGCGCACTTATTTCGAGTGCATGGAGCTTATCATCAACCGCCTTACGGCCATAGAGGGCGACCAGCTTCTGACCGAAGCGGACACAATAGAAAGCGTGGACGACTTGGGAAATTCTTGCTACGGCCTTCATTTGCGCGCCAAATGGGAAGGCTATTTTACCGCGCAAGTAGAAAATAATGTGTTGAAAGGAATCGTCAACACGTTGGCGCAGGGTAGCGGACTTTATTACACAAGTTGGATGCGTGTAAACAGTGTGAACACGGCCAGCAATTACATAGAAGTTACCCTCTATCCGGGCGAGGATGTTCCGGCGGGGCAGAATTTCCCGCCTTGCGAAATGATGAAAATTGCGCGATGGGGGAACCAGACGGACGCGAGCCGACAAAGTTGCTTGTATTTGTCAAGCACGGAAGGCCGGATCGTGAAGCTGATAAACGTAACCAAGCCAATAATCGACAAGACGAATTACGGTGTAGTTATTGGTACGTTACCGGACTTCCTGAAAGAGTTTATAGATGAGGACGGGAACCCTTTGCCATTTCGGGAAGGGCTGGACTATATGTATATTCCCGGCATTGTCACGATGGATATTATTCGCCTGAACCGCTGGACGGGAAAGCCGGAGGTCACTTTTGTAGACCGTGGCCAGTGGGTAGAAGGTGGGCTGTATTATTGCGAGGCAGAGAACCCGGAAACCGAAGTATTTGAAACGTCGGATGTGTGGTATATGGGTTGCAAGTACAGGTGTTGCAAGAACCTTACCACGAAGGCCCCGGCGTGGAACACAACGGACTGGGCCATGATTGAAGGGAACCCGGATTTTACGGTAGAGTTTAACGATACGGATGTCCTTTTTGACCCTGATAGGTTTGATTTGACGCTTACGATTATTGCCCGATTGCACAACATAATAATAACGGATGATATTCTGGACGAGGATGTAATGTGGACGCGGTACAGCGAGGACGCGGACGGTGTGGAGCGGGTTGCATCTGACAACGCATGGGCTATAAGGAGAGCGGGAGCCGGTAAGTCTATTCACCTGACCAAAGAGGATATAGATTTTAACGGCTATGTTCCCAAAGTGGTAAAGTTTACGGCCACCGTTACTTTGCGCGACGGAATGGGAGAAGAAGCCGCTCAGGATAGCGCAAGTTTTGAGTATTCATAACGAAAAAAAAATTATAGTGATGAAAACAAAGAGATTTGATTTTAATTTCAGGCCGTTACAGATAAATGTTTGTATGTCGGTGGAAGGGAGCGTGCCGGACGTGCAGAATTACGACGCGGACGCGGACGAATATACGCCGGATTACACGATTACACCGCTTACCATTCAGCCGGGCATCAGCCGACTGGATAAAGACGAGATTTTGTCGGCTGGGCGGGTTAATCAGGATTTGGCCAACATACGCTGGTATGAGGTTTCATCCAACGGGACTAAGACGCTTATAGAGGCATCTAATACGAGCTATGAGATAACGGCCAGCGGAGGAACCGCCGGACGAATCAAGGTTAAGAAAAATGCGAAGCCGCAGCTGCCTATTAATCTTTTATTTACCGCAGAATATACGGACACGCGAACGAACCAGATACACACATTACAGGCATCGTTTCAAGTACAGTGCAAGAACGCAACGTCCTACATTCCGCAATTAGTGTTAGACGCGGCACCGCAAACCATTTATGACCCGCTAACCGACGAAGATACGCAGGTAGTACACGCAAGCCTCAAGTTAGGGGCCAACGAATGCCCGGCGGCTAACCGGATTTTTGTGTGGGAAAAGTTCAGGAGCGACAACACGTGGACGCAGGTAGGTACGGACACGACGCTGGACTACGATGTTTCGGTATCATCGGACGGGACGACTTGCACGGTAAACCGTAGTTTGATGGGCACGAAGTTGTATTTGAGGTGTCGGGCCAAGTACGACAAGAACGGCAACCCGTCAGGGGTGACGCTGGGGAACAGTTCACCGGAAAGAATTATTTCGTTCATCCGGAGAATACCAAAGTACGAATATGATATTAGCGGATTGCCGGTGAACATTCCGGCGGGCATCCTAAGCATTGCGCCGGAGGCCAAGATTTGGAACACGAAAGGGGACGTGGACAACCCAGAAAAGGAACTTTTGCCGCTTTGGTACATTGCGACCAACAAGCAGACGGGCAGTTTGAGTTACTCACTCATAGCGCACGGAATAGCCCCTATCCTTCCGACGGACGCGCTTAGTGACTTGTACGGGGCGGTCGTGGGCTTGGATGTTAAGGATGTCGGCCCGGCTTGCGCCTGGGAGGACAGCGACGGCAAGTTGTTTGAGGACAGCGACGGGAAACTGATTTTGATTAAATAACCAATTAAATTTTTTTGATATGGCACGTTACATTAAAGCGAATCCGTTAGTAGCGGAATTTTTGCAGGTGACCAACGACCGCAATACGGTCAAGGATGGTAATTATTTGCTTTGGCAGGCTGATATGTTGAAGTTTGGCCCACTAACGCAACTGGCTGACACGTTGCAGCAGATAGGCGGCATTTCACTTTCAGCGCACGAAGCACGGGAAGAGCAGGACGGAACCGTGACAAGACCCCTTCCTGTAGCGACCGACCCGCGTTTCATCGTTGAACCGGTTACCGTTCCGGAAGAGGATGCAGCAGGCGAAGGCAGTAACGAGGATGAGCCGATCGGCGATGAATCTTTTGAACCGGACGCAATGCCCGAAGAGGATGCTGAAGGCTCAAATGGTGAAGAAAATGCGGATGTTTCGGGCGAACCGGAAGCCGGAACGAACCCGCCAGCCGAAAACAAGGAGCCGGAGGTAACGGAAGAACCGGAAGGGCAAGAAGAAGCGGAAACGGAAGAAACCAATAACGAAAACGAAGAGGAGGCATTGCAATGAGTAGCGCATCAACTACAAGAACCATTAAGTTTTTAAGCAAGGCGGGAACCTATACGGCTGTAATCATGTCGCCAAGCGGTGACCTGTTTCAGGAGTGGGAAGGTACGCAGAACGATGTTACCAAGATAACCCCGGATTTCACGACGACAAAACCGGTGCTTTATTTTGTTTGCACGTCAAGTCGCGTGGCCGAAGGTATTGCAACACCGGACGCGCTGGATATTTATTTCAACGGTACCAAGGTTACTTTCAGCGGTGACACCAGTACTGGAACTTTTGTCGGAATGTTCAAGAAGATTTCGCCCAGCGGCGACCAGCTTTATTACGGAGTGCAAATCCTTAAAAACCTTGTCGAGGCATCAGGCTTTGCACCGGCAACCATACGGATGGCGGCGCAAATATCATACGGCACGCAAAGCGACGAAATTCAAGCGACGTACACCATACCGATACAGCAGGCAACAGGCTCCAGTTACCGCGTCACCATTGCCGCAGGGGACACTAAGAATTTTGTAGTTACCGAGAAGGGAAGTAGCTGCATTCTGAAAGCACTGGCCTACCTTAGCGGCGAACAGCTTACATCGGATTTGACCTATAAGTGGGAAAAGATGGGCACAAGCGGCTGGGAAACCCTTTCAGGCAAGACAGCGCAGACATTGACGGTGAACAGTGACGACATTGCGACAAGTGGAGAGTACCGCGTGACGGTGTATCGAGGCGGCACGGAAATAGGTACGGACGTTCAGCAGGTGCTGGACGCATCAGACCCCTACGACATTGACCCGCACCCCAACCCGGAAGATGAGGCCATTTCCGAAGATACAAGCGGAAACGGTACGGTCACTTATACGCCTGTAGTGGTGAAGAGAGGAACGAACACCAAGGCACTTGATACGACCTTTTATTTCGTGGTTAAAGACGCGGCAGGCGTGTACCTGAACAGCTCTACGGATAGAACCACGCCAAAGTCAAGCTATTCAATAACGAGAGCGCATTGCCAGCAGGCAGGCGGCGACGTGTCTGTGACTATAACGGCTAAAGATTAACGCAGATGGCAAGACCAAGTGTTACAAGAACAGTAAAGTACATCAGGAAAGGTGACGCCGGGGCGGGCATCCAGTCCGTCACGACGTACTACCTTGCCACGTCGAAATCGTCAGGGGTAACGAGGCAGACAAGCGGATGGACGACCACGACCCAGACAATGACGGCCACGAAGAAATACCTGTGGAGCTACCAGCGCATAACGTACACGGACGGGGACATTCAAACAACTGACCCGATTATTATTGGCACGTATGGGGAGAAGGGAGAGCAAGGCCCGACCCTACGAGGCCCGCAGGCGTGGAGCGATTGTGCGAACGGCTATGCGTTCAAGCAGGGCAAAGAGGGCGAAGCGTGGAAGGACGTAGTGTTGTACAACGGGAATTACTACAGTTGCGTAAAAAGCCATTCCAAGACGGCCAGCAATTATCCGGGAAGCTCGCAGGACACGGCAAACGGTTACTGGCAGTTGGGAGATAAAATCGAGCTTGTGGCCACTAAGATTTTACTGGCTACTTATGCTTTGGTGGAAAATTTGGGTGTTGAAGCCATTGAAATGAAGGACAGCGCAGGAAACATTTTGTTTCAGGCGAAAAACGGGAATGTTACTTGCAAGACCGGCACGTTCACGAACATAAAGGTACAGAGCGGAAGCATTGCAGGGTTTAAGGTTTCAGGCAACGGGCTTACCAACGACCCGTTTACAAACGACGCTTACATCATTTTCCGGAATGACGCACACAAGGCATTTGCTGGAATAGGCGGTAACGTCCTTCCGGCATCCAGCGGGGCGCGCGCAGTGGCGAGGTTTGAGAACCACGACGAAGAGGACTGGTGGGGGCTTGGCAAAAATTACGGTATGTTGGTTTCAGCAAGGGGCGCAACTACGAACGTGGCCATACAGATGGACGGCGGCGCAATGGCCGGAATGGCTATGGCGAACACGATTATAGGAAATTCTATAACGAGTAAGACGCTAACCCGGTATGATTACAATGTAATTGCTATCAACGACAACGAATGTACTTTGACGCTTCCAATCATGCAGCTTTACGACGACGGCCACGTGATACGTTTCAAGAGGCTGGGAGGCGGAGGACTGAAACTGAAGCTGAATTACTGTTACACGCCGA
>UMHT01047345.1_pt1 | contig 14812 bp, 9 predicted proteins | sample 1965601 | NCBI WGS metagenome assembly UMHT01 (sample SAMEA4836105, study PRJEB28245) | human gut metagenome | biome: gut microbiome; material: fecal sample | place: Denmark | collected 2008 | reverse complement strand
ACGATCCGTCTTTTGCAGGATTTGCCCCCCGCTGCGACGATCCGTCTTTTGCAGGATTTGCCCCGCTGCAGCGATCCACCTACCGCAAAAACAAAAATCAGAGCGTTTTTGCAACTTTTTTGCGATTAGGGGCTCCCCTCCGCCTCTGCAAAGCGAAAAATAGCCACTTTGCAGCAGACCACCTGCGCTTTTACGATCCAGTCTGCGGTTGGAGGGATCCGTAGCAATCCCTAATCGCAAAAAAGTTGCAGCACGGGCCAATTTTCTGTTTCTGCGCCCTCAAGGACAGCTTCAAGGCGGTGCCATTGTGGGAATCGGCCCGGTTCGGAGCTATAGGGTAAGCCCATTGCAGCGCTGCGGAGGTGGCTGAGATGCGGCAGGGGGTGACAACATGCAGCGTCATAGCGCTATGGGGCACGGGTGCAGCACGTGAGGGGGGGGGGTGCGGCACGGGCGCAGAAAAGCTCGAGAAGCGAAGAAGCGGCAGAGCATGCAGTCTGGACACGAAGCGCGTTCGCTCCGGCAATTGGTCTAATATCCAATCTATTGCGTTTTCATTCGCGCTATTATCGAAACGAAACGGTTTTGCTTTAGGGCTTAGGATCTTCACCTTTTGGCTTGTTCGCCTTCGGCGTTACTTGCCACATGATCTGTTCTCTCTTAGCACTACATGAGATACGACTTGTTCGTTTTTGGCTTTATCTACCTTTTGAGGGTGCACGCTTTGAGGTTATCCGACTTTCGGCTAGACTGCCTTCGGCCTGCCACTCTGTCCCTAACGGCTGAACCGGCAATACGCATATTTCGAGGAGGCACCGTGGCCAACCCCCAGCCGAACATATGGCATGCCCCCATGCCACTCATCTGCTCGTCGTTCGAGCCAGGGCACCTCGATGGCGCTATCGAGGCCATGCCCGACAGCGACTACCGAACCATCGCGTTGGCAGAAGCTGCCTATTTTCGCGGCAAGGCCGACGAAGCATGCCGCCTTGCAGAGCCCTTCCTTACCTCGGACGTCTTGGCATTGCGCATCTCATCATGCTTCATCTGCGGGTTCGCAAACCTATCGCTCGACCACGCCCACGCCGCTCGCGCCTGCCTGCTTAACCTGGCGTCATCAGAAGAGCACCTCAACGATGAATACGGCGACCAAGAACGTGCCGCCTATTTACTATTCACGGCGTCATCGAGCGTCCTACTGCACCTGAAGCCACCTGTAACAGCAGATGATTTTTACAAAGTTGCCGCCCTGCTGCCCGAAGGCCTCCGCCTATTCGCGACCTACGCCATGGCTCACCAGGCATACCTTGCCGGCGATTACGGCCGCTGCATAGGAATGGCAGAAAACGCCCTGGGGATGAAGCAGGCGCGCTACCCCATCTCTGAAATGTTCCTTCATCTTGTGGCAGCAATGGGTTGGATGAGCAAACGACAACCCGAAAAGGCAGAATGCCACTTTATGGAAGCTTGGAGCATAGCCCGAGCAGACGACCTGATCGAAACAATCGGGGAACACCACGGTCTTCTTCAGGGTCTGCCTGAAGCGTGCCTCAAAAAAGATTACTCGCACGAATTTGCACGGGTAATCGAAATCACCTACCGATTCAGCCGCGGATGGCGGCATGTTCATAACCCCGCAGCACACAAAACCGTTGCCGACAGTCTTACCACAACGGAATTCGCCATTTCGATGCTGGCATGCCGCGGTTGGTCCAACACTGAAATCGCAGATCATATGGGGATTTCACGCGGTACGGTGAAAAACAGGCTTTCAACAACGTATGCGAAGCTGGGAATAACCAGCCGCTCGGGGCTGAAAGAATTCATGCTGAAATAGCGTGGCTGGCACCGCACTGGCGCCAGCCACATTGAACAAATCATCCAAGCGAAATACACACTTCGCTTAAAACGTAGCTCTTATTCTCGCTTGCGGCGAGCGACGAACCCGGTCAACAGAGCAGCCAAGCTCGCGAATGCCGCAGCCACGCCAGCGAAAGCTGTGGCAGCAAGCCCTACAGGCGATGCGTCCCCCGTCGCAGGAAGGTTCTTCTTTGCCTCCGCAGGCTCGGCCTTGGCGCCCGTCACGAGCGTTTGCTGCTTGGCTGGCTTCACCACGGGCGTGGCTTCCTCAGGGTTGGCCTCGGGCTTGGCCTCCTCGGAAGGCGCGATGACCGTGCTCTTGGCAACAGCTTCGTTATAGGGGGAGTCGACTACGGCATCGCCCGTGCCGATGGTTTGGCCTGCCTCGTAGGAGATGCCGCGGCTGTACTCTTCCTCGTAGCGATAGTCAATGATCTTGCCGCCCGCAGGCGTCTGGATGATGGCGCCTTCGATCTCGATAGTGCCGATCGCCTTGCCGTCCTCGCTTATGGCAAGGGCGAAGATTGCCGCCGTGTCTCCCTCAGCCGTGACCTTGCTGCGAACGATCGAGATGGTCGCGGGCGTGATGCCCTCGTAGGTCTGGGCGAAGATGCCCAGGTTCATGCCCCTATGCTCGGGGATGACCTCGCCGCTTTGGTCGTTGCTGTAGTGATCGGGGCCGTCGCTACCGGACTCGACATAGCGGGCTATAGCCTTGACAACGGAGTCGCTGATGTAGATATGGCCACCCGCGATGTTGGGCTGGTGGTTTCTGGTAGAGATCGCAGCTGAGAACTCTCCTTCTGCGAACGCGTCCACGATGGAACCATTTTTGATGACGATGTCGTCCCCGTCGGTGAAGAGTGCGATAGCTTGGCCGCCGCCCCCGCTTGTACGGACCGTCACGGTCGCGTGGTCGAGCGCAATGCCCTTGTAGCCATAGACACCATATTCAACACCGCTTGCGTTAAGGGAGGCGTCCGCGACCGCGAGGCCGCCATCGGTGTCGACGGCAAGAGTTTCCCTGGAGCTCGCCTCGACCTGGCTTCCGCCTGAGATGTTAATGCCGTCGTCAGCCCAAATCGCCGCTTCTCCTATAGAGCTTGCCTCTACCTTGCCGCCACCTTTGATGATCAGGTCACTGCCCGCGGCGATGCCGTAACCTTCGCCTCCTTTAGCGATCACTGTGCCAGAGGAATCGATGGTGGTCTTGCCCTTGGATTGGATGCCTTCGGTACCGCCCGTTGCATTCACGGTGCCCGAGCCCGTGATAGAGAGATTGCCCTTTGCCTCAATTCCGTCGGAAGCAGTGCTTGTGGTGTTCACAGTGCCTGGGCCGGAAATGGAGAGGTCGCCTGTGGATTTAATTGCATCGGCCTCGGCTGTCACATTGAGCTCATCCGTGCTATTCGAGCTCGTTATGTTCAACTCTGCTTTCTGGCTAGTGCCGTCCTGCGCCTTGATGGCGGCTCCGGTGTAATCAGGCTCGGTTTTCACGGTGTTCTTGCCCTCGTAGGCAACGTTGAGCTTGCCGGCGGCCTTGATCTCGCCGCCGTTGTAGCCGTTGAGCTTCATGTCGTCAGCGCCGTCCCAGCTCCAGGTGCCGGCGTCGTCGCCCGCCGCGGTGCCGGCGTTGTACTGGTTGCCGCCTACATCGACCCACTCGGCGGCGAGCGCGGCGCTGGGCACCATCAACGACCCCGCGGTTGCCACGGCGGCAACCCCGGCGACGACGCCCCACGTCACCTTGCGCCAGCCGCCCTGCGCGGTTACCACGCCGAAGCGCGCAGACGCCTTGGCGAAGCCGCCTTCGGTGCAGCTGCCTGTTCTGTGCATGTTGTCCCTGGCATTCATGACCGCTCCCCTCGTTCATGTGTTCGTCAGATGGAAAAATCGTATCGGGCGGGCACGGGAGGCGGTAGTGCCATACGAGCGGGAAAATGGCCAAACTGCAGGCCAGGCGCCTCACCGCATAAAAAAACGCCGCCGCCCCGGGCAAGGGAACGACGGCGCAAATCAGTGAAACAGGCGGGCAAGGCAGCAAGGCCGAAAACTGCAGCCCTTCTATTCTTCAGAGAGGAAATCGAAGGCATACTGCGCTGCAGCAAGCGAGCCACCCACCAGAACGCTTTCGTCGACATTGTAGAAACAACTGTGCTGCGGATACGTTGCGCCCACTTCCGGATTACGGGCACCAATAAACACGAGCACGCCGGGAACCTTTGCCAGGTACTCGGTGAAGTCTTCACCCGAAAGCGTACCCCCGTAATGGCAAAGCGCCTCTTCGCCAAGAACCTTTGCAATGGCGTTTTGCGCACGTGCGGCGCAAGCCTCGTCGTTCACCAGGCACGAATTGCCGTACGTCCACTCGAATTTCGCGGTTGCGCCATACGAAAGCGCCACTTCTTCAACCACGTGGGCCATGCGCTCCTTGATGTAATCGCGCACTTCGGGCGTGAACGAGCGAACCGTGCCCGTTAGGTACGCTGTGCCCGCCATGATGTTTCGCGCAACACCGCCATGGAATTCGCCAATCGTGATAACCGCAGGATCGAACGGGGAAACGTCGCGGCTGACGATAACCTGCAACGCATCGATAACCGCAGCGCCCACAACGATGGCATCGACGCCCTTGTGGGGCATGGCGCCATGCGCGCTAGCGCCCGCGACATCAATGCGGAACCAGTCGCAATTCGCCATGCGCGGCCCCGCTTCGGCGGAAATGGTACCCGCTTCCACTTCGCTCCAAATATGAGCAGCATAAATGGTATCCACCCCATCGAGCGCACCTTCAGCAATCATCTTGCGCGAACCGACCGATATCTCTTCCGCCGGCTGGAACAAGACACGCACCTCGCCATGCAGTTGGTCTCGAATGCCCAGAAGCAGGTGAACAGCGCCGAGCATCATTGCCATGTGACAGTCGTGGCCACAGGCATGCATAACCCCTTCGTTCCGCGACGCGAAGGGTAGCTTCGTCTGCTCCAAAACGGGCAACGCATCCATATCGGTTCGAAGCGCAATGCGACGGCGCGGCTTGCCCTCTTCGTCATACGCATCGGGCGCGGTACCTTTGATGGTGGCAATGAGCCCCGTTCCCCCCGCTCGCACATATTCGATACCAAGCTTATCGAGCTCTTCGGCAATCGTGCGCGAAGTGGAGACCTCACGAGCGCTCAATTCGGGATACGCATGGAAGTGGCGCCGACGCTCGATAACGTAAGGCTCGAGCTCTCGCGCGTGGGCTTTCAACTTCTCGGTTACGTTTGCCGATTCGGTGGCATTTGGGTTGCTGCAGGTCATAATGGCCGCCTTTCGATTCTCCCCATCAGACTACCACGACTGGCACCTACGGCAGCATCGAAACAGTGCGCGTAACACTCCGCGTAACACGAGCCGGCGCAATCGGCACCCAGACGAGCGCAGCCAACACCTGCTGCAACGTATGCAGCTTTAGAAAAAACGATGAACACAAGCATACTTCTTAATTTTCGTTTACAATTCTGAACGTATTGTCGTTTAGCGGTCGAACTAACCCCACGAACGGGCGTTTACCGCACGGTCGAAAGGCGCATCATCCCTATGATGAAGCGAACCAAGATCATCTGCACCCTGGGTCCCGCCGTGGACTCTGAGTCAGCATTGAAAAATCTTGTGCTAGCAGGCATGGACGTTGCCCGCTGCAACTTCTCACATGGCTCCCGCGCCGAGCATAAAGCGCGCATGGACCGCCTGAAAAAGGTTCGTCGCGAACTGGACGCACCCTGCGCCCTCATGCTCGATACGAAAGGGCCCTCTATCCGCACCGGCAAGCTTGAGGGCAACGAGCCCGTGCTGCTCCGCGCGGGCGACAACTTCTTCCTCACCGAAGATGACATCGCCGGCACTTCCCGCCGCGTGCATCAAACGTTCAAAGGGCTCTATAAGTATGTTGAACCCGGCACCATCATCCTTATCGACGACGGCCTAATCGAACTCGCCGTCGATCGCATCCTGGGGTCCGATATCCAATGTACCGTTCAGAACTCCGGCATGCTCGGCGAATGCAAGCAGCTTAACTTGCCTGGCACCAACGTTCCGCTGCCCGTTATGACCAAACAGGATAAGGAAGACCTCCTGTTCGGCATTCAGCAGGGCGTCGATTTCGTAGCAGCATCATTCGTAAGCTGTGGCGAAGACGTGCGTGCCATTCGCGCTTTCCTCGCAGAAAACGGCGGCGAAAGCATTCGAATCGTAGCGAAAATCGAAAACGCGCATGCAGTAGATCACATCGAAGAAATCATCGAAGTCTCCGATGCCGTGATGGTTGCCCGCGGCGACTTGGGCGTAGAGGTTCCCTCTAACCAGGTTCCGCACTTGCAGAAGAAGATCATCAAAGCCTGCAACCGCGCCTACCGTCCGGTTATCACCGCCACGCAGATGCTCGATTCCATGATCCGCAACCCCCGCCCAACGCGCGCAGAGGTTGCCGACGTGGCAAACGCCATCTACGACGGAACCGATGCCGTTACCCTTTCCGGCGAAACTGCCATCGGTATGTATCCAGTTCCCGCAGTACAAACCATGGCACGCATTGCCGAGGCAAGCGAATCGCATATCTACGACGAAGGCTCCATCCCAAACCGCAACGCAGAGCAGAAGAGCATTTCCGCTGTTGTGGGCTTGGCTGCCGTAACCGCCGCAGAAAACGTGGGCGCTTGCTGCATCGTTACCCCTACGATGACCGGCCGCACGGCCCGCATCGTTTCCAATTACCGTCCGAAGATGCCCATCTATGCGGTAACCACTTCGGAAGAATACCGTCGTTCCTTGCAGCTGAACTGGGGCGTTACGCCGCTTTTAGGCAAAGTTGTTGGTGACGCCTCGTACGTTCTTGAGCAAGCTCGCAGCGTCGTTGTGAAAAAGAACTTCGTGAACAAAGGTGATATCTGCGTGTTCACTTTGGGAGACCGCACCACTTCTCCCCGCATCAGCCAAACGGGCGACGCTGTAAGCTTCGACCCAACTGCGCCTTCGCCGCGCCCCACCAACGTAATGCAGATCGTGCAAATCGGCGTTGAAGCAGAGGGGGATAACTAATGGAAATCAAAACCAACTGCTATGCCGCCGTCGATATCGGCGCCTCTTCCGGCCGCGTGGTAATCGGCGAGGTTACTCCGCGGGGAACCATCGAGCTTACCGAGATCCATCGCTTCGACAACATCCAGAAACGCTCCGGCGGTCACGACTGCTGGGACGTGGATATGCTGTTCCACGAAACCGTTGCGGGCTTGGCAAAATGCAAAGAAGCAGGCTATGCGCCCAAAACCGTGGGTATCGACACCTGGGCGGTCGACTTCGTGCTGCTCGATGCCGAAGACAACATGCTCGGTGATGCGGTAGCCTACCGCGATGAGCGCACCAGCGGCATGTACGCCGTGGCAGATGCTATCGTTTCGCCTGATGAGGTGTATCGCCGCACGGGTATTCAGCGCCAGCCGTTCAATACCATCTATCAGCTGCTGGCGCTCCAGCGTGAGCACCCCGAACAGATTGAAAACGCTGAAACGTTTTTGATGATCCCCGACTACCTGGCCTTCCTGCTAACCGGCACCAAGGCCAACGAATACACCAACGCTTCCACCACATGCCTGATGAACGCACGCACCCAGCAGTGGGATGAAACCATCCTGGAGGCATTCGACATTCCGCGCAGCATGTTCTGCGATGTGGTTATGCCTGGCACCGATTTGGGTGCCGTCACCGCTGAAATCGAAGGAGCAATCGGCTACCCCACGCATATCATCGCGCCTGCCACGCATGACACGGGCAGCGCTTACCTGGCTGTTCCCGCGCGCGATGCCGATGCGGTGTTCCTTTCTTCGGGCACCTGGAGCTTGCTGGGCGTTGAAAACGAAGGCCCCATCACCTCAGATGCCTCCCGTTTCCAGAACTTCACCAATGAAGGCGGCTTTGAGCTGCGCTTCCGCTTCTTGAAGAACATCATGGGCCTGTGGATGATCCAGTCTATTCGCCGCGAGCTGAACGGCGTTTCCTACGTAGAGGGAAAAGACACCCATCAGCAAACCGACGAAGACGAGCTGCCCCCCTTCACGCATGAGGCAATCGAGTGGGGCTTCCCCGACCTCATTGCCCACGCAAAAGAGGCAGACAGCTTCGAAGCCCACGTGAACGTGAACGACGACCGCTTCCTGGCGCCTGATTCCATGATCGACGAGATTCGCCGCGCCTGCTTTGAAACCGGGCAGGACGTGCCCCAAACCGTCGGTCAGCTTATGCGCTGCGTATATGTAAGCCTTTCCTCCTGCTATGCGGAATCCATTGCAGAAATGGCATCGCTTACCGGACGCACCTACACTTCCATCAACATCGTTGGAGGCGGTTGCCAAGATGCATATCTGAACGAACTCACCACCCGCGCATGCGGCATTCCCGTGTTCGCCGGTCCAGTTGAGGGAACAAGCTTGGGCAACCTTGCCGTGCAGATGATCGCCGATGGCGCATTCCCCGACCTCCAAAGCGTCCGCGACGCTATCGCAACGTCATTCGACGTGAAGCGATTCGAATAACAGCAACCAACCTTTTAGGTACAGATAAGGAGCATTCATGACCACTATGTACGAATTGGCGCGCGAAGCGTATGCCAAGCAGGGTATCGACACCGAGGCAGCGATCGAAACCCTGGCAAACAAGGCCATCTCCATGCACTGCTGGCAGGGCGACGATGTTGTCGGCTTCGATCAGGGCGACGACAACGCAGCTTCCGGTGGCATCATGACCACGGGCAACTACCCTGGCCGCGCCGCCACCCCCGAACAACTCATGGCCGACTTCGAGAAAGCAGCAAGCCTGATCCCCGGCAAGAAGCGCATTAACCTGCACGCGAGCTACGCCATCTTCACCGAGGAAAACCCCTGGGTTGATCGCGACAAGCTCGAGTACAAGCACTTCGAGCCCTGGGTAACCTGGGCAAAGAAGAACGGCTTCGGCATCGACTTCAACCCCACCTTGTTCAGCCACCCGCTGGTAAAGGAAGGCCTTACCGTTTCCAGCCCCGAAAAAGAAGTACGCGATTTCTGGATCCGTCACTGCATCGCCTGCCGCCAGATCGCAGAGCGCATCGGCGAGGAAATGGACGACATGGTCCTGAACAACTTCTGGATCCCTGACGGCTTGAAGGACTATGCCGCTGACGCTTATGGCCTGCGTGCACGCCTGAAGGACTCCCTCGACGAAATCTATTCCTTCGAAACCCCACATGTTATCGATGCGGTTGAACAGAAGGTATTCGGCATCGGTGTTGAAGGCTTCACCACCGGCAACCAGGAGTTCTACGTATCCTACGCTGCCAAGAAAGGCGGCAATCATGTAGTGCTTATCGATGCGGGTCACTTCAACCCCATGGAAAGCATTTCCGACAAGCTGCCCAGCCTGCTGCAGTTCTTCCCCTACGTGCCGCTTCACGTTACCCGCTCTATGCATTGGGACTCCGACCACGTTGTTCTGTTCGAGGATTCCATCAAGGACATCGCTGCTGAGGTTGTTCGCTGCCCCGAGGGCATGGACAAGGTCCTTATCGGCATGGACTTCTTCGATGCTTCCATCAACCGCATCGGCGCTTGGGCTACCGGCATGCGCGCCATGGAAAAGTGCCTGCTGTTCGAACTGCTGCAGCCTTGGGATCGCCTGAAGGAGCTGCAGGATACCTACCAGTTCTCCGAGAAGATGATCGTTACCGAGCAGTTCAAGACCATGCCTTGGACCGCGGTTTGGGACGAGTACTGCGCACGTCAGGGCGTAGTTGCCGAAGACCAGCTATGGGACGAGGTTAAGGCGTACGAAGACGAGGTGCTCTCCAAGCGCCAGTAAGCCTGCGCATTTTTCAGCGCCCCTCTTCTCGAGGGGCGCTTTCTGCGCCTAGAAGGCAAGGTTGGAAGCCCTTGCCGGGGCGTCCGGTGCCGAGGGAACCATCGTCAAAGCCTCTGGCACCGAGAAACCCTTGTCGAAACGCACCGGGCACCGGAAGGCCCTTGCCGGAAGGATCCGATGCCGAGATTCAACTCCGTAAACGCAAGTCGAATGCGTTTCGGAAAAGCCACTTACCCGAGCGGCTTTTCCGAAACCGATCATTCGGTACTTCAGAACGAAAGGACAATGATGGACATTATCGACAGTGCTATGGACACGCTTAAAAGCGGCGTTTCCGCAGCTCGCGGCGCAGTTTCTGGCGTTGCCGTCGAGCAGCTGGGCTTCGTGCGCGGCTTCCGCCGTCTGTGCGACGACGGTTGGAAGCAGGGTTGGCACGAGCGCAATGGCGGCAACCTTACCTACCGCATGAAGGAAGAGGAGGTAGAGCAGGCTCGCCCCTTCTTCAACGCAAACCCCGGCGAGTGGGTGAACATGGGCGTACAGGCAGATAGCCTGCGCGGCGCGTTCTTCCTTACCACCGGCTCTGGCCGCTATATGCGCAACGTCATGAGTGACCCTTCCCACAATATCGGCATCGTCGAAATCAATGACGCCGGCGATTCCTGGCGCATCGTATGGGGCCTGACCGACGGTGGCAAGCCCACTTCTGAATTCCCCACACATTTCATGAACCATGCCGTGCGCATGGAGGCCACCAACAACGAATGCCGCGTGATTTACCATGCTCATCCCATCAACGTCATTGCTATGACGTTCGTATGCCCGCTTGACGCACGCTACTTCACCCGCGCCCTGTGGAAGGCCATGACTGAATGTATCGTGGTATTCCCCTCTGGCGTTGGCGTTGTGCCTTGGATGGTTCCCGGTGGCGCTGAGATCGCAAAGGCAACCTCCGAACTCATGAAGAAGTACGAGGCAGCTGTTTGGGCACAGCACGGCCTGTTCGTTTCCGGCCCCGATTTCGACACCACCTTCGGCCTGATGCACACCATCGAAAAGGCTGCTGATGTATATCGTCGCGCTCGCCAGATGAATGGCGGCTCCGACGAATTCCTGAACACCATTTCCGACGAAGGCCTGCGCCAGATCGGCATCGATTTCGGCCTCACCGTCAACGATGAGTTCCTGGATTAAGGCGGCACTTCGATGACTATCCGTAAAACTGCTGATGGGCGCACCATCTCAGGCTTTAAGATGAAGCTCTACCCAGGCTTTGCTGAAGAGTACGAGAAGCGCCACAACGAATTGTGGCCCGAAATGGCCGACATGCTCCACGAATACGGTGGGCACAACTACTCCATTTTCATCGACGAGGAAACTAACGTCCTCTTCGGATATATCGAGCTTGACGACCCTGAACGCTATGCCGAGTCTGCCAAGACCGATATCTGCAAGAAATGGTGGGATTTCATGGCAAGCGTCATGGAAACGAATGCAGACAATTCGCCCGTTTCCGTAGACCTGCCCTGCGCATTCCACCTCGACTAGAAAGGTAAAGCATTGGCGCTTTCCCAAGAACGCAAGGGAACCATGGCGGTTTCCCTGACCAACTTCCTTGACTCTGGCTGCATCGTAGCCAGCAGCCTTGCCCTTACCGCTTGGGCAGCTGCATTCAACTTCGGCTCCGCCTGGACCGCAATCCTGGGCGCCATCGGCGCAAACGCTTTCGGCGCAGCTGTTGGCGCGCTGATCGGCGGCTTCCTGACCGACAAGTTCGGCCGCACCACTATTTATAAGTACAATCTGCTGGTTTACGCTGCCGGCGTATTCATCGCCATGGTTGCCGTGAACCTTCCCATGGTCGTAGTGGGCGTTGTGCTGTCCGGCCTTTCCGTAGGCGCTGGCGTTCCCGCCTCCTGGAGCTATATCTCCGAAACGTCTACCTCCACGAAGCGCGCTTCCAACATCGGCATCAGCCAGTTCGCATGGAGCTGCGGTCCCGCCATCATCTTCATCCTTTCGCTGGTCATGAGCTTCATCATCCCTGGCTTCGAGTCTGATGGCACCACCCTGCTCCCCGCAGGCACCTACGGCCCGTTTGACGGCATGCTGGCAACCCGCCTGCTGTTCCTGGTTCTGTTCATCGTTGCCCTTATCGCCTGGAACCTTCAGCGTCAGCTGCAGGAATCCGCCGACTGGGCCGAAAAGAACGCTGCTGCCACCGAGAAGCAGTCTTTCGGCAAAATGATGGCAACCGCTTTGAAGAACCCCGTGAACGTGAAGACCATCATCTTCCTGGTTGCCGTGTACCTGACCTGGAACCTGGCTGCGGGCACGAACGGTCAGTTCATGCCATACCTCTATGCTGCCGCAGGCAACATCGATGCAACCGGCCAGAGCCTCTTGGGCGTAGTTCAGTGGGTACTGGTTGCCGTCTGCTCGCTGGCAATCTTCAGCCGCTTCGGCGACATTGTCTCCCACCGCGTGCTGTTCGGTGCCTCTGCGCTGTTGGCGCTGCTGTCTTGGGTTGCTATTGCCGTATTCGGCCTTGCTATCCAGAGTGGCGACACCGAATCCATGGGCTGGGTTCTTTGGGTATACGTAATCTTGTGGGGCATTTCCGCCGGTTTCTCCGCTCAGTGCTTCTACGCTCTGTGGGGTACCGAGCTGTTCCCCACACAGTATCGCGGCGGCGCTCAGGGCATCATGTTCTTCTTGGTTCGTGGCGCTTTGGGCATTTGGTCGCTCGTGGGCGTTGGCGCCATCATGGGCGACATTTCCACGAACCCTGCCGGCTTCTTCCCTGCAGCTGTCATTATGTGCGTCGTTCTTCTTATTTCCCTGGTTGTGGGCGTTATCTGGTGCCCCAAGACCCAGGGCAAGACGCTCGACCAAATCACCGAAGAGCGCTACGGCAAGATCGAGTAGCTTTTCATCGCGGCATTGCCGCACATTTTGCATAGCACACGAAATGGACGCCCTAGGGCGTCCATTTTTTATTGGCGCAATTATGGAGCATTAGGAATAGTAGGTTTTCCTTTTCTCTTGAGAATAAAGATGCTTGCTCCACTTTTTCCCAGTTCAATCACTCAAATACAAAGGAGGACAACACGAAGATCTCCGTTCGCGACCAAATCAACGACACCGTCAGAGAGGTCAAAGAAGGCACCATCAACGCCGTTGTGGTTATCTGCCGTGGCACCACAACCCCATCAAAGCAGATATCACCATGGAATCGGTAATGCAGCTGGAGCTTGCCGAAGGCAAAGAGTGCTATGCGGTAATCAAGGCTACCAATGTCATGTTCGCAACGAAAAGATCCCAAACATTTCCGCTCGCAATCAGATCGAGGGCACTGTTGTTGCCGTAAAGGATGGCGCCGTTAACAGCCACGTGACCATCAAAGACGAAAGCGGCGTACGCATTTCTGGCTCCATCACTAACCAAACGGCAAGGCTAGGCTCTTCAGCGCAAGCTCTTCCGCAAACGGGCTAGACACCTCCCGCGATCGCATCGGCCGTTTTCCATAAACGGCAAGATTGCCGCCTTCTTCAGCCTTCTCGTATCGAGGGAAGCCGATGCTGGGAATGAACGCCACATGCGCATGCCCTTTTCTCACACAGCACGGGCCCTTATTCTGCCCGCCGGAGCGGAGAGGCCCGCGCAACGCCGAGCGTTGGCAAGATCTTCGCCCCATGCATGATTCCAGGGACCTCGACGCAAAAAAGGGGCCTCCCTGGCAAGATTCGCGCGCTATGTATCCGAAATCGCCCGATTGCACCCCGAAACGGATACATGGGACGAAGATCCTGCCAGCTTCAGCGCGAAAAGCATGCATTTCGCGCAAACGCTGCCAGGGAGGCCCCCTTTTTCGTGCAATCAGCGAAAAGAGAATACATTGCGCGCGAATCTTGCCACAGCAGCCAAAGCAACCTCGAAGATAGACACAACAAATCAATAGGCAGACAGAACGCCAACCCAAAGAAAGATCCTGGAACAACAGCCAAATCGCCCAACGCCAAGGCGACACTCACAAGACCATTGTTCTTGGCAGCCCGAAGCAACGCTCAAATCAACCTGTCACCAAGACGATTCCCGCAAGGGCACCAATCCTCGCAGCATGAAACAATTAGCAAGACAGCTCAGCACCAAGGATCCTTGGAGAAAAGCTGCTCGCGCAAGCTCATTCGACGCTCATCGATGTCGACATAGGCGATCCTGATACGCTTTCCCATGAGGCTTGCTGCAGAATGGGCAATGGCATCGAACTTCACGTTGTCGGCGACATGCGCACGAGTAACGGCAAGAGCTTCAATCCCCGCAGCTTTGAGATTGTTGATGCGTGACGCATCCCGCTCCACAGCAAGTTCATTCACATGGAATTCGCGGCTATTGTATTCGATGGCAACGTTCTGTTCGGGCCAATATAGATCGCAGTGGTATTTGCGATATGTGGTTCGCTTGCCTAGCCTTGCGGGGATCAGAACCTTAGCATTCATCTCCGGCATGCCTAATCCGTAACCGCCATAGCGAGCGGGCAGGCCCAGCAATAGCGCCAAACATGTTTCCATCGGCGATGCCGAACCGTCGCAGACATAACGAATAGCTGTTTTTGCTTTCCGAGGCACTTTGCCATGCATTTTGTCTATAAAGCGATTGATCGCCTCTGTGCTCGAAAGGGACTGAGCAGACCGAAATCCAATGGGGCTTGCAGGGTCTATTCGGTAAGTTCCGCATAGCTCAAATCCTAATTTGATTAGGTCGATCACGCTACATGACCGCGCAAGCTGCACGAAACAGAATTCAGGATTGCTTAAATATACCCCGCTCTCAAAGGAGAGAAAGCAAGGTGCCCTATCGGGAAGTTTCCAAATATTGTTGTGAAACCGCTTAGATTGACTTCTTGTTTTTCCCGATAAGACAACGACCTCCAGCGGACGAGGGAGCGTTGCTAGAGATGAACTTTCTCTGAACGATTTCGGCAACGTCGGAACATCCTTGAGAGACGGCATAGCCCGCGCAGACCGAATGTCTTCGAAATCCTCGAGCGAGCGAAGCAACCTGATTGCACTTGAATGTCCGA
>UMHT01053715.1_pt1 | contig 14849 bp, 9 predicted proteins | sample 1965601 | NCBI WGS metagenome assembly UMHT01 (sample SAMEA4836105, study PRJEB28245) | human gut metagenome | biome: gut microbiome; material: fecal sample | place: Denmark | collected 2008 | reverse complement strand
TTATGCTTAATCCAAGAATCCCTCAGGTTTTTACGTTGATCCCCATATTCTGCTTCAATTTGCAGTATGGATAAAAAGAAAAACCGCCGATAATGATTGATTATCAGCGGTTTTCGTTGTTTTGCTTTTTGTTTGAGTGATCCGCTTGGGGCTCGAACCCAAGACCCCAACATTAAAAGTGTTGTGCTCTACCTGCTGAGCTAGCGAATCAAACCTTATTGCCGTTAAGCGGGTGCAAAGATAGATAATTTTTTTGAAGTTGCAAAGTTTTTTGCTTTTTTCTTATCTTTGCGCATAGGTTTGCAGGAGGATGTGGAAAAGCTCTTCGGAGGTTGTATGCATCGTGCCTGCAGATTGTGTACGTCATTCATACCAGATTATCTACATTATTAATATATATTATATGGCAACAGTTGACGATAAGAAAATTATTTTTTCAATGGTAGGTCTGAACAAGACCATTCAGCAGAACAACAAGCAGGTGCTGAAGAATATCTATCTGTCGTTCTTTTATGGAGCGAAGATTGGTATCATCGGTCTGAACGGTTCGGGTAAGTCTACCTTGCTGAAGATTATCGCCGGGTTGGATAAATCCTATCAGGGCGAAGTGGTGTTTTCACCCGGGTATTCGGTGGGATATCTGGCGCAGGAACCTTATCTGGATCCTACGAAAACCGTGAAGGAAGTAGTAATGGAAGGCGTTCAGCCCATCGTGGACGCGCTGAACGAATACGAAGAAATCAATCAGAAGTTCGGCCTGCCTGAGTACTATGAGGATGCGGACAAGATGGAGAAGCTCTTCGCCCGCCAGGCTGAATTGCAGGATATCATCGATGCGACGGATGCGTGGAACCTGGACAGTAAGCTGGAGCGCGCCATGGATGCTTTGCGTTGTCCGCCCGAAGACCAGTCGGTAGAGCATCTGTCGGGAGGTGAGCGTCGCCGTGTAGCCCTCTGCCGCCTGCTGTTGCAGAAGCCTGACATCCTGTTGCTGGACGAGCCTACCAACCACCTCGATGCCGAGTCCATCGACTGGCTGGAGCAGCACTTGCAGCAGTATGAGGGTACGGTGATTGCCGTGACGCACGACCGCTACTTCCTCGACCATGTGGCCGGATGGATTCTGGAGCTCGACCGTGGTGAAGGCATTCCCTGGAAGGGTAACTATTCCAGCTGGCTGGAGCAGAAGACAAAGCGCATGGAGATGGAGGAGAAGACGGCCAGCAAGCGCCGCAAGACGCTGGAGCGCGAGCTGGAGTGGGTACGTATGGCGCCCAAGGCCCGTCAGGCCAAGGGAAAAGCCCGTCTGAACTCTTACGACAGGTTGCTGAACGAGGATGTGAAGGAGAAGGAAGAGAAGCTGGAAATCTTCATCCCCAACGGTCCGCGACTGGGCAACAAGGTCATCGAGGCCAAACACGTGGCCAAGGCTTTTGGCGACAAGCTGCTCTTCGACGACCTCAACTTCATGCTTCCGCCTAACGGTATTGTGGGCATCATCGGCCCGAATGGTGCGGGAAAGACCACGCTTTTCCGTCTCATCATGGGATTGGAGAAGGCCGATAGGGGTGAGTTCGAAGTGGGCGAAACCGTAAAGGTGGCCTATGTGGACCAGCAGCACAAGGATATCGACCCCAACAAGAGTGTCTATCAGGTTATCTCGGGCGGCAATGAACTCATCCGCATGGGTGGGCGCGACATCAATGCCCGTGCATACCTCTCGCGTTTCAACTTCTCGGGTGCCGACCAGGAGAAACTTTGTGGTGTGCTATCCGGCGGTGAGCGTAATCGTCTGCACCTGGCCATGGCGTTGAAAGAAGAGGGTAACGTGCTGCTTCTCGACGAGCCTACCAACGATATCGACGTCAACACCCTTCGTGCCCTTGAAGAAGGTCTGGAGGATTTTGCCGGTTGTGCCGTGGTCATCAGTCACGACCGTTGGTTCCTCGATCGTATCTGTACGCACATTCTGGCCTTTGAGGGCGATTCGAATGTGTTCTTCTTCGAAGGTTCCTACTCGGAGTACGAGGAGAACAAGCAGAAACGTCTCGGCAAGGAAGAGCCCAAGCGCGTGCGCTATCGCAAATTGATGGAAGATTGATGCGTTTTATGCGGTGAAACGCCGCTGGCTGTTTTGATTATAGAAGGCTGTATCAAGAATGATTGGTACAGCCTTTTTTGTACTTGATATTATATATTTACAAATGACGGGCGTTGGAGCATCATTTGGGAAAAGTGCTAATAGGAAGGTTTTAACCCTGAAGTGTCCATGTTTGAAACATAGGGGCTTTATGTTTCAAACATAAGGCCTTTTGGTTTGAAACATTCTCAATATACCTTTTGAAGCGAAACAGCTGATGATATTTTCTTTGATTTTGAAATTGTATTACGTTTGGTTGATGGAATCCTATACTTTCGCACATTTTTTTTCTTGTTAACGCATGGTTACCCGGCCCTTCATTCGGATGATACTTCTTCTTTGTAGCAGCTTTATAGAGCATTCATTATAAAAAAGTCTTTCTCATTCTGAAAAAATGTAGTATGCATGTAATATTTATATGAATTATATTCATTATATTTGCAGGACGAAACATAAATTAATGTTTAATTAACATGATCTATTAACTAAAAAAGGAATTATGAGAAGAAATCTAATTCATTTCCTGTTGATTGCTGTGATGGCTGTATGCAGCATGTCTGCCTATGCCCAAAGCACTACAGTAAAAGGTCAGCTTGTTGACTCTGAAACAGGCGAGCCATTGGTTGGTGCTGCCGTTATGGTGGAAGGTACTACACAAGGTTCTGTAACCGATATAGACGGTTATTTCAAGCAAAGTGTTGCTGCCAATGCCACATTGGTTTTTAAGTATGTGGGCTATAAAGACCTGAAGCAAAAGGTCCTTAAGAAGGGCGCTTCCGTAGATTTGGGTGTCATCAAGATGCAGCCCGATGCGGTGATGCTGAACGACGTGGTAATCACTTCTTCCGTGGCCATTGCCCGTAAGACGCCGGTAGCGGTTTCAACGGTTGAGCCGGTGTTCATCGAAGAAAAGTTGGGTACAAAGGAATTTCCCGAAATTTTGAAATCTACGCCAGGTGTATATGCAACCAAGCAAGGTGGTGGTTTCGGCGATTCTCGTATCAATATGCGTGGTTTCGAATCGGAGAACATCGCAGTGATGATCAACGGTGTGCCTATGAACGATATGGAGTGGGGTGGAATTTATTGGTCCAACTGGGCTGGTTTGTCAGACGTGACACGTAGTATGCAGACACAGCGTGGTCTGGGAGCCTCCAAGGTATCTGCTCCTTCAGTCGGTGGTTCTATTAATATTGTGACAAACTCGGTAGAGGCCAAGAAAGGCGGTTCGGTTTCCTATGCAATGGGTAATGACGGTTATAATAAAATCATGTTCAACGTATCGACCGGTATGAGCAAGTCGGGTTGGGCATTGACTTTGCTGGGTGCTAAGACTTGGGCCGACGGATATATCCAGGGTACCGAATACGAAGCCTACAACTGGTTTATCAACATCGCAAAGCGTATCAACGACAACCATCAGTTGTCATTCACAGCTTTCGGTGCTCCCCAATGGCACAATCAGCGTAACAACAACGACGGTCTGACCATCGAAGGCTGGCAAACAGTTGCCAAGAAATACATGAACGGTGATAGCCCTTACAAATATAACCCTACTTATGGTTATGGCTTGAACGGTGAACGGAAGACTTCTGCCCGCAATGCTTATCACAAACCTCAACTCTCGCTGAACCACTTGTGGCAGATTGACAATAAGTCTTCTCTGAGTACAGCTCTTTATGCTTCTATCGGTAACGGTTATGGATATTCCGGTCAGGGATTGGAATCTACCGACCGCAGTAATTGGTATGGTGCTTCTTATGGAACCCTGAATACAACATTCCGTCACGAAGATGGTACATTTGCTTATGACGAAGTTTACAAACTGAACCAGGAGAGCGAGAACGGTTCCAGAATGGCAATGTCTAAGTCCTACAACAAACACACTTGGATTGGTTTGCTTTCTACTTATACTACCAAGTTCGGTGAATATGTCGATTTCTATGGTGGTGTTGATTTCCGTTATTATAAAGGTGTACACACCAATGAACTTTGTGACCTCTATGGTGGCGATTATTTCGTAGATTCTTCTTCGCGTAAGAATGTATTGGTTGCCAACAATGCAGCAGCTGCTGCCGGCAGTGCTTTCGTTAATCAGAAGTTGCAGGTGGGCGATGTCGTTTACCGCGACTATGACGGCTATACGTTGCAGGAAGGTGTGTTTGCACAGGCCGAATACAACAAGGACAAGCTGAGTGCCTTTGTTGCCGGTTCTCTTTCAAATACGGGTTATTGGCGTTACGACCGTTTCTACTATGATGCTGATCATGCAAAATCTGAAACGGTGAACTTCTTGGGTTGGACAGCCAAGGGCGGTTTGAACTACAACTTGACAGACAATCACAACGTATTTGCCAATATCGGTTATATCAGCCGTGCACCTTTCTTCTCGGGTGGTGCTTTCCTCCAATCTACTACAAGTAACCTGACCAACCCTGATGCTGTAAACGAGAAAGTGTTCTCAGCTGAGTTGGGTTATGGTTTCCGTTCCAGATTCCTTACTGCAAACTTGAATCTGTATCACACGAAGTGGATGAACAAGACCATGAGCCGTGGTATTGATTTGAATAATGCAGATGGTGTATTCGTTGATCGTATCAGTATCAATATGAGTGGTGTCAACGCCATCCACCAGGGTGTGGAACTGGATTTCGTTGCCAAACCTTTCAAGTGGTTGGATGTTCGTGGTATGTTCTCTATGGGCTTCTGGCGTTGGGATTGCGATGCCAAGGGATATTTCTATGATTCTACCGGCCAGCCTGTAAAGAATTGGACAAATCAAGGTGAAATTACTCATGCATCTGGCATCCAGGCAGAAGATCATGCTTCGATGACTATCCACCTGAATGAAACGAAGGTTGGTAACTCTGCACAGACTACTGCTGCTTTGGGTCTCGATGCCAAGATTACCAAGGACCTGAGCGTTGGTCTCGACTGGAACTATTACGGACGCAACTATGCAGACTGGTCATTCAGCTCGAGTGATTTGGTGGCCAATGGCGAGAAGTCGTATGACGATCCTTGGAAGATGCCGGATGCCAATGTATTCGACTTGAGTGCAAGATATCGTTTCAACATCGGTAAGATCAATGCTACGCTCTATGGTAATATCGACAACGTGTTCAATCAGGAGTATATTACAGATGCCATCGACGGCTCTTCACATACATGGAAGGATGCACGTGTGTTCTATGCATGGGGTCGTACTTACAGCGTGAGACTGAAACTGAATTTTTAATCTCTAAAGTTGGTAGAAATTATGAAAAGAAAATATATAATCCCCGTAATGGCATCCTTGCTCACGTTGGGCGCCTGCGATTACAACGAAGATAATTTTGAAGGACTGGATGAGATGACTCGTCCTACCAATGTCTTTAAGAAAGACTATACTCTGACAGAAGCTGACTATTCGACGATTGCCAATAACAGCACCAACAAGGATCTGGCTAAGGCAGCGGGTCTTTCAGGTGAATTGTCGGCTTTGAAAACCTCTTTGACCTTTACCGACGAATTGCCGGGTACGACATATATTCCGGCTTTTCTTGCCGCGACATGGTATACAGGTGATGACGGATCAGCCATTAAAGTTACTTATAATCAGAAAAAGGCTTCTACGGCTACCGAAAAGGCTATCAATGCAGCTGCCATTTATAGTGTCAGCAATGATGACTATACGACGGCGTGGGGTGGAGCCAAGAATTCTTTCTTTACTCCTACAGAAAGTGCTTCCAAGCATGTGCCTGGCATTTTGAAGACTGAATATCCCGACGCAGCCGAAGGCAATATCGTCTTGGTGGATTACAATTATTCTGAGGAAGAGCCGAGTGGTGACGCACCGGCCTTAAGTGAAGGTTTTGACGGACAGAAGAGTGGAGAGAATGTTGTAATAGAAGGTTGGCACAACGTGACAACGGTAGGTTCCTATTTTTGGCAGGCCAAATCATATAGCGGTAATTTTTATATGCAGCAGAGTGCGTATAAACATGCAGACGGTGTACTGGAATCTTATATGATTACTCCGGCTGTCGCTATCGAATCGGGTATGAAACTGACATTTGATGCATGTTATGGCAACTATAAGGCTGAAGGAGGTCGCCTGACTTTGCTTTATAGTGAGGACTTGGCCGGCTTTACCAAAGAAGACATTGCTGCCGCTACATGGGTTGATATCACGGATGCAGTTGATATTCCGGTTCCAACCAGCACTTATGGTACATTGGGCAATGTCTGTGATTATGATCTTTCGGCTCTGGCTGGTAAGAGCGTTTACTTCGCATTCCGTTATAACGGTAATTCTACTGATGCGACTACTACCGTACAGGTGGACAATATTGTCGTGAAGAAGTCTGCAGGTACCAGCGATTTGAAGTCTGTTCAAGTGAGTGATCTCTTCCAGTTTAATGGAACCGAGTGGAAACTGTTCACCGGTGCTCTTTCTTTGGATGCGGCTGATTATAAGGCTATGGGCAGCAATTATGGGAATTTGGATGATTCTATGTCTCCCGACAATTATCTGCCTGTATATCTGTCCCAGCAGTATCCTTATGCACAGGAAGAAGACCAGCATACCGTTGCATACAAGTATTATGATGGAAAGAATAGCGTGAAGTGTGCTACCTATACGATGTTGGGTGGAAAATGGACTTCGGCTTCTGTACAAGTCCTGACCAATCAGTTCGTGCTGAACAACGGAAAATGGAACTATGACCCGAGTACGGTAATCAATTTGCCGGTAGAGAAGGGAAATACAGAGGTAGCTGCATTCTATCAGGCCATTACTGATTGGGTAAAGGAAAATCATCCTGAATATGTAACCGGTTATGGTAACAACGACTATTATTATGGAGGTTCTGCTTATCAGAACAACTTTGACTTCCGCGTGAGTGCTTGGAAGGGACAGGGTACGTATAATGATATGAGTGATGCTGACATCGAGAAACTGATGTGGGAGCGTCTTCCGGAATCCTTCCCGCATGCTTTGGAAGCCCTTTATGGTTCTGTTGCTCCGGTTGAAGGAATAGATGTGATTTATACAATCAATTTTGGAATTTACGATGGCAGCGGTACAACGACTTGGACCATCCAATACAAAGTTGTGGCTGTCGGTAAGTTCGAATATGTTGCAGACTCTTTGAAGAAAGTCGAATAAACATTCTTAATTCATAGTTAAAGGGGATGTCACCTTGTATGTGATGTCCCCTTTTTCGTCCATTCATTATAAACCTGATATGATTATGAGAAAATTTGATTATTTTGTGCTGGGTTTCATCGTTTGGCTGATGACCGGTTGTGGTGGTTCCAATTCTTCTGTCAATCCGGAACCGGAGCCTCCGATAACTGAAACAAATGCCAATGCCAATGAACCGATAGAAGGTAAATCTTTTGTGACCGATTATTCCATGCCTCACTTGAACCCCGAGAATTATTATGTGGAGCATACCGTGACCTATGACGGCAAGAAAATCCTGAATTATGCCTATGAGTGGGTGAAGGAGAAGAAACATACGGCATGGGTGGCTTATAGCTTCGATGAAACCACTTCGAAGAAGAATGTCAGTCGGTCCGACGACGCATGGGCGGTAGATCTGGAACTGCCCGGCGGCTGGTGCCCCGAAGAGAGCAACCATAAGAGTGACGGTTTCGATAAGGGCCACCTCTGTGCGTCCGAAGACCGGGTGTATTCGAAGGAAGCCAATGAACAGACATTCTATTACAGCAACATGAGTCCGCAGATGAGTTCGTTCAATGGCGGATTCTGGGCTTCGTTCGAGATTCTGGTGCAGAAATGGGCCCGTTCCGGAGGGTATACCAAGCTGTATGTCACGAAGGGAGGAACTGTGGACCAGCTGTTGGTGAACTTTACAGGTACCCGTAAGGGAAACGACGGCGTTCTGCCGCAGACGGATGCCAATGGTTTTACCAAGAAGGGACTGGCCTGCCCCAAGTATTACTACATGGCTATCCTGGCGGAAAAGGGGAATGAATATCATGCCATCGGTTTCTGGATGGAGCATCGTGATGACTATGGCTACGAGTACGACAACTTTGCCCCTTCGGACGTGATGAAGACCTACGCCCTCAGCATCGACGACCTGGAGAAGAACACAGGCCTTGATTTCTTCTGCAACTTGCCCGATGATGTGGAGAACAGTGTGGAGAGCACTTGGAATGAAGCAGACTGGGCCTGGTAGCCGAAGGCGTGCTTCTCTATAAGAATGACAATCCCTGGCATCTTTGATGGAAGGATGCCAGGGATTGTTGTTTGATGCCTGTCGGTTCGACGGTTTATTTGTTCACCACGTGGATGGGCTTGCCTTCCTGATAGGCTTTCAGGTTGTCCAGGGCAATCTGCATCAGACGCTCGCGGGCAGCTGTGCTGGCCCATGCGATGTGTGGGGTGATGTAGCAGTTGCGGGCCGTGAGCAGCGGGTTGTCGGCGCGGGGAGGCTCTTGTGAGAGGACATCGACACCGGCGGCATAGATGCGTCCGCTGTTCAGGGCGTCGGCCAGGTCCTGCTCGTTGACCAGCGGGCCGCGTCCTGTGTTGATGAGGATGGCAGTGGGTTTCATCAGACTGAGGCGGCGGGCATTGACCATCTCACGGGTCTGCTCGGTGAGGGGGCAGTGCAGGCTGACGACGTCGCATTCGGCAAACAGTTCGTCCAGTTCCATCTTCTTGATTTCGGGTGGCAGCTGGAAGTGCGATTTGGAGGTATAGGCACACACCTCCATGCCGAAGCTGATGGCGATGCGTGCGGTTCTCATGCCGGTGTTGCCCAGGCCGACGATACCCATCTTCTTGCCGGCCAGTTCGATGAGCGGTGTGTCCCAGAAGCAGAAGTCGGGACTGTTGGTCCAGCGGCCTTTGTGTACTTCTTCGGAGTGGTGCTGCACCTGTTGGGCAATGTTCAGCAGGTGGGCAAAGACCATTTGGGCCACGGAGTCGGTACTGTAGGCGGGAATGTTGGTCACGGTGATGCCACGTTCTTTGGCGGCAGCAGTATCTACGATGTTGTATCCGGTAGCCATCACACCGATGTATTTCAGTTGGGGCAGGGCGGCCATGTGTTCGGCTGTAATGACCACTTTGTTGGTGAGAAGTACGTCGGCACCTTCGGCGCGTTCCACTACTTCTGCGGGGGCGGTACGGTCATAGACGACACATTCGCCCAACTTCTTCATTTCGTCCCAGGAGAGGTCTCCGGGATTGGCGGCATAGCCGTCGAGCGCTACAATTTTCATGTCATTCAAATATTAAATATCAAATATCAAATATTATTTTTTTTCTTCATTGTAAGTATGGTTGCGGTTAATAGCTTGATAAGTTCTCTACAATCATTATCTATAGATAGAAATTGTTTCTCGGTCAGATAATCGGTCTGTTTTAGAATTTGTAACCAATATAATGTTTCTGAGCATTCTTTTTGGGCTATAGCGAGTTTATGTATATAGTCAGAGGAAGATTCTGCATAAACAGACTCACTGATGTTGGCGCCTATTGAAGTACCGCTCCGTAAAAGTTGTTTGCTCATGACTTGTTCGTTCTTGTCTTCCTTTAAGTATTTGTATAATTTGATAATCCTTATGGCAAACAGAACAGATTTGTCATTCAGTATATAAACCTTTTCCCCCATATATTTAATATTTAATATTTTATATTTGATATTTTATATTTAATCAAAATCTTTCTTTTCCCCATAAAGCTTGCATCCGTTCCTTATGCTTGGCTTCCGCTGCATTCTCCTGCGGATGCCAGATGTTGTGCTCCTTCAAATCGTCGGGCAGGAACTGCTGGCGGACGAAGTGGCCCGGATAGTCGTGGGCGTACTTGTAGTCTTCGCCGTAGCCCAGCTGCTTCATCAGCTTGGTGGGGGCATTGCGCAGATGAAGGGGGACGGGCAGATTGCCTGTCTGGCGGACCAGTTCCAATGCATCATTGATGGCCTTGTAGGCTGAGTTGCTCTTAGGGCTGGTGGCAAGGTAGATGGTCGTTTCAGCCAGGGGGATGCGGCCTTCGGGCCAGCCTACCTTCATCACGGCATCGAAGCAGGCGTTGGCCAGCAGCAGGGCGTTGGGGTTGGCCAGTCCGATGTCTTCCGAAGCTGAGATGACCAGCCGGCGGGCGATGAAAGCGGGATCTTCACCTCCTTCCACCATGCGGGCCAGCCAGTAGATGGCCCCGTCGGGGTCGCTGCCGCGGATGGACTTGATGAAGGCGGATATGATGTCGTAGTGCATCTCGCCGTCCTTGTCGTAGGCCAGCGGATTCTGTTGCAGGCGTTCGGTCACCATGTCGTCGGTGATGACGACGGTGTCGCTTGTTTCCGACTCGACAACCAGCTCCAGTATGTTGAGCAGCTTGCGGGCGTCACCTCCGCTGTAACGCAGCATGGCTGTGGTCTCCTTCAGCTCGATGTGGCGTTCGCGCAGGATGTGATCGGTAGTCAGTGCCCGCTGGAGCAGTTCCAGCAGGTCGTCTTTTTCGAGAGGTTTGAGTACATAAATCTGGCAGCGCGACAATAGAGGACGGATGACTTCGAACGACGGGTTTTCCGTCGTGGCGCCAATCAGGGTCACGATACCCTGTTCGACGGCTCCCAGCAATGAGTCCTGCTGTGACTTGCTGAAACGGTGGATTTCGTCAATGAAAAGGATGGGATTGGCCTGCGAAAAGAACCGGTTGTTCTTGGCACGGTCGATGACGTCACGCACGTCCTTTACACCACTCGTTACGGCACTCAGGGTGTAGAACGGAGTTTCCAGCTTGTTGGCGATGATTTGGGCCAATGTCGTTTTGCCTACTCCCGGAGGACCCCATAGAATGAAAGAAGAGATGCGTCCTGCATCAATCATCTTGCGGAGCACCGCTCCAGGACCGACCAGATGTTTCTGGCCGATGTATTCGTCTAATGTTTTAGGCCGAAGCCTTTCTGCCAGTGGTTGCACGTTTTGTATATCTTAAAAAATCATCATGATCATGAAACGGATTCCGTCTTTCTTCACACCGGGGATGTCGGTATAGGTGAGACGCCGCACATATTCGATGTGAAGCAGCTTGAAGATGTTGTAGATACCGACGCTGGCCTCCACATAGGGTGTCTTTCCCATGACGTAACTGGTAGGTACGCCGTTACGGGTGGGGAAGAGGAAGAGGTCCGGATCATTGCTTTTGTATGGGTTGTTCTTGTCGGTCAGTGTCCCCCACAAGCCGCGGATGCGGAACATCTCGCGCCACTTCAGCTTCTTCAGCAGCGGGATGCGGTTGAAGAGCTTGCCGTTCATGTCGTAGCTCAGGGCCAGCGAGCCGTAACGGTCGTTCAGGAACTCCATGTTGTTGATGAGCGAGAACGATTCGTTGTGCTGGGTAATGTACGACAGGTTGGCCATAGGCAGGTTCAACAGGGGGAAGGGCACTTTGTTCCATTGCGCGCCGGCACGGGCGGTGATGTCTATCTTTCCCCACGAACCGAACCAGAATCGTTTTCGCAGGCCTATTTCAGTAAGGTTGAAGTTGTATTCTCCGCCTAATACTCCCTTGAAGCCGGCTGTATGCGACAGGGTGAACTGCGGGGCGTCCAGGGAGACAGGTACGCGGCGCTGCTTGGTGTTGACGAAGGTCTCACCTGGAGCATATCGCAGGGTCACACCCACTTCGGCCGTGGTGATGTCGTGGACGAAGGTGTTCTTGTCGCCCTTCACGCCGGGTGTCTCACCATCGTTGCGCCAGTATTGCAGGATGCCGGCGGGCTGGTCGTTGCGGTGGCGCAGCATGGCCTTGACGGAGAATCCCGTATTGGTCTCCAGTTCGTAGTTGATGGTGGCGTCGCGGATGTAGGACAGCTGGTCGACGGTGGTCCATTTCCAACCCACGAACATGTTGTCCTTGTCGGTCTCCAGATACTTGTCTACGGGCGACATGACGTCGTAGGTGTATTTGGCGGAGATATAATGTTTGGGGAACTCCCACAATACATATTCGCGCTTGTTGAACGAATAGGCCACCTGTCCGGAGTAGAACCATTTCTTGTCGCGTGTACCGTAGGCACCATATCCGCTGAAGTTCCAGTGGGGATCCAGATTACCGGTGGTCATACCGCTCAGACGGAAACGGGCTCCGTTCACATAGTTGCTGGTGATGATGGTGTTGATGGGGCCGAAGTCGAACTTGCTGGGATGGTCCTTGTTTCCTGTCTCCACAAAGTTTTCAATCAACGCCTTGGCACCGAAGATGATGATCTTGAATCCCGGTATCTGCTCGATGCGGTTCATGAAGATGTCCATGGTGCTCTCCTTCTTGGTGAGGGGCACCTGGCGTACTTCCGCCCAATACTCGTCGCTCTTGGCCAGCATGTTGGCTTCCTTGATGACTTTTCCTTTCAGACGGAAAAGTCGGGGCTCTATCTCGTCAAAACTGTATTTCGAATATTTGGTGGTGCGTTGCACTTCCAGTCCCTGGATGCCCTTCATCAGAGCCAGTTCGACGGTCATGTCGTCGTCGGTCAGTACCCAGTTGCTGTCGGGCAGCTGTTCGAACTGCTGGACGATGTCCAGGTTCTCCACGAAGTTGACGCCCGTCTTTTTCGGCAGGTTCATGGTACACTTCTTCACGGCGTAGGTGGAGTCCTTCACCACATACAGGTGGCCCGTAAAGCCGAAGTCCTGCGGGTTGTTGGGAACGAACGTCAGGTGCACACATTCCTGCTGGTCCACCATCAGGGTGTCCATCAGATAGTATTTGTAGAACGAGATGGCGCCGCGCCCGATGGGGCTGACGAAGCGGCGTTGCAGCAGGCGGATGTCGTCGTCATAGATGTTTACGTCCGAAAAGACGTCGTTCAGGATGGTGCCCAGCATGTCGCCGGTACTGAAGAATTCCTCGATACCCGTCGAGTTCATGCCTTCGATGATGGTCTTTTCGCTGCGCGGACTCTTGCGGTAGATGGTGCGCGAGGCCGTTTCCTTGATGGAGATGGGCAGAATCTGCTTGCCGGTCTTGGGCGACGTTTCCACTTGGTCCTTGAAGAAGGAGAACTTCTTGTAGAGGCCTTTCTCCATCTTCTCCGGCGTGACGTCGTTGAGCGACATCTTCATCTTCTCGTATTTCTGGTATTGGTAGAAGTCATTCTCCTCCAGCTTCAGCTGCTTCTTGTGGTCGATGACCTTGCGCATGAAGTCTACGGCGGGATTGTTCTTCCGGGAGTATTTTTCTTTCTTCGGCTTCACCACCACTTCGGCCAGCATGATGTCATCGGGCGACATCTTGACGTTCAGCACCTTCTGTCCCGGCTTGATCTTGACTTTCTTGGTTATGTAACCGATGGTGGAAAAGGTCAGCTCGTCCCAGCCTCTGCGGGTTTCGACCATATATTCTCCTTCGCCGTTGGTAATGGCTCCCACGCCTTTGCCTTCGTACTGGACAGTGACGTAGAGCAAGGGTTCGTTGGTGATGGAGTCGGTTACGACGCCTTTGATTTGTGCGGATACCCCCGTAAGCTGGGTGAAAAGCATCACTGCCAGGAGGGTGAGGGTTATATATAGTTGCTTCATATCTATCATAATGGAACTGCAAAGGTAGTAATTTGCAAGCAAATAAGAAGCAAATTTGGATTATTTGGGAATTGAGATTATAAAAATATGGAAAACATCCCTCGGGTATGTATCTATTTCTTAATTCTCAGTTCCCAAATACTAATAATTATTTTTTCAGCAATACCTGCACGATGCGTTCGGCCGTGCGTCCGTCCCAGCGTTCGGGCAGGGTGCTGTGCTTCCATTCGCCTTTCAGCATCTTCTCCAGAGAGGCCGACAGGGCGAAGGTGTTTTCGCCTACCAGTTCGTTGGTACCGATGCGCCACGTCTCGGGATGCTCGGCATAGGTGTTCAGCGTGATGCAGGGCACGTCGAGGAAGGTGGCTTCTTCGGCAATGTTTCCGGAGTCGGTGACGATGCCGCGTGCCTGGTTGATGAGGAAGCCGAAGTGCAGATAGCTTTGCGGCGGCAGGATGTGCAGGTTGGGGGCGTTGATGCCCGTTGCCAGGATGCCCTGCTGCACGTAGGGATGCAGGGGAGCCACGACGGGAACTCCATTGGCCCGGTCGAGGATGGTCTGCAGCAGGGACTGGAGCACGTGCCGCTGCTGGACCAGTTCACGGCGGTTCAGCGTGAGCAGCAGGTAGCAGCCTTTCTTCAGTCCGAGGGAGTCGAACCAGACGGGTTGCAGCAGGCGGTGGCGGTTGTTGCGGATGGTGTCCATCAGGATGTTGCCTACGTAGTGGATGTATTCCGGTATCATGCCTTCCTGGTTCAGGTTGCGGTTGGCGGCCATGCTGGCGGCAAACAGGTAGTCGGAGATGGCGTCGACAATGGTGCGGTTCACCTCGCGCGGCATGTTCATGTCGAACGAACGGGTACCGGCGATGACGTGTGCCACCTTCAGTCCGCGCTTTTTGGCCACGATGGCACAGCTCATGGTGGCTGTCATGTCGTCGACCACCAGCACTGTCTGTGCCGGGTGGGCGTTGAGTTCCTTTTCGAAAGCCAGCATGATGTCGGCCGTCACCTGCGAATGGTCGGTGCCCGTGACGCCCAGATAGGCGTCGGGTTTCTTCATGTCCAGGTCGGAAAAGAGGGAAGGCTCCAGGGCCGGGTCGTTTTCCGGACCGGTATAGACCACCCGGTAGGTGATGTCCTGACCCGCTTCGCGTGCGGC
>UMHT01000584.1_pt1 | contig 15197 bp, 7 predicted proteins | sample 1965601 | NCBI WGS metagenome assembly UMHT01 (sample SAMEA4836105, study PRJEB28245) | human gut metagenome | biome: gut microbiome; material: fecal sample | place: Denmark | collected 2008 | reverse complement strand
TTCAATGTTCAGGGCGGTTTCCAAATTGACAACGACTCAATAATTACTGTAGAACGTACATACGACCGCCGCGAAGAAACCACAGGTTACGGTAATGGTATGACATATATTATTAACCGTCCTATTCAGACTACAATGAAGTCTGTTTACAGTGTGCTTCAGGGCGAAGGCGAAACTTCTCCGTTCTATCAGTTCTTTAACCTTTGCCAGATTGATGCTGACTTGCTCACCCGTGCAGGTGTTGCCGACAGTGTTAAGAAGCAGGAGGATAAGGATAGGGAAATTGAGAAATACACAGTGTTCATATCTTCACAGAATGGTCTTACTGATAACGTGCGTTTCTTCAATTCATTTAGATATACTGTTTATGTTCCCACAAACGAAGCTGTGCTCGACGCAATTGATCACGGACTTCCCACATGGGATCAGATTTCAGAAGTAATCACCGCCGGTGAAGCTGAAGTTCAGTCTGCAACTGATGCCGGTGCAAGCGAGGAAGAAATTCTTGCACTTACACGTAAGTACAAGTTCAAAGCTCAGGCTATGATCACCTGCCTTGTAAACTTCCTCAAATATCACTTCCAGGATAATTCGGTATTTGCTGACCACAATGCAGTTGAAGCAACAAAGTATGAAACTGCCTGCATTAATGACGAGACCAACCGCTATCGTTCGGTTAAGGTTTCTTCTACAGGTAATGGTACTTTGGATGTTCGTTCGGTATACAGAACCGATGCAAACGGACATGATGTTGAAGGTCCCGTTCGCCACGTAACAAGCGACGAAACTTTGAAGAACATCATGACTCGCGACTATACTTTCAATACAAGGGCAAGAAACGCCACCAAGATTGAAACTTCTTCTTATGCAGTTGTTCATCAGATTGATGGTGTGCTCAACTTCAAAGAGCTTACAAATGACCGCTACGACAGCGATTGGGCTACTACAAGTGCTGCCAGAAAGTTCATCGCAAAATATCGTATTCGGAAATAAAATAAACAACCATGAATAAAATAAAATATCTATTGCTCTTCGCTCTGTGCCTCTGCTTTACTTCGGTGGCAGCACAGGATCGAATTTCCGGACACGTTTGGAATAAAACGGACGGACCGGTGATTATGGCGAATGTGGTCGAGGTGGACCAGAACAATCGTATTGTTGAGAACACCCAGACGGATGTTAACGGTAACTTCTCCATGCCGGTGAAGAACCGTAAAAACCGCCTTGAGATTTCATATATTGGTTATGCTAAATACAGTCAGGTTATCGGTGCAACTAAGGTGTTCCGTATAGAGTTGCGTAGTAAAACACAGCTCAAGACTGTAACCGTAACCGCCAAGCAGCGTGTTAAGTCAAATGGTTTGTCCATTCCTAAGAAGGAGATTTCCGGTGCAACACAGGAACTTAACATGGACGAAATGAAAGGTCTTTCTTTCGAAACTGCCGACCAGGCTTTGCAGGGACAGATTGCTGGTCTTGACATTGTGATGAATTCCGGTAACCTTGGTTCGGGTACTACGATGCGTTTGCGTGGTGTTACCAGTATCAATGGTAATCAGGAACCTCTTATTGTAGTTGATGGCAACATTCTTGAAAACTACAACTCTTCAGACATTGACCTTCAGGATATGGATAACAGCGAGCAGTTTGCTCAGTTGCTTTCTGTGAACCCTGAAGATATTCAAAGCATCAATGTATTGAAGGATGCTGCGGCTACCGCTATTTGGGGTGCACGTGGTGCTAATGGTGTGATTGAAATCAAAACCCGTCGCGGACACCGTGGTCCTGCACGTGTTGACTTCTCTTATCGTTTCTCGGGTTCATGGCAGCCCAAAGGCATGAAGATGCTTAATGGTGATGAATACACCATGATGCTTAAGGAGGCTTACTTCAATCCTTCACAGAGCAATATCGCATCCGACATTGTTGAGATTTCATACGACCGTAACCGTCCTATGTATTTCGGCAACTTTAACAAGAACACCGATTGGCGTGATGAAGTTACCCAGTTTGGTCAGACTCACAACTACAATGTAGTACTTTCCGGTGGTGGTGATAAAGCACAGTTCCGTATTTCCGGTAGCTACGACCACGAGACCGGTACTGTTATCAAGCAGGCTCTCGATCGTTTCTCAACACGTATGGCTCTTGACTACTACGTTAGTGATCGTATCAAATTCTCGTCAAACTTCTCTCTTACCTATACAAACAATAAGAAGAACTATGTAGGTATTTTGGATCGTGCATACAAGGCAATGCCTAACATGACAGTTTATCGTTATGAGTATGACCCCGAAACCAGAGGCTACTACAATACTCACGAATATTTTAAGATGTTCCCCGCTGCAAGTGCAGCAGGTCAGGTGCGTGATGGTCTTAGCTCTTATTATTTGAGCGATATGGTTAGCAATGGTAACCCTGTTGCTATCGCAAATGGCTCTTGGATTAAGGAGAGCACATATACTATTGACCCGCAGTTCCAGATTGAGTACAAGTTCTTGGGTAAGGATGAAAATGCAACGCAACTCAACTATACCGGTGAGGTTTACATGAAGGCTTATACAAACACCAACAAGGCATACTATCCTGCTTCTCTTACCAGTAGCCACTGGTACGATTCGGGCGGTGTTAACCTTGCAAGCGATGGTGAATCAAAGAGTCTTACTTTCACCACTCGCCACACTCTTGTGTTTACTCCTAAGTTTAAGACTGACGATCACTTCCTTACTACTATGGCTCGTATGGAAATGTCTACAAGCTCAAGCGATAACCAGAATATTTCTTCCAATGGTTTGGCAGGTGGTATTACCGACCCGAGCGTGTTGGCTTACCTCACAGGGGCATCAACAGGTGTAGGCAAAGGACACAGCATTGGTATTCTTGGTAGTGTACACTATTCATACAAATCAAAGTATGTAGCAGACTTCACTCTTCGTGCAGACGGAAGTACTCGTTTCGGTGCTGATAACCGTTGGGGTTTCTTCCCCGGTGTTTCCGGTCGTTGGAACATCAGTGATGAAGTTTTCATGAAGCCTCTTAAGAAGATTGTCAATTTGCTTGCTTTCCGTCCGGGTTGGGGTATAAACGGTAACCAACCGAACGAAGAAGGTCTTATGTATAACACATACTCAAGCATTGGCTCTTACATTGGTCAGACTGCAATTGCTCCGCAGAACTTGCGTCTTACCGACCTTAAATGGGAAAAGACTTCTGCATGGAACTTAGGTTTCAACCTCAACATGTTGGAAGACCTTCTCCAGTTTGACTTGAACGTTTATCACAAATATACCAAGGATCTCTTGATGCAGAATGTAAGAATTCCTTCTTCTGTAGGTTTCAGCACTCTCGCATGGGCTAACGTTGGTAAAATGGAGAATAAGGGTTGGGAACTTAACTTCGTAACAAAGAAGATTGACATTGTTCCCAAGAAGTTCCAGATTGTTGGTAAGTTCAACATTGCTCAGAATGTTAATGAAATCACTCAGATGGATGCAAGTGTGCTTTCAAGTTTGAATGGCGACTTCAACTATAATAATGAAACTTGGATGAGCCGCGTTCAGATAGGTAATGCTCTTGGTGGTATCTATGGTTTCCGCTACAAAGGTGTATATCGTTTCGACTATGATCACAGCGGATATTTCGCAGATCAGTCAAAGAATACTATTTATGGTGAGCGTACCGCTGCTTATGCAGAGAAGTATGGTCTTAACGGCAGCTTCAATGCAACTTGCCCTGTTGCACGTGATGCTAATGGCAATATAATATATGACGCGAAGGGTAATCCTCTTCAGATGTATTATAACTATGGTGGTAGAAACTACACATTCGGTGGTGGTGATGCTATTTACGAAGATATCAACCATGATGGTCAGATCAACGAACTTGATATGGTTTACCTTGGCAGCTCCAATCCTAAGTTGAATGGTGGTTTCGGTATTGACCTTTACTACAAGCGTTGGAGTTTGAAGACCAGCTTCAACTTCCGTTATGGTAACAAGATCGTGAACCTTGCTCGCATGCAAGCAGAGGATATGCGTACCAACCGTAACCAAAGTACAGCTACTCGTTGGCGTTGGCGCAAGAATGGCGACATAACCACAATTCCTCGTGCTATGAATGAAAACGCAGGAACTTCATACAATGCTCTCTGTAGCGACCGTTATGTGGAACCCGGTGATTATATCCGCTTCCAGTACATGCAGCTTGCATATGATTTCGATTCCAAGAAGCTCAAACGCTACGGTCTCCGTTCCTTGCGTTTCGCTCTTTCAGGTAACAACCTAATCTTCTGGTCAAGATATTCTGGTGTTGACCCTGAACACTCACAGAGTGGTTGGTCTCCTTGCTTCGACAGTTCGCAGACACCGCGTTCTCGTTCGTTTACATTCAGCGTTAATGTAGGATTTTAAAGATTTCAACAAAGATGAAAAAGAGAAATATATATAAAGGTCTGCTCACATCTGCTTTTGCCTTGGTAATGCTTGGCACTACATCTTGTGATGACTTCCTTACGATTCACCCCTCTAATAAGATTACGGAGGAGGAGTTTTGGGAGGATCAAAACGACTTGCAGAGTGCTGTGCGTGGATGCTACAAGCAATTCATCGGAAGCGGCATAATGTCCAAGCTCGTTATATGGGGGGAATGCCGTTCTGATAACTTTGACCTCTTGTCTGAGAATTGGGATGACATGAAAGATCTCATGAATGCCAACTTGCTTCAGACCAACTCGCTCTTCAGTTGGGCGGATTTCTATAAAGACATCAACTTCTGCAATAAGGTTTTGGAATATGGTCCCAAAGTTATAGACAGGGACGCAAGTTTCACTACGGAAAATTGGAAACCTATTGAGGCAGAAATGAAGGCACTGCGCGCACTCAATATGTTCTACCTTGTGCGTACTTTCCGTGATGTACCTCTCGACTTCAAGTCAATTGGTACAGACCGTGAGGCAAGAGCACATTCCGGTCGTCAGATAGCAGCAGAAGTTGTACTTGACTCGATTATCAACGATGTTGATAGAATAAAAGACAATGGTATGCGTCGCTATTCTTCTACGGCAGAAGATAAAGGTCGTTTTACTCGTGAGTCTATATATACTCTGTTGGCAGATATGTATTTGTGGCGTGCTGCGAAGAATGCTTCTACAGACTCTGTAGCTAAATATGGCAATCAATCTCAGGAAGATTATCAGAAGGTAATAACTCTTTGCGATGCAGTTTTGGATATGTATCTTACACGTTACAAAGAAGAAAATCCTCAATACAATCAAAGCTCTGCTGCAAATCAGGATAATCCATATTTCTTAATCAGAATGCGTTCTTCAAACGGAAGTACCAAGAATGTTTATGATGAGATATATAGTAAGATATTCATTGATGGAAATAGCAGTGAAAGTATTTTTGAACTTCAGTTCGATGGAAGTTCCAACAAGAACACTCCGATATATTCATACAAGGATAAGGTAGGATTGTATTGTGCAGAAAGTAGTAATGCAGGTCTTCTTCAGGCAGCTTCTCCGCTGCAGGCAGTTTCAAAGGCTATCGACAACACGAACGGTGTTTACAGCCAAACTGACATGCGTCGTTGGGAAAACATGCGATACACCGAAGCCGGTCAGCGTGTGTTCCAGATAGCAAAATATTGCCAGACTACTCCTGAATTCACAAACTTGAACGATAATTCAGAGGGTGCAAAGTCAAGCAGATTGAGCACATCTTCTTTCAGATCTAATTGGATTGTTTACCGTTTGAGTGATGTTCTTCTTATGAAAGCTGAAGCAATTTCACGTTTGGAGGCTCCTACAGACGAGCAGATAGAGAGTGCATTTAACAATGTAACAATGATTCTTTATCGTTCCAATCCAACTGTAACTTCAGAAAGTGATAAGCTGAAACTTAACGACTATTCAACTCCTTCACAGCTCTTCTCGCTCGTAATGCGTGAACGTCGTAGAGAGTTCTTTGGCGAGGGCAAACGTTGGTTCGATCTTGTTCGTCTTGCAGAGTATGACGGCAAAACTTCCAATATGCTTAACCTCCTGCTTTCTAAATATGCGACAAATACTAATGCAGTGAAAGCGAAGTTATCTTCAATGAATTCTCTTTACTCTCCGGTTTATGAGGATGAAATGAAGGTCAATCCTCTGCTTCACCAGAATCCGGCTTGGGAAAAGGAGCAAACTATATCGAGAAACTAAAAAATGTGGTGGCGCGTTTGCGCTAACAAATGTGCCACCGCGCTTTTCTCATATAAATAATTCAACTACGAAATAAAATAATATAGATATGAACATCAAAAATTGCAAATGGCTCAAATATGGTCTGTTTGGCACGTTGGCTTTGATAGGCTTTAACGCTTGCTCTGACGATCATTTTGATATTCATTCTTCTACTCCCCAGCAGTCGTTGTGGCAGCAAATTGTAGCAGATCCTCAACTGGATTCTTTGCGACAAATTTTGGAACGCACCACTTTTACTGTGGATGAGTATTCGAAGACTGGCAAATTAACTTACGCGCAGTTGCTCGCAAGTTCACAGACTTTCACAGTATGGGCTCCGGAGGATGGCACTTATAATGCTGCTCAATGGCTTGCCATGCTTGATGAGGGTAAGAACCGTGAGGTAGAAAAACAGTTTGTACGTAACCATATTGCTCGTTATAATTTCTCGGGTGTAAATGGCGGTGACACTATAAAGGTTACGATGCTTAACTCGAAGATAAACGATTATAATCTTCTTGACAATACTTTCAAGAAGGTTGCTATAGATGGAATGGTTAATGAGGCTTCAAACGGTTCGCTTCATAAACTTAAAGGTGTAGCTCCGTTTGCTTCCAACTTGTACGAGGCAATTGAGTTTACCGATGGTTTGGATTCTCTTTATAATTTCCTCCACGAAGATGATACCCTTATTTTCATGAAGGGTGCAAGTACTCCTGGTGCTACCGTAAATGGTGAAATACAGTATGTAGACTCTGTTTTCCAGATCAGCAACAAAGTAATCGGTAGCCTTAACTTTTGGCAGAATGAGGACTCTTTGCTTATGGGTATATTCCCGACAAACAAAGCATGGACCGAAGCAAAAGCAAAAGTTAGTAAGTACTTTAAGTATAAGAGCAGATATCCTTATTCAGAGGACAACACTACCAAAATCCTCTATAATAAATTTGATGCGGACTCTATGGCAGACGTGCGTATCAAGAACGTGATGCTTAACAATATTGTTACAAGTCTTGGAAAACAGCCTGGATATGATGCAACAAAATCTTCGTTGTCATATTTCAAGAACTTCATAGACAATGCAGACTCTTTGGTGCGTGGTGGCGCAACTTCTCTTGATGATCCCAATATCCATCAACCATATCTTTCAAAGATTGTTGAAGGTACAGAACCATTCGAGGTTTCCAATGGATATGCTTATGCTATTGATAACTATGGCTATGTACCGAGTAAATCATGGCATACTACCATACGTGTAGAAGCAGAGTATCAGTTCTATCAGGATATTAATGGTTTTGCTTCGGCAGAGAAGAACGGTAATTATTACGGAAACTCCGTTTATCTTACATCTCTCAACCGCAACGATTCCATTAAAGGTTACGTGAGCAACAATAGTTTTGCGTACTTCCCGGGTTCTAGCTCGGCTTCACAACCTACTGTCAGCTTCAAAATTCCTAACATCCTTTCTGGAAAGTATGATATCTATGCTGTTATGGTTCCGCTTAATATGGATAAGAAAACCCAGTCTGTTGAGGAAACAAAACGTAATCATTTCTCGGCTTCTATAGTTTATGACTATAATGACAGAAATGGTCGCGACATAGAGCAGGCTGCTGTTGCAGAAGATGGAAGCAAGGAATTCGAAACACGTGCCGGTGTAATCGACAGTGTACTTCTTTTCAAGGACTTTGAGTTCCCCTATGCTTTCAAGGGTGCAGAACCCTGCTATCCGAAGCTCAAGCTCAAATCTGTTGTACGTACTGCCGCTCAGAAGAAAATTTATGACCCGGCACTTTACATCGATTGCTTCCTCTTCGTTAGCAAGGATGATGAATCTGATAACTAATAAGGTTCTTGTTAACTAAAAATAAAGACAAATGAAAGATAATAGAAAAAATCAATTGATGCATTGGGCTTTACGCGCCTCCGTATGTCTTTTCATGTTATCGGGAACTACGGTTCTGGTGGCTCAGGACGACGTTGACGATGCAGAAGTGGTTGAAGACGATTCTGCTGCCGTAAAGAAGAAACCCAAAAAATTGGATATACCCACTTATGAAATGAAGAGCGTAAGTGGTAAGGTGGTTGATGCTGCCACAGGCGAAGGTCTTGGCGGTGTGCGAGTACAGGCTCTTAACAACAGACTCTATACAGCAATGACCGAGGAAGATGGTTCATATACCATTTCTGTTCCTAAGTTCGTTACTTCTCTCTATTTTGAGGTAACGGGTTACAATGGTATGCAGCGCGCCATTAAGAGTGAAAGCTCACAGGATGTTAAGATGTATTCTTCTGCATTCAAATCTGTATATAAAGATGGTGTAAGCATATATTCCGTATCTGAGGCTCATCCTGTTAATACTACAGCTCTTACTGCAGAAAGCGATATAGAAAACACCCTTAACGGTTCCGTACGCACTATTTCTCGTGGTGGAGTTCCTGCGCAGGGTGCAGCAATGTTTATTCAGGGTATAAACTCTTTGAACTCTAATGCACAGCCTTTGGTTGTAGTTGATGGTGTTATTTGGGACATGCAGTATGACCGTACTACGGTTCATCAGGGATTCATCAATAACGTTCTCAACATGATCGACGTTGATGATATTGCTGACATAAAGGTTGTAAAGAATGGTGCAGCTTTCTATGGTGCCAAAGGTTCCAATGGTGTGATCGAAATAACCACCAACCGTGGCAAGAGCCAGGCTACACGTATTAATGCCCGCATATACGGTGGCTTTGAAACAGCTCCCAACTATGTTGACGTTATGAATGCCGGACAATATCGCAGCTATCTCTCAGAGCTTATAGGTACATATAAGGATTCTGAAGACCGCAGTAGCAACTTCCATATCGGATTCTTGAACGAAGATCCCAGCTATGTTTACTATCCTCTTTATCATAACAACACTGATTGGAGCAAGAATCTTTATCGTACTGCTTTCACGCAGAACTATAAGGTTGGCGTACAAGGTGGTGATGACGTGGCTATGTACAACCTCTCTCTTGGTTACACCAAGTCTGACGCAACTGCACGCATGACCAACTTCGATCGTCTTAATCTGCGTTTCAACACCGATATAACCATTACCGACAAGCTTACTGCTTCATTCGACCTTGCTTACGGACGTTCTACTTATAACCTCCGTGATAATGGTTGGGCTTCAAACTATAATAATGATAACATTTCTTCGCCCAATGTATTGGGTCTTATTCAGGCTCCTTTCCTCAGCCCGTATTCCTATGTTGTAACATGGGATCCCGTGAACCTTGTAAATAAGGTGGCTATGGACAAGCGCGTATATTCTGGAAAGTATTTCAATTCCGATCCCAACCCGTTCCTGTTTGCTCAGAACTATGACAGCTACGCTTTGGCGAATCCGTATTGGATATTGAAGAACGGTAAGGGTAACGACAAGAACTACATGGAGCAGACACAGTTCATGCTCAATGTAACTCCTAAGTATGTTGTGAATAAGAATCTCACGATTTCTGATCGTTTCAGTTATATTCTCAACCGTACAAGCGAGAAATACTACTTGCCTTACAGCGGTACTCCCAGTCGTTTCATCGAGGGACTCGGTTCTGTCAGCAGTTCTGTTAAGTCGCAGTATGGCAAAGAGACCACAGTGTTCAACGATTTGCGTGCAGAGTGGAAAAAGCAGATGGGTGCACACTTCCTCGACGCTATGGCAGGTATGCGTTTCTCAAGCTATACCTATAGCAATACCTATGTAAAAGGTTACAACAACACCAATGATAAGTTGCCTAACCTTTCTTACAACTTGAGCTTCCTTGACTACGGAGGTACAAACGATACATGGGTGAATCTTGCATACTATCTCAATGCTTCTTACAACTACCGTAACCGTTATTTTGTTAACGGAACTGTATCAATGGAGTCTTCTTCACGTTTCGGTAAGGAAGCTGATTCCGGTCTCAAACTCTTCGGCGTACGTTGGGGTTTGTTCCCCTCATTGCAGGCAGGATGGCTTATCTCTTCCGAGGATTGGTTCAATGCCGATTGGGTGAACTCTCTCAAACTTACCGCAGGTTATGAAATGACCGGTAACGATGATATTGACTACTATGCTACCCGTACATATTTCCAGAACGTTAAGTTCCTCAATAACTCAACGGGTCTCCAGCTTGCAAATATTGCGAACCCCAAAATTCAGTGGGAAACCAATCATCGTTTCAATGTAGGTCTCCAGGCTAATCTCCTTGACAACCGCTTGAGTCTTGGTGCAGAAGTTTACTTGAGCAAAACAAGCAACCTTTTGACAAGAAAAGAAGTAAGCTATCTTACCGGTCTTGCTAACATGTGGACCAATGAGGGCGAACTTCAGAACAATGGTGTAGAGGTATCTGTAAGCGGCATCCTCGTTAACAGCAAGGATTGGAAATGGCAGGCAGGTTTCACAATGGGACACTATGCTAACAAGATTACCAAACTTCCTTCTACCGACAAGATCAACCTCTATAACATAGACGAAAGCGGTATGACCAGCACAATCTATAAGACCATTAACGGTTTCACAACTTCTGTTTATGGCAAAAACAATGTGCTTACCGCCAAGAACTATGCTGCAGGTGTATTCTATGGCTACAAGACCAAAGGTGTGTTCAAAGACAATGCCGAGGCTTCCACCGCAGGCAAATACGGTTACCTCAAATATCCTACCGGTGTTGTTGGCGATCCTTCACGCGATTTCAAAGCAGGCGATGTACACTTTGTTGATGTAAACGGCGACGGTTGGATTAGCGAAGCCGATATGGTTAAGATTGGCGATCCCAATCCCGACATCTACGGTAACATTTTCACTTCGCTCTCTTGGAAACGTTTCACTCTTGATATCAACTTCAAATATTCTTTGGGTAATGATATTTACGACTATCAGCGTTCACAGCTTGAACAAGGCAATACCGTATGGAATCAGTCAAAAGCTCTCGTAAACCGTTGGCGTTATAGTGGTCAGGAAACCAGCATTCCTCGTTTGATGAGCACAACCAACACAGAAGAATGGGTTAACAATGAACGTTTCTCCGACCGTTGGATAGACAATGGCTCTTATTTGAAGCTTAAGAAAGTGCGTCTCACATATCAGGTGCCCCTCTCTCTTAGCTGGTTGCAGGGTCTCACCGTATTCGGAGAGTGCAACAACATTTTCACCCTTACAAAGTATAAAGGCGAAGATCCCGAAGTTTCCTGTGGCAACTCAGTACTCTATCAGGGTGTTGATGCAGGTTATTTGCCCCAGAGCTTCAGCTGCAACTTCGGTGTAACATTCAACTTGTAAAATTCCAGGAACAATGAAAAAGAAATCTATATTAAGTTTAGTGATTCTGCTTGCGGGCATGGTGGGCTTATCAACATCATGTTCAGATATGCTCACGCCCGATCTGGAACGCTATGTCGAGAAAAATGCGGGAGACTCTATCTACTCCTATCTTGGCATACTCAAGAGCATGCAGAAAATTGTTGAACGCGATGTGATTCTTGGTGAGGCGCGCGGCGACCTTGTTGCTGCCACCACCTACACCAGCGACAGCGTAAGTCATATTTTCAACTTCGATGATCAAAGAGACGGCGACAACGCTTTCCTTCAGTGCGCCGACTACTACAATATCATTAACCAGTGCAACTTCTACCTTCACTATGTAGATACTGCTGATGTGAAAGACGAAGTTAAGTACATGCAGAAGGAATGGGCACAGGTTCAGGCAATGCGTGCTTGGACATACCTCCAGCTTGTTCAGAACTACGGTTCAGTGCCTTTCTTCACAGAACCTGTTTCAAGCAGCTCTGTAGGTAAGGAAATCGTTAAGAGCGGTAAGGTTATAAATAAGGACAACATTGCAGACCTTCTTGTTGCTGCAGGTCTTGACCGCGCATATGAATTGCAGGAGCAGTTTGGTTTCCCCTCATACGGAACATATTACAATGGTTCGGTAAACATTCCTTCCAATTCTTGCTTCTTCCCCGTAGGTCTTGTTACGGCCGACCTCTATCTCATGCAGAACGATTACGAAAAGGCTGCCGACATGTACTATAAGTATATGCGTATGAAGGCTCCGTATGTGCCCAATCAGTCAATGGGCTTCTCGGAGAGCATTTCTCAGGAAGGTACACGTTATATTCCTTCTATGGGAGGCTGGTCAAGCCGTTTCACTTCCTACTCAACCGGTAACCAAGGAAGCAATGACGAGCCTAATGGCAATGAACTTATCACAATCATTCCCGGTGCTGCTTCAAAGAGCCAGGGCGATGTGCTCATTCAGGTTCAGAACATCTACGGTTTCCAAACTTCTTCACAGACACTGGGAACTAACGGCGGTTCTATCAGCGTAAGTCCAAAAGAAGAGTATCGTCAGCTTGAGCCTTCCGAGAATTACGCAGGACTTAATGCCGCACAGGTATATTGCAACTATCGTACATCGGGCGGTACCGAGGTACAGGAATTCTATGATGGCGTGGGCGATGCACGTTTCAATGGTTCTGCTCCTCTCCGTCGTATTGACGGTGAAGACTTCCGTTTCATTGCAAAACGTACTCCTCTCTCAAACTTGGTTTTTGATTGGCAGAGTCGTAGAGTTTACGGTTCCGGTTACAATTCGTATTATGCAATTCCTGTTTATCGTAAGGCTCTTGTACACCTTCGTTTTGCTGAAGCTATCAACCGTGCAGGATTCCCCGAGCATGCATTCTCGGTGTTGAAAGATGGTACAATGTCTGACAACTATCCTACACTCAGATATAAGGACAGCATTAATTATAACATTCAGGTTGACAGCACAGACCTTGAAAACATCAAGATCGACACTATCAGCGTTGATACAATTAAGAACATTCCTTATTTGTTGAAACCTGAAGCAAATGCCGGCGGTGCATACTACATCAGTCTCAACGAGATGCTTAATGCACAATCAAAGTCTTATCTTAACTTTGCCGACAGCAAGTTTAACAACTCTGCTACAAATTACACTGGTATCCATGGTCTTGGTTGCGGTGAAACCCGCGGCTATCGCGACAGCCTTTACACTTATGACCTCTGCGTAGCTCAAAAGATTGCAGCAGCACGTGCCGATAAGGACGGTCAGACTTCAGAGTGGGAAACCACTCTTTGCGACAGTCTTAATCGCGTAGGCATTGAGCAGGCTGTTAAGGACGGAACCATTACACAGGACGAAGTAATCACGGCTGTTGAGGACTTGATTATCGACGAACTCGCACTTGAAACCGCATTCGAAGGAAATCGTTACTACGATCTTCTCCGTTTTGCAAATCACAAGGGCAATGGTGCTATCGACAACGAATGGCTTGCCAAGAAGATTGCTTCACGTGGCATGGCTCCCCGTACAGGCTATGACGCTGCTTTGTATGGCAGACTTGTAGGCGGTACACGTTGGTATCTGGCACTTCCGGAAGATAAGTAACAACAGACAGAAAAGTCGCATTCGTGCGACAGAAAATAAAATCGTGCGCAGCAATAATTGCCGCGCACGATTTGTTTACATCCTGTTCTTTTACACTTTGTCGTTAGAATGTATTTAACGTGAGTTCGATGAATTTAGAATAAGGCAAGCTGTGTATCCAATGTGCGTTGTACATGGATGCAAGGCTTTTTAGGGAACACGCAATAAGCGGCAATTGCCCCAAGCATGTTTACTATGAAATTCTCAAAACTCCTGTGCCTTGAATGCTCCACTTGTGCGATGTTTTTCAATTCGTCATTCACGGTTTCAATTATAGCCCTCTTTCTGAGAAGAAGCTTGTCGGAGACACTCATCAACGCACCTTTCATGTTGCTTTTCAATTTTGTGATAAGTTGTATGCCATCGACAAAGAGCCTTTGGAAGAGATTCTTTCCGATATAGCCTTTGTCACCGACGAACTTTCCGTAAATGAATTCAACAAAAGCCTTGTACTCAAGCGGTTTGCGGTCATCTACGTCACCTGGAGTTATTATGAAATTCAGAACCTCGCCCTTCTCGTTGCAAATCAAGTGCAGTTTGAATCCAAAGAACCATCCCATGGAACATTTGCCTCTTTGCGCAATGCCCTTGAATACTTTGTGGATATGTATCCTTTGGTTCCTACACACCCTCAACGGAGTGCTGTCGACAAAGCTTATGCCTGTACACTTACCCAGCAATACCTTCTTTATAAATAAGGCCAAGGGGACGGCAACCTGCTTTTCAAGTTCCACGAAGCGGTTGTAGGAGACAACCTTGGGGAAGAGGTGGCGAAGGTGCTTGCAGACTTTTTCTACATAAAAATGCTTTAGGCAACGATAACCAGAGTCATGAAACAATATCATAATAAGCATAATTTCAGACTTTGACATGGTTGAATCGCGGTGATAAGCACGCTTATTATCAGATTTCAATGTGTATTTCTTCATCATAGCATCAAAAAACTTGCAGAAATCGTCTGCCATACAAAATAATTCTGTAACTTTGTCCTCGGTGATCATAGCGATTATTGTTTGTAAGTCTTTGTATTTTAGCACTATAAAGTTACAGCAATTTTCGCTAATCAACAAATCTTCAAACATTTATATTTCATCGAACTCACGTTATTTATGTTCATAGGGAAAAATATGTCACTGGGTGATACGTTGAATCATCGTCAGTGGAATTTGTCGTTATCAGATACTAATGCGTTGAAAGGGATAGCCTTGATATTATTGTTATGCCATCATCTTTTTTATATACAGGATGGTTCATATAATGATATTTTGGTGTTCGGCAAGTATCCGCTAGTGCAGGAATTTGGATTGGCCTGCAAGGTTTGCGTGGCCATATTTGTTTTTTTTGTCCGGTTATGGCTTGGCGATGAAATATAGCCATACACTGTTGAATATCCGCGAATTTTATGCAACCCGTTTTACGAAATTGATGATGGGGTATTGGTTTGTTTGGTTGCTGTTTATCCCCGTTGGAATATTGTTTTTCGATAGGACACCTGAAGTGGTGT
>UMHT01031773.1_pt1 | contig 15242 bp, 15 predicted proteins | sample 1965601 | NCBI WGS metagenome assembly UMHT01 (sample SAMEA4836105, study PRJEB28245) | human gut metagenome | biome: gut microbiome; material: fecal sample | place: Denmark | collected 2008 | reverse complement strand
TATTTGCTTGCGGCGTTGACTTTGCCTTTCGGGATTTCCGACAGCACTTCCGATTTCTGCAGATGCGGCTCGCGGTAGCGGCGGAGTATTATCGACAGCACTTCGTTCCCGATGGCGTCTATTTCCGACGGCGAATCGGTCGTGGCGGTGTCATTGCTGCCGTCGTTTGCCGGGTCGGGCTCCTGTTTGTTTGTAAACAGCTGTTGCGGGTGCAGGATTATGCACAGCATGTAGATCATCGCTGCCGACGTGATAAGGTCGACGGCGAGTTTGCACCAACGGCTGTCGGAGACAAATACAGCCCACATCAGTGCAATCCAGCAGAGCGGCAGGTAGAGCACCAGTTGGGCGAATCTGTAGGGGAAGTCCTCCACGTTTGAGTAGTTGTCGGTGTTGAATTTGTCGATGGTGCGTTTCAGCTGGTTGGTGATGTGCACCGACAGCGTTGAGAACAGCAGGCTGAAGCCGCCCATAGCAGCCATCAGAGGCGTTCCGGCGTCGGTCAGGACGTGTCCGCCCATTGTCAGAGCTATTGCGAGCAGCGACAGGAGCAATGCAAATGCAGAGAATAGATATGTTTTCAGCAGAATGCTGTCGCGCAGCCGTTTCCGAAAGAAGTAGCTGCTGAACAGGGTTGTCATACAGACGGGATAGAAGATTATGCCGAAAATTTTCACGTATGTCCAGTAGTCGGGAGTCATCGGACTCAGAACGTATGGGAATTCAAGCGCGATGACGATGTAGAAGAACGACACCAGGCGGCGGGCAGGGTAGTGGAAGTCGCCATTTTCGTTGAACGGACGGCACATGTGATTCCATCTGACAATTCCGCAGACAACGCCGGTGATGATGAAAATCAGGCATGCGTAGGCGTATAATTGGATGTTCGACAGATTGTGTTCCATTTTTCAGAATGATAAATAATCGCGCAAATTTACATATAAATAGTGAAACTTGGCGTCTGCGCAAAACAAAAAAACCGGAACTGCTGTTCCGGTTTTTCTATAACGTAGGTTTCGGATGCTGCTACATGTTCATGCCGCCGTCCACTTGGATAACCTGTCCCGACACGTAAGAAGACATGTCGGAAGCGAGGAATGTGGCGATGTTTGCAACGTCCTCCGGAGTGCCGCCGCGGCGCAATGGAATTTTCTTGCACCATTCTTCCTTGATTTCGTCAGAGAGTTTGGCAGTCATGTCGGTGATGATGAAGCCAGGAGCGATGGCGTTGGCGCGGATGCCGCGGGAGCCGAGCTCCTGAGCCACCGACTTAGCCAAGCCGATCATGCCGGCCTTTGATGCAGAGTAGTTTGCCTGACCAGCGTTGCCGTGTACGCCAACAACCGATGCCATGTTGATGATAGAGCCTGTGCGCTGGCGCATCATCACTGGAGTCACCGCGTGAACGAAGTTGAACGCAGACTTCAGGTTGACGCCGATCACAGCGTCCCATTGAGCCTCCGACATACGCATCATCAAGCCGTCTTTTGTGATGCCGGCGTTGTTTACGAGGATGTCGAGACGGCCGAAGTCCTTCACCACTTCAGCCACCACGTTGTGGCAAGCCTCGAAGTCGGCTGCGTTTGAGGCGTAACCTTTAGCCTTTACGCCGAAAGCTGCTATTTCTTCTTCTGTTTTCTTTCCGTTTTCGTCGATTACCAGGTCGGTGAACGCGATGTCGCAACCCTCAGAAGCGAACTTCAATGCAATTGCTTTTCCGATACCTCTTGCTGCACCTGTGATGAGTGCAACTTTTCCTTCCAATAATTTCATAACTGTATAATTAAAAAGTTGTTATTTAAAATTCAAATGTCCGGCACGCGCTTGTCACTGCTTGATGCCGTATAAAATAAAATCACTCAGATAATCGCGCAGCTTGTCTTTCTCGATGCCCAGCTCGCGGAAGTTCTCGCGGATGTAGGGCACGTCGAGACCCTGCAGACACAGAATCATCACCATGGCCGTCTTGTCGACGTGCTTGATGCGGAAAATGCCGCTGTCGACGCCTTCCTGAAGTATAGTTTCGAGAATGTGCACTTCCTTGGGGCTTGTGGCTTTGCGGGCGCGCTCCACCTTGCGCACATCGCGGAAAAATCCGGCGCGCAGCGAGCCGTTGCGATGCACGAGGTCTTTCATCGCGTCAAAGCGTTGGAAAATGAATTCCATCAGCTTTTCGTCGGCGGGAATCTGAAGTTTCGCTATCTCGCTGAGCTTGCTCAGCACCTTGTCGCTTTCAGTCTCTACCACAGCGTTGTAGATGTCGCGCTTGTTTTTGAAATAAGTGTAGATGGTGCGACGTCCCTTCTCGGCGGCGATGGCGATGTCGTTCATCGTCGTGTTTTCAATGCCCTTGTGGGCAAAGAGCTGACGGGCAATGTCGATTAGTTTATCTCTTGTTTTCACCATATTTACTTTTTGTCTTCAGACTGCACAAATGAAGATTTTGTGTGCGAAATTAATCATATTATTTCAGAGAGGCAAAAAATATCGGTGTAAAATGAGGCGTGTGGATTGGAAATGGTGATGGAAATCCGTGAAAAACAGCGGCTTGCACGGCTTCAAATCTTTAGGGCGTCTGCTTGCCGTATCCAGCGCTTTTCTGTCCATCGCGACGGTTAGGATAGTTTAATTCCGATGGGCAACATTGCTGCCCGTGTGAATGATTAAACCTAAATCGGACTTTGGTGTAGGATTTCACGAAAAGCGTTGAGTCTAACCCTTAATCCAGACACAAAAACAGCAGCCCCGGAGAATTTTGAAGTTTCTCCGAGGCTACTGTTTTGACTATAATGGGGCAGACGCTTATCTGCGCGTCATCCGCACTACGTTTTCAACGTGGTGGGTGTGTGGGAACATGTCGACGGGCTGCACTTCCTCGACGCGGTAGAATTCGTCCATGAGGGCGAGGTCGCGCGCTTGTGTCGCCGGGTTGCAGCTGACGTAGACGATGCGTTCGGGACGAGCGTTTAGAATCACGTTGACCACGTCCTCGTGCATTCCAGCGCGCGGCGGGTCGATGATCATCACGTCGGGACGTCCGTGCTCGGCGATGAATCCGTCGGTGAGCACGTCCTTCATGTCGCCGGCAAAGAAGATGGTGTTGTCGATGCCGTTGACCTCGGAGTTGAGTTTCGCGTCGGCAATCGCCTCGGGCACGTATTCGATGCCCACCACTTTTTTCACCTGCCGCGCCACGAAGTTGGCTATTGTGCCAGTTCCGGTGTATAGGTCGTAGACCAGGTCGTCGGGCTTGAGGCATGCCATGCGCCGCGCCACCTTGTAGAGCTCGTATGCCTGCAGGGAGTTGGTCTGATAGAATGATTTCGGGCCGATGCGGAACTGGAGTCCCTCCATTTCCTCGTTGATGTAGTCGCGTCCGCGATATGTGATGACTTCCTGGTCGGCGATGGTGTCGTTCACCTTCTGGTTTACGACGTAGAGCAGTGATGTAATCTCCGGGAACTCAGCCGCAATGGCGCCCATCAAGTCGTCGATTTTCTCTTGTTCGGGGCGTGCGAACACCACAATCAGCATCACCTCGCCAGTGCTTGCGATGCGCACCATCAGCGTGCGCATGAGTCCTTGCTGCGCCTTGATGTCGTAGAACTCATATCCTTTTCCCAGCGCGTATTGGCGCACGAACAGGCGTATGCGGTTTGACAAATCGTCCTGAAGCCAGCATTTCTTGATGTCGAGCACCTTGTCGAACGCGCCCGGGATGTGGAATCCCAGAGCGTTGCGGTCGGCAATCTCGCGTCCGCTGCGCAGGTCTTCAAACGTGATCCAGCATTTGCATGAGAACGTGTATTCCAACTTGTTGCGGTAGCAGAAAGTTTCTTTTGACCCGAGCGTGGGGTTTACTTCCGGAATCTCCACCTTTGCGATGCGTGTCAGAGCGTCGACCACCTGGTCGCGCTTGTAGCGCAACTGACTTTCGTAGGGGATGTGCTGCCACTTGCATCCGCCGCACACGCCGAAATGCTCGCAAGCCGGCGTCACGCGGTCGGGCGACGGCTTGACCATATCAACGATATGCGCCTCCGCGTAGCTGCGCTTCTTCTTGTCCAATTTTATGTTGACCACATCGCCAGGTGCCCCGTATGGTATAAACACCACCATATCGTCGACGCGGGCAATGCTTTTGCCCTCGGCTGCCACTCCTGTTATCTCAACGTTCTCCACAACCGGGAGCTCTTTGCGTTTCCTTCCCATATATATAATGAAATTTTATGCAAAAGTACGTTTTTTTTGCCGTTCCATTTCAATGCTCTATAACATAAATAAAAAAACATGTGATTATTTTCTTATTTACGAGATTCTTTCTAAATTTGCAAAGACTGAATTGTCAATCACTTTAAATTATAATATTACTTAAACTTAATTTCATTAATGAAACGGATTTACACTTTCGGTAATGGCCAGGCAGAAGGCCGTGCCGATATGAAGAACTTGCTTGGCGGCAAGGGTGCCAATCTCGCTGAGATGAACCTCATCGGCGTACCTGTTCCTCCGGGCTTTACAATCACAACTGAAGTTTGCACAGAATATAACACTCTCGGCCGTGAAGCCGTTGTGAAAATATTGGAAGAAGATGTCAAGAAATCTGTTGCCCACATTGAGAAGCTTACGGGCAACACGTTTGGCGACGCAGTGAACCCACTTCTTGTATCCGTTCGTTCGGGTGCGCGCGTTTCGATGCCAGGTATGATGGACACAGTGCTCAACCTCGGTATCAACGACACCGTAGTGGAGGCTCTCTCCAAGAAGTCGGGCAACCCACGCTTCGCATGGGACAGCTACCGCCGCTTCGTGCAGATGTATGGCGACGTTGTTCTCGGCATGAAGCCGAAGTCGAAACAAGACATCGATCCGTTTGAGGAAATCCTTGACAAAGTTAAGGAAGAGAAGGGCGTGAAGAACGACACCGAGCTTACCGTTGACGACCTCAAGGGCCTTGTTGTGAAGTTTAAAGCCGCTGTGAAGAAGTCGACAGGCAAGGACTTCCCAGAATCGGCTTGGGAGCAATTGTGGGGCGCTATCTATGCAGTGTTCGACAGCTGGATGAACGAGCGCGCAATCCTGTATCGCCGCATGAACCAGATTCCGGAAGAGTGGGGTACGGCAGTCAACGTACAGGCCATGGTTTACGGAAATATGGGCAACACGTCGGCTACAGGCGTGGCATTCACCCGCGACGCCGCTACCGGCGAGGACATCTTCAACGGTGAGTACCTTATCAACGCACAGGGCGAGGACGTGGTTGCCGGTGTGCGCACTCCGCAACAAATCACAACCGAAGGCTCACGCCGTTGGGCTGCTCTCCAGGGCATCTCGGAAGAAGAACGCGCAAGCAAATACCCTTCATTGGAAGAGTCGATGCCTGAATGTGCAAAAGAGCTTATCGAGACTCAGCAGAAACTTGAAGACTACTTCAAAGACATGCAGGACCTCGAGTTTACAATCCAGGACAACAAGCTGTGGCTGCTCCAGACACGTAACGGAAAGCGTACAGGTGCCGCTATGGTTAAAATCGCGATGGACCTTCTCCGCGCAGGCGAAATCGACGAGAAGACAGTGCTCCGCCGTATGGAGCCACAGAAACTCGATGAATTGCTTCACCCAGTGTTTGACAAGGACGATTTGAAACGTGCACAGACAGTGGCTAAAGGTTTGCCAGCATCTCCGGGTGCCGCTACCGGTCAGATTGTATTCTTCGCCGATGATGCAGAGGCATGGTCGGAAATGAAGAAGAAAGTCATCATGGTGCGTATCGAGACATCTCCGGAAGACCTCCGCGGTATGTCGGTGGCACAGGGTATCCTTACAGCCCGTGGCGGTATGACATCGCACGCAGCCGTAGTTGCCCGCGGTATGGGTAAGTGCTGTGTGTCTGGCGCAGGCGAAATCAAAGTAGACTACAAAGAGAAAACCGTCATCATGGACGGCAAAACATATAAGGAAGGTGATTGGATTTCATTGAACGGCTCTACAGGCGACGTTTACGACGGTCAGGTGCCTACAGTCGACGCAGAGCTTTCAGGCGACTTCGCAGCAATCATGAACCTTGCTGAGAAATACACCAAGGTTGATGTCCGCACAAATGCCGACTCTCCACGCGATGCTCTCGTAGCCCGCAAATTCGGAGCCAAAGGTATCGGTCTTTGCCGTACAGAGCATATGTTCTTCGAGGGCGACCGCATCAAGGCAATGCGCGAGATGATTCTTGCCAACACAGAAGAAGGACGCCGTGCAGCTCTTGACAAACTGTTGCCTATCCAGCGTGCCGACTTCCAAGGAATCTTCGAGGCTATGGACGGTCTCGGCGTGACAATCCGTCTGCTCGACCCACCATTGCACGAGTTCGTGCCTCATCAGCTTGCCACTCAGAAAGAATTGGCAAACGAGATGGGTATCACCGTCGAAGAGGTGAAGAGCAAGTGCGACTCTCTTGAAGAGTTCAACCCGATGCTCGGTCACCGTGGATGCCGTCTTGGCAATACTTATCCAGAAATCACAGAGATGCAGGCCCGCGCCATCATCGAGGCAGCAATTGACTGCAAGGAAAAAGGCATCGACGTGCATCCGGAAATCATGGTGCCATTGGTAGGTGTAGTAAAAGAGCTTGAAATGCAGAGCGAAATCATCCGTCGCACAGCGGAAAAAGTGTTTGCGGAAAGAGGTACATCAGTGGCTTACAAGATTGGTACAATGATTGAGGTGCCTCGCGCCGCTCTCGTTGCCGACAAGATTGCCGAATATGCCGACTTCTTCTCGTTCGGAACAAACGACTTGACTCAGATGACATTCGGATACTCTCGCGACGACGCTCCTAAGTTCCTCAAATACTACAAGGAATTGGGTATCATCAAGACAGATCCATTCGAGGTGCTCGACCAGGAAGGTGTAGGACAGCTCGTAGAAATGGGTACAAAGAAAGGCCGTTCGGCAAAGGCAGGTCTCAAGGTGGGTATCTGCGGCGAGCACGGCGGCGAGCCTTCTTCTGTCAAGTTCTGCGCTAAATTGGGCATGAACTACGTTTCTTGCTCTCCGTTCCGTGTGCCTATCGCACGCGTGGCTGCTGCGCAGGCAGCAGTTGAGGAATAATTCGTTCAACTTTAAATCATTCAATAATCTTTCGCTTACACTGGGCTTACACCCAAAAGCGAAGTGAATGATTTTCAGCACTATATTAGTGTGGCTCAAACCGCCGTTGAGGAATAATTCCAAATTGGCTTAATTAAAATAGTAGGCTGTAACTCATTGAAATACATGAGTTACAGCCTATGTTGTTCTTATACGGTTCGTACACTTGACAATGGAAATCGCGCCAAATGTGCGATGCTGTTGTTTGCAGGGTACATTGATGCAGCCACTTCCATGTCGGAGTCATGTGGTGGTGGTTCTACTCCTTCTTCTAGTTGGGGCAAGAAGGATGATGAAGATGACAGGAAGTTTGCCAACCGTTGCGCACAGATGGCTCATTCCATGTGCAAGCCTAAACTACGCAGCAGAAGTTTTCACCGATAAATCAATGAAATATGGCAATCAGAAAAAGCAAGATAAACATAGACACAGAAGAAAGATTCGACTTCGACAACATGATGAATGATATCGAAAACGAGGTTGAGGAACAGCAAGCCGAGGAGATTGCCGCCGGTGGCGGCAGATACAGGTTGAAGAAAGTCGGGGTAACGGCGAGCGAAAAAGTCTTTGAGCGAGGCGACCCAGTAGAAGATGTTGATGCGCTCGTAAGGTTTGAGTTTGATGGGCTTGCCGTATAGGACGTTTGCGAGTTCATCGAGCAGATCGTCCGACTGAGTTTGCAGAGAACCTTGATAAAGGTTATCGACGATGATGTAAGTTTCAAAAGGCACTTCTGAGAAGTCCGCCGGGAGAGCATGGGCGCGGTTGATTTTCGAGATACGCACCGGGACGGTCGGCAGCGTACCGAGCCAGTCAAGATGCGGCAGCAGCTCGGCGAGTGTGAGCGGCGTAACCTCGAAAAGGATTTTGCCTTTTTTCAGGAGATATGAGCCGGAGTCTTGTCGCCCGATAACCTTTGTGCCGCTCCATTGGAGCAGGCATAGGGTCTTGATTTCATCGGAGGCGAAGTCCGAGGCGATAAGACTGTAAGCATAACGAAGTTGCTTGTCTGATAACTCGTGCCAGCCTTGCGGCACGACAAAGTTAATGGAGATTGTCTGCATAGAAAAAGTGCTTTATCGTACTGCGAAAGTACGGTAAAGCACTCTATGGGGAAAAGACAACGATTATTGGAATAAATCCTCGTTATTCTTTTTGTTGAGTAGTTGATCAAGAATCGTTTGATAGTTGAGTTGAGAGAGCAGATTATCAAAATCTTCAGCACCTTCAAGTGCAAAATAAATCTGCTCATCAATATAACGGTTTGATGATGAAGTTACTTTTGGAGCCCAAACTGCAATCATCTTGCCATTGTCAAGTATGAGAAATCTCATTTTAACTCTTTGGCCAAATGAGAACCACCATTTAGAACCTGACCAAGCGATTGTTACGGAAGGGAATTTGATGTCAAATTCTTTGTCCATTTCTGTAACATTATTCCCTTTGGCGACTTTGACCCAATCTAAATATTTAGCCTTAACAAGTTCTAATGCAGTCTTAAATGACTCAAGATCTTTGCCGTCTATCGCAATGAAAGCATGTTTTGCATCTTTGGCTTCTATGCCAATATACACGCTCTGAATTTTATCATTCTTCAGTGCGGCTTCAATTTCAAATTCTTTACCAAAATATGTATTTTGGTATTTTCCTACGGTTTGCTCAGCCTTGGCGCAAACCGCAAGAATCATTATTGAAATGAGTAAAAATATTTTTTTCATATTCTTGAAATTTATTTAATACCGCTAATTTAATCAAAAATATTGAACTGACCAAACTAAAAGAAAAATCCTGAAGATTTTTTAATATTCTTGAACACCGGTGGAGCGAACAATTCCGCTGTCTTCGACCCGTACCACTCCGCAAAATCGCTCTCATTGAGCCGAATGTAGTTCACTATATCAGCCAGCCTACGCGAGTTGAAAGAACCCGACCGCAGGTAGCCCACTATCTGCGCTTTTACCTGCCTGACAATCTCACTCCGCTTTTCAGTCAGATCTCCGCGTAGGTTTTCCGAGCGGAGCGCTGACATAAGTTCGGGCGATAGCCATTCTTCGGCGAGCGATGCTTCAAGGTCAATGACCTGTGAGCGGAGTTCGAGATACTTTTCCCAGCGGGAGCCGGTGGCTCCACCGAGTGCATCTACAATGCCGAGGTCCGGGAAAAGTGTCGCTCCGAAGAAATCCGACTGAGGAGATTTGAGCCATTGGCTTGCCCCGACAAGTTCGGGCAACAGAGCGGCGATGCAGTCGTCGCGGTGAGATAGCATAGAGCCGATGAGCCTGTCGATTCGTGGTTTCGATGCCGGGGTTATGTTGTTGGTGCTGACAATCCCGAAGCCGTTGGGCGTAAGCACGATGTCGAGCGAAGGAATTGCACGGAGCAGAGCTTCGGCAATAACAAGGTGGCAGCACAATATCCTGATATTGTTGCTGTTGGTATAGCCGCAGATAGTGTTGAACGTCGAAGTCGAAGTAAAGGTGTTGATTACCCAGTCTTCGGCGAGTTCGAGAAATAGCGAGAGCTTTTCGAGCAAGGGTGTTTCGCCCTTGACCGAGGAGATGATGTTGGGGATATGGGAGCATAACTGCTCCTCAGTTGTTATCAGCTTCATTGTCGGATTGATTATTGGAGTTAGGGAGTTTGACCTGCTTTGCGTCCTGATGTTCATCGAGGGTCGTTAGCTGAATGAATGGAACATCTACTGTTACATTCTTCCAAGCGTTGAACTTAATAAGTATGCGATGAACGGTAAAGAGCAGGTCGTGATACGGCTTTTGGAGGGCTTGGGCTATGGTGTAAAGCTCGCGCTTGTCCGAGCCGCTGTTGTTAGACTGCGCCTTGCCCGGCACGGAGCCGACAAGATTACTATGCACTCGCATAGTAAAGCAAATCATATTGATTGCTTCCTGAATGTCGGTCTCCCAGTCGCCGCCCTCCTTGGAGTCGTCTATCTTGTGGATTACCACGTCGTGCTGCTCCTTTCCGTCGGGCGTGACGTAGAACGTCGAGAACCAGGCTTTGCCGCTGTTCTCGGCACCTGTGAGGAAGTCGAGAATCTGCTGTTTTTCGGCGACGATACGGGCCTGTTGCTTGCGGCGGTCGGTGATGCCCTCGGCACGGAATATGGACTCCCAATATTTCGCCCCGACCTCGATGTGGTACTTTATGGGAGCGGAGTTTTTGAGCTTCGCTTCCTTTGCGATGCCGATAAGCTGCTTGATGTTGTACCACTTACCCCAGAACAACGCGCCGTAATACGGAATTGGATAGTATGTGCTATCCACGGTCGGGATGCGCGATACAATCGCAAATTTCCGGCACTTCGACTTCTTGGCGAGTTTGTCTTGCAGATCTCGCCACGGCGAAGTCTGGTCGAGCAGGTCGATTTCCTCGATGTCGCTCCGCGACGAGATGGGTTTACGCCAGTTGGCGTAAAGGATTTTGGAAATACGACCGTGAGCGTCGGCGGGCGTAAAGCGGCAGTAGCAGGCTTCCTTTCTCCGAAGGCACACAATCTTTGTGCCGTCTTCGTTAAGAATAAGCACCGACACGGCGAAGCCGAAGTGCTTGAAGTCCTGACAGATGCCGAGGAAGTATGCGGCGAGGTCGTTGTCAAGTAGGAAGTCATCGACAGCCGACTTGACCGAGGCGGAGGCTTCGGTGGCGCAGTACTGCAGCCCCGACCCATAGCAGACCTCGGCGTTGAAACACTGGCAGGTTGCCAGAGTTTCGTCCTTTTCGACGAGCGCGAGCAAGTCGAACGGCATCTGATTGTCGCCGCCCCACGGGATATAAGAGAGAGTATCGTCTACGATGGTCGGCACAATATCCACATCTTCGCGGAACACTGACGCGGAATTGACAGTAAACGCGGCACGGGCCTGATAGCCCGGCAGCGTCTCGACGGAGTTAAAATTGAGTTCAGAAAAAGAAAAGTCCATATCGATGCTGATTTTTCAGCAAAGGTATGGACGGTATGAGTTTAGCGAAAAGACGTGGTTATTTACAAGCTTTTCTAAGTCTAATCCATGCAGGTATACCTCTAAACAAGTGAACAATAATAAGTATGCTCATGGCAATACCTAAACCATAATGCCACAAGCCAAGATGCGGAATCTTGACAGGCGATAATAATTTTATGGCTCCTGTCACTAAAGTCAGGAGAAATATTGTCTTAAGAATAGAAGTTGAAACATAGAACCATTTGACCTTGTTCTTCAAGGCTGAGAGCATTTTGTTGAATTGCTTCCAATGGACAATGGTAAATACACTCATTGCGAAGCCGCAGACCCAATGTATAATTTTAATTAAGTCTCGTGGTTCGATGAGTAAACCGTGTTTCTTCAGATGGAGAATTATGCCTGAAATTAGAGTGATGGCGAAAAGAATAATTATCGTCATCCCTATATTTGACTTAAGTTTTAATGATGTCATATTTGTCTATTTTGTTTAACAATACAAAATTAGTCATTTTCAGCGAGGTATCAAAGAAAAACTTCAAGGTCGTTTACGCGGAAGATGCAGCAGTCGCGGATTTTCCGGCACTCGCCGGAGGAAAGTATCTTGACGTTCCTCCAGCCTCCATAGAACGAGTAACGCAAAGAAATGACGTTACGCAGTTCCAGGATAGAGCCGTCGGATTTCCAAACGGAAATATCGACAGGGTCGCCGCTGTTGAGCATTGAGCGAGCGGTGGATATGTGTATCGAGCGAGCCATCAGGAGTGTAGATTCCAAAACGAAATGCGAAAAAATCATAGTTAAAAGACTATGAAAAACACTGCGGGGGAAGCCAAGCGGCGGGGGCGCAAAGCCCCTATGAGCGGCTCTGTTTTCCAGGAATTACAGTCAAAAGATTGGCAATACAAAAAAGGGAGACCGAAGTCTCCCCAAGATTAACTAATCAAGGCTCTTGATCGCCGCAGGCGCACGACGTCGAACAGGGCGCTTGACGCCATGCTGGTATGGCGCATCAAGCAGATGCTCAACGAGCTTTGGTCGCCAGAGCAGATAGTAGGAGTGCTGGCAAAGGACGGCATCAAGGTGTCCGTGCAGAGCGTCTACAACATCATCAACGCGGACACGAGCGGCGAGCTGCGGCGGAACTGCCGCCATCCCAACTTTAAGCGCCGGCCATCGCCAAGCCGGAAACCGGTCAAGGCCACCAACATAGCCGGCCGTACAAGCATACACGACCGCCCTGCCGAGGCAGACGGCAAGCGCTTCGGCGACTTTGAGATGGACCTCATAGTGGACGGCCACGGCCACGCCATCCTTGTCCTCGTGGAGCGCCTGACAAACTTCGTGATGATGGAGAAACTGCCGCACGGCAAGAAGGCTGGGCCTGTTGCGAAGGCGGTCGTCAGAAAACTCTTCGCATACAGGAAATGCTTGAAGACCATCACGACAGACAACGGGAGCGAATTCGCGGCACATCTCGACATCACCGCAGGGCTGCGCAGACGGGGCATGGACGATGTTAAGGTATATTTCGCCGACAGCTACTGCTCATGGCAGAAAGGGGCCGTGGAGCACGAGAACAAGCTCATTAGGCAGTACCTCCCGAAAAAATCAAATTTCAACGAATTCTCTGACAGCTATGTGCGCAACGTGGCGAAAAAACTGAACTTGAGGGCAAGGAAAAAACTCGGCTTCTCAACGCCAAAAAAGGAGTTCTTCAAACTTTTCGCTAAATTTGCACTTGTCAATTGAACCGGCCCTTAACTAAAAACGGACTATGCGATGATTATTTAGTACCGCAACATTGTCGCACATAGAACAAATACATTATGTATATACACGAAGAGATAATTGGATAAACTTCCGTTGGGATGCTTCTGATGTATCAAACCTTTAGGAAACAGAATGTCGACAATAAAAAATTTTTATTGTCGACATTCTGTTTTGAGCTATTGGGTAGAGGCTATTTAAGCTTGTCGATGATCTGCTGAATGGTCAATTCTTCTTGCTCGCCAGTTTCCATACATTTCAGTGTGACGGTGCTTTTTTCCAATTCTGTCTCGCCGATGATTGCCACGTAAGGGATGTGGTTGTCGTTGGCATATCCCATCTGTTTTTTCATCTTGGCAGTTTCTGGATACAACTCGCAAGAGATGCCGGCGGCACGCAGTGATTTGATATGTTTGAGCGAAGCCGCTGCCTCTTTGTCTCCGAAGTTTACGAAGAACACTGTTGTCCCAGCCTGTGTGCCTGTTGGGTATAGGTCGAGCTGGTTGAGCACGTCGTAGATGCGGTCGGCTCCGAAAGAAATGCCCACGCCCGACACGCCTGGAAGTCCGAACACGCCGGTAAGGTTGTCGTAGCGTCCGCCGCCGGTGATGCTGCCGATTTGCACGTCATTGGCTTTCACTTCGATGATTGTGCCGGTGTAGTAATTCAAACCGCGTGCCAGCGACACGTCAAGTTCCAAAGTGGCGTTGATGCCGATTTCATCAGTCTGACAGATTACGAAACGCAGTTCCTCAATACCCTTTTTGCCGATTTCTGAAGTAGCAAGCAACTGTTCCAGGCTCTCAAGTTTCTCGTTGTTTGAACCTGAAAGCGTAAGCAATGGCTGCAGCTGGTCGACAGCGGCCTGGCTGATGCCTTTCTCAATAAGCTCGGCATTGACATTGTCGATGCCGATTTTGTCGATTTTGTCGATAGCCACAGTTATGTCGACAATCTTGTCTGGTTCGCCGATGACTTCGGCAATGCCCGACAACACTTTGCGGTTGTTGAGCTTTATGGTGATGTTTATGCCGAAGCGTTGAAACACGTCGTCGATAATCTGCAGCAAGTCAATTTCGTTGAGCAGAGAGTCGGTGCCGATAACGTCGGCGTCACATTGGTAGAATTCGCGATAGCGTCCTTTTTGAGGGCGGTCGGCGCGCCATACTGGCTGAATCTGGAATCGCTTGAACGGGAATTGCAGTTCGCCGCGGTGTTGAACCACGAAGCGGGCAAATGGCACCGTAAGGTCGTAGCGCAACCCCTTTTCGCAGAGTGCGGATGTCAATCGCGGACAGTTGCGGTCAAGCAGTTGTTCGTCCGATGCGTTCTTGAGGAAGTCTCCGGAGTTGAGTATTTTGAAAAGCAGTTTGTCGCCTTCTTCTCCGTATTTGCCCATTAGAGTGGAGAGATTCTCCATCGCCGGGGTTTCAATCTGTCGGAATCCGTGAAGTGCGAAAACTTGTTTGATTGTGTCGAATATGTAATTACGCTTTGCCATCTCCGCAGGGGAGAAGTCGCGCGTTCCTTTTGGTATGGATGGTTTCTGTGCCATTTTTATATAATCTTTAAAACGTTGCACAAAAGTAGTGCAAATAATTTGTTTTTCATATCAATTTGGACTAATTTGTCGCTTGCCAGCTATGTTGTAGTCGCATATTAGTCGCGACGCCCAAGAAAAATGAAAATGTAGTAGATAAGCGTGGCAAGACTTGCGAGAGCTGCGACAACGTAGGTGTAGGCGGCTGATTTCAGCGCGTCTTTTGCCTGCGCTGTGGTTTGCCCGTATGTGATACCCGCGTTGCTTAACCATGCCATAGCCCGTTGGCTGGCATTGATTTCAACAGGGAGTGTGACAAAAGAGAACAGTGTGGTGAGTGCATACAAGCCGATGCCGAACAGCAGAAGCCCGGGGAAGATGTTGAGAAGCACAATTCCTGCAAGCAGTATCCACGGCATTACGTTTGATGCAAAACTAACCGCAGGCACGAGGTTGGACCGCAGTTGAAGAAAAGAATATTTCGTGGCGTGCTGCACGGCGTGGCCGCATTCGTGGGCGGCAACGGCCGCCGCTGCCACGCTGCTGCCGTAGTACACATTGCGGCTAAGATTGACGGTCAATGTGGCTGGATTGTAATGATCGGTCAGTTGTCCTTCTATTTGTGTTACTTTCACGTTGTTGATGCCATTGTCGCGCAGCATTTTTTCTGCCACTTGAGCGCCCGTCATTCCGTTGCTTAAAGGCGTTTTCGAATAGGTGCTGAATTTGCTTTTAAGAGAAGCCTGCACGGCATAACTTGCCACTGCGATTGCGATGAATAGTATAAAATACCCCAATTCGGGATAAAATAGCGATTAGTTGCATGTGAA
>UMHT01014364.1_pt1 | contig 15364 bp, 10 predicted proteins | sample 1965601 | NCBI WGS metagenome assembly UMHT01 (sample SAMEA4836105, study PRJEB28245) | human gut metagenome | biome: gut microbiome; material: fecal sample | place: Denmark | collected 2008 | reverse complement strand
TACTGTATAATGAGTTGATTGCCGCCATTCGCAAGTACCATCCGTCGGATGACATCAGCATGATTGAGAAAGCGTACCAGATCGCGTATGACGCACACAAGGACCAGAGGCGTAAATCAGGTGAACCGTATATCATCCATCCGCTCTGTGTGGCGATCATTCTGGCGGATCTGGAGCTGGATAAAGAGACTCTGGTGGCAGGTATCCTGCACGATGTCGTGGAAGATACGGTCATGACAGAGGAGGAGATCACGGCGATCTTTGGCGAGGAGGTAGCACTTTTAGTAGACGGCGTTACCAAGCTGACCCAGATCTCGTGGACGATCGATAAAGTAGAGATTCAGGCGGAAAACCTGCGTAAGATGTTCTTAGCGATGGCGAAGGACATCCGGGTTATCCTGATTAAGCTGGCAGACCGTCTGCACAATATGCGGACGCTTCAATATATGAAGCCGGAAAAACAGAAAGAAAAGGCGCGTGAAACGATGGATATCTACGCGCCTATTGCTGATCGTCTCGGTATTTCCAAGATCAAGACCGAGCTGGATGATTTGTCTCTCAAATATCTCCAGCCGGAGGTTTACAAAGAATTGTCCGAAAAACTGGCGCTCCGTAAGGACACCAGGGAGGCGTTTATCCATAAGATTATGGATGAAGTCAAGAAACATATGGACGATGCGGGCATCGAAGCCAAGGTAGACGGCCGTGTGAAACATTTCTTCAGCATCTATAAAAAAATGGTAAACCAGGACAAGACGCTGGATCAGATCTATGATATTTTTGCGGTCCGGATTATCGTGGAGAGCGTGAAAGACTGTTATGCGGCGCTCGGTGTCATCCATGAGATGTACAAACCGATTCCGGGACGTTTTAAAGATTATATTGCCATGCCGAAACCGAATATGTACCAGTCGCTGCATACGACTCTGATTGGCAGCAGCGGACAGCCGTTTGAGATTCAGATCCGCACCTATGAGATGCACCGTACCGCTGAGTATGGTATAGCGGCACACTGGAAATATAAGGAGAGCGGCAGCAGCAAGGCGGCGATCGACAGCGCCGAGGCAAAGCTTTCCTGGCTGCGTGAGATCCTGGAATGGCAGCGGGATATGTCCGATAATAAAGAGTTCTTAAGTCTCTTAAAGAGTGATCTGGACCTCTTTACGGATGATGTATACTGCTTTACCCCGACGGGCGATGTCAAGAACCTGCCGAGCGGTTCCACCCCGATCGATTTTGCGTATTCGATCCACAGTGCGGTCGGCAACAAGATGGTTGGTGCCCGTGTCAACGGAAAACTGGTCAACATCGATTATGTCATTAAAAATGGTGACCGTGTCGAGATTATTACCTCCCAGAATTCCAAGGGACCGAGCCGCGACTGGCTGAAACTGGTTAAGAGCACACAGGCGAAGAATAAGATCAACCAGTGGTTCAAGAGCGAGCTGAAAGAGGACAATATCCTGCGCGGTCGTGCGCTTCTGGATAAATATTGTAAGGCGAAGGACATCAATTATTCAGAGTTAAATAAACCGGAATATATGGAAAAGGTCATGAAGCGCTATGCGTACCGTGACTGGGATTCCGTTCTGGCATCGATCGGACATGGCGCCCTCAAAGAGGGACAGGTCATCAACAAGATGCTGGATGAGCGCAACAAGAAGTTAAAGAAGGAAGTAACCGACACGACGATCCTCGATAACATGGCGTCGGATGGAAACAAGGTTCCGGTGATCGCAGCCGGGAAGTCGAAGAGCGGTATCGTTGTCAAGGGAATCCACGATCTGGCGGTTCGTTTTTCGAAGTGCTGCAGCCCGGTTCCGGGCGATGAGATCGTCGGATTTGTCACAAGGGGACGCGGTATCTCGATCCACCGGACGGACTGCATCAATGTGATGAATCTGCCGCAGGAAGAGCGTGAGCGCCTGATTGAAGCCGAGTGGCAACAGCCGGAAGCACAGACGGGCACGGAAAAATACTCCACCGAAATCAAGATCTATGCGAACAACCGCATCGGCATGTTTGTGGATATTTCCAAGGTATTTACCGAGCGCCAGATCGACATTACCTCGATGAATGTGCGTACAAGCAAGCAGGGCAAGGCGACGATCGTCATGACGTTCGATATTCACGGAATTGAGGAATTAAATAAATTATCTGATAAACTCAGACAGATTGAAGGAGTATTAGATATAGAGAGAACTGCCGGATAAGCGGTTCTCTCTATATTTCACAGGTACTTACACCCTGTGAAAGTTTCACATATTATTAGGAGGAAAAGATGGAGATAAAACGGCTGATCGTGGGAATGGTCCAGACGAACTGTTATATTGCGGTGCATCCGGAGACGAAGGAAGCTGTGATTGTCGATCCGGGCGATGAGGCGGCGCGGATCGAGGATGCACTGGCGCAGACCGGAGCGAAGGCAAAGGCGATTCTGCTGACTCATGGACATTTTGACCATGTGACGGCGATGGAAGAGCTGAGACGGGATCTGGGCGTGTCGGTTTATGCCTGTGAGCAGGAGCAGGCGGTCTTGGCGGATCCGGATAAGAACCTGTCCGTCCAGTTTCAGGGCGGCGGTCTGCATCTGAAAGCGGATATGCTTTTGAAGGATGGAGAGACGTTCGAGGCAGCGGGCTACACGTTCCAGATGCTTCATACACCGGGGCATACGGAAGGTTCCTGTTGTTATTATGTAAAATCAGAAAAGGTGCTGTTTTCGGGAGATACCTTATTTGAAGGTTCTTACGGACGCATCGATTTCCCGACTGGAAGCGGACGTCAGATGATTCATTCGGTGGCAGATATCCTTCTGAACCTGCCGGATGATACGAATGTATATCCGGGACACATGGGATATACGACGATCGCCGACGAAAAACAGTACAATCCGCTGGCGGGATACAGGGGGCGCGAAGCATGATAGCGATTTTGTTAAATGACGCGTCCTTTGAACAGGATATCCGTGAGCTCCTGATGGCATTTTATCCGGGCGAGACATTTACGCACAAGGAAGAGGAAGCCGGGGAGGCGGAGCTGATTGTGCGGGGAGTCCGGGACGGAAACTCGTTTTCACTGGATGTGACGCCGGTGAAGAAAGAAGTCGTTCACTTTGCTTTGATTTATCCGGATTTTTCCAACCGTTTTGAGACGAAAAATGAGATCAAACGGACGTTATACCGTCTTTTGAGTGCCCAGACCGGCAGAGAGCTTCCGTGGGGAACGCTTACCGGTATCCGTCCGACGAAGATTGCGCTCACGAAGCTGTATGATGGATGGACGGACGAGCAGATCGAGACCTATATGCGCGAGACGTATTTCACCAGCAAGGAAAAGATCGATCTGAGCATCGACGTGGCGGAGCGCGAGAGACGCCTGCTGTCCACGATCGATTATGAGAATGGGTACAGCCTGTATGTGGGAATCCCGTTCTGTCCGACGACCTGCCTGTACTGTTCGTTTACGTCGTTTCCGATTGTGAAATGGGAAAAACGGATGGACCTCTACAAAGAGGCGCTTTTTAAGGAAATGGAATATGTGGCGGAGCAGATGAAGGATCGCCCGCTTTCGACCATCTATTTTGGAGGCGGCACACCGACCTCGTTAAATCCGCAGGATCTGGATGAGATCCTGACAAAGGTGGAAGAATTATTCCCGGTGGAACAGGCAGTTGAATTTACCGTTGAGTCGGGACGTCCGGACAGCATCACGCGCGAAAAGCTGCAGGTGCTCCGGAATCACGGCATTTCCCGTATTTCCATCAATCCGCAGACGATGAAGCAGGCGACGCTTGACCTCATCGGACGCCGTCATACGGTGGAGGATGTGAAGGAAAAATTCCTGCTGGCGCGGGAGCTGGGATTTGACAATATCAATATGGATCTGATCGTGGGTCTGCCGGAGGAGACGATCGACGATGTCCGCCAGACAATGGAGGAGATCAAGGCACTCAGACCGGACAGCGTGACGGTGCATTCGCTGGCGATCAAGCGCGCGGCGCGCCTGAATATCTATAAGGAGCGCTACGGAAATCTGAAGATTGTCAATACACAGGAGATGATTGACCTGACCGCGCAGTATGCCGAGGAGATGGGGCTGAAACCGTACTATCTCTACCGCCAGAAAAATATGGCGGGCAATTTTGAAAATGTCGGTTATGCGGTTCCGGGCAAGGAATGTCTCTATAATATATTGATTATGGAAGAAAAACAGACGATCGCCGCCTGCGGTGCGGGAACGACCACCAAAGTTTATTTCCCGGCAGAAAACCGGATTGAGAGGGCGGAGAACGTCAAGGAAGTTGAGCAGTATATCGACCGGATCGATGAGATGATCGGGCGGAAAGAGAAGCTGCTTGGACGAAAAGAGTAAAAACGAAAAATTCACAGATACAGGGTGTCAGATGCAGAAAAACACTTTGTAACAGAGAAACATAAAAATCCAGTTTCCAGCATGGAAAAGTGAAGTTTTCTTTGCGCGGGAAATATGGTCGCAGAAAGACATAGAAGGAGTTTGACACATGGCTTTAAAGAAAAAACCAGTTACAGGCATGAAGGACATTCTTCCGGGCGAGATGGAGATCCGGGATTATGTGCTGAATATCATCAAAGATACCTACCGCGGATACGGCTTCTCGGCGATCGAGACTCCGTGCGTGGAGCACATTGAGAACCTGACCAGCAAGCAGGGCGGCGACAATGAGAAGCTGATCTTCAAGATTTTAAAGAGAGGCGAGAAGCTGAACGTCGAGGCAGCACAGACAGAGGCAGATGTCGTAGACGGTGGTCTCCGCTATGACTTAACTCTGCCGCTCAGCCGTTATTATGCAAACAATTCTGCTAATTTATCAGCGCCGTTCAAGGCGCTGCAGGTCGGAAGCGTATGGCGTGCCGATCGTCCGCAGAAGGGGCGTTTCCGTCAGTTTGTACAGTGTGATATCGATATTTTAGGTGATGCGACAAACCTGGCCGAGATCGAGGAGATTCTGGCGCTTACCAAGGCGTTGAAGCGCATCTGCCCGGACAAGGCATACACTGTCCGCGTCAATGACCGTGCGATCTTAAAGGGCATGGCAGATTACAGCGGATTCCCGGAAAATGAGACCGATAAGGTATTTATCATTCTCGATAAGATGGATAAGATCGGTCTGGACGGTGTCCGCGAAGAGCTGCTTGCAGAAGGTTATGCGCCAGAGGCGGTTGAGAAATACACCGGACTTCTGGCAGAGATTCAGAACGATGCGGCAGGCGTCCGCGCGCTGGGCGAGAAGCTCTCCGGCGTGATGGATCCGGCAAAGGCAGAGAATCTGGCAACGATCATGGAGACAGTTAAAGCGGTTGCAGACATCGAATTCGGTCTTGAATTTGATCCGACGCTGGTGCGCGGCATGGGCTACTATACCGGAACGATTTTTGAGGTTTCCATGGAAGGCTTCGGCGGCTCCGTTGCAGGCGGCGGACGTTACGATAAGCTGATCGGCAAATTTACCGGCGTCGATACACCGGCGTGCGGATTCTCCATCGGTTTTGAGCGTATCATCACGATCCTGATGGATTCCGGTTTCAAAGTACCGGAGGCAGCCGGCAAGAAAGCATTCCTGTATGAGAAAGGTTTAAGCGGCGAGCAGTTCCGTGCCGTTTTAAAGAAAGCACAGGAAGAGCGCGCTAACGGCACCCGCGTGGCAGTCGCACAGATGAACAAGAACAAGAAATTCCAGAAGGAGCAGCTGGCGAAGGACGGCTACGAGGAGATCGTGGAATTTTATAAGGACAGCTTGAAGTAAGAAAAGCATTCAAGTTGATATACCCCGTTCCCGGTTGGGCAAGGTCCAGAGGGAAGAAAAAAATATTGAAATTATTTCAATTTTTCAGATAAAATTAATTATAAAACGGAGGAAATACTATCATGGCAGAATCTATGGCAGGACTGAAACGTTCCCATCGCTGTACCGAGCTGGGAACTGTCAATATCGGTGAGAAAGTAACCGTTATGGGCTGGGTTCAGAAGAGCAGAAATAAAGGCGGCATTATTTTCGTGGATCTGCGGGATCGTTCTGGTATCCTGCAGCTGATCTTCGAGGAAGCTGACTGTGGCGCTGAGAGCTTTGCAAAGGCAGAAAAGCTGAGAAGTGAGTTCGTTATCGCCGTAACCGGACGCGTAGAGGCACGTTCCGGTGCAGTAAATGAAAACTTAAAGACAGGTGCGATTGAGATCCGCGCGGATTACCTCCGCATTCTGGCAGAGTCTGAGACACCGCCGTTCCCGATCGAGGAGAACTCCAAGACCAAAGAGGATCTTCGCCTGAAATACCGTTACCTGGATCTGAGACGTCCGGATATCCAGAGAAACCTGATGACAAGAAGCCGCGTGGCTATCCTGACCCGTGCATTCTTAGCAGAGGAAGGCTTCCTTGAGATTGAGACTCCGACTCTGATTAAAAGTACTCCGGAGGGCGCGAGAGACTATCTGGTACCGAGCCGTGTACATCCGGGCAGCTTCTATGCACTGCCGCAGTCTCCGCAGCTGTTAAAACAGCTTCTGATGTGTTCTGGATATGACCGCTACTTCCAGCTGGCACGCTGCTATCGTGACGAGGACTTAAGAGCTGATCGTCAGCCTGAGTTTACCCAGATCGATATGGAGCTTTCCTTTGTTGACGTTGAGGACGTTCTGGATGTCAATGAGCGTCTGTTAAAGAAGCTCTTCAAGGAGATCTGCAATTACGATCTGCAGCTTCCGATCCAGCGTATGACCTGGCGCGAGGCAATGGATCGTTTCGGTTCCGATAAGCCGGATCTGCGTTTCGGCATGGAGCTGAAAAATGTATCGGATGTAGTAAAAGACTGCGAGTTTGTTGTATTTAAGAGCGCACTGGAAAATGGCGGCTCTGTCCGCGGTATCAACGCAGAAGGACAGGGCGCTATGCCGAGAAAGAAGATCGATGCGCTGGTTGAGTACGCAAAAGGCTTTGGTGCAAAAGGTCTTGCATATCTGGCAATCCATGAGGACGGTACCTACAAGTGCTCCTTCTCCAAGTTCATGAAGCCGGAAGAGCTGGATGCACTGGTGGCTGCTATGGGCGGTAAGCCGGGCGATCTGCTTCTGTTCGCAGCTGACAAGGATAAAGTTGTATTTGATGTACTTGGAAACTTACGTCTGGAGATCGCTAGACAGCTTGACCTCTTAAAGAAGGATGATTTCAAGTTCCTGTGGGTAACCGAGTTCCCGCTGCTTGAATATTCAGAAGAAGAGGATCGCTACGTAGCTATGCACCATCCATTTACCATGCCGATGGAAGAGGATCTTCCGCTGATCGATACCGATCCGGGCAAGGTACGTGCAAAAGCATACGATATCGTCCTGAACGGTACCGAGATGGGCGGCGGTTCTGTCCGTATCCATCAGGCAGACATCCAGGAGAAGATGTTTGAGGTTCTTGGATTCACGAAGGAGAAAGCACAGGAGCAGTTCGGCTTCCTGTTAGACGCATTCAAATACGGAGTACCGCCTCACGCTGGTCTGGCTTACGGTATGGACCGTATGGTTATGCTGATGGTCGGCGCAGACAGCATCCGCGATGTCATCGCATTCCCGAAGGTAAAAGATGCTTCCTGCCTGATGATGGAAGCACCGTCTCAGGTTGATCCGAAACAGCTTGAAGATCTTTCCATTGGTGTGGTCGAGAGCGATGAAGCGGAGAAGACCGAAGAATAAAATATAAGATATGGAACAGCCTGGAAAGACTGTGAAATAGAAAGCAAACAGGGCTGGATGAGAAATGCAGGGAAATACTGGATTTTGTCGGACAGTCCTGTTTTGCGTGTGAGATGAAAAAGTTCCATTTGTCCTTGGCAACTGAATATATAAATTACTTGCATTGGGGAGCCCAGGAGGATGGAAAAGGACTCTCTTTTCTATATGTGGTAGAAACTATGAATCTTTTGTGAACCTATGGAATCTCCCACCTGAATCTGCTAAAATACAGACAGATTGAGAATGTAATCAGGATATGACAGCGTGGAAAGAGGTTCTGTCATACACGGCAGAGTAAAATAAATGAGGTGAAGATTTTATGGATAAGATTAAAATACTGGTCGTGGACGATGAGGCGAGGATGCGGAAGCTGGTGAAAGACTTCCTTTCGATTAAAGGGTATCAGGTTCTGGAGGCCGGAGATGGCGAGGAGGCGGTGGATCTGTTTTTCCAGCAGAAGGACATTGCGCTGATTCTTCTGGATGTGATGATGCCGAAGATGGACGGCTGGGAGGTTGTGAAGACGATCCGCAAGTATTCGCAGGTGCCGATCATCATGCTGACGGCGAGAGGCGAGGAGAGCGACGAGCTGCAGGGCTTTAATCTGGGCGTGGATGAGTATATTTCCAAACCGTTCAGTCCGAAGATCCTGGTCGCACGTGTGGAGGCGATCCTGCGCCGCAGCAACGGCGGCAGCCAGGATGTGATCGATGTGGGCGGCATCCACATTGATAAGACGGCACATCAGGTCAGCGTGGATGGAAAACCGGTGGATTTAAGCTACAAGGAATTTGAGCTGATGACGTATTTTGCAGAGAATCAGGGAATTGCGCTTTCGAGAGAAAAAATTCTGAATAATGTATGGAATTATGATTATTTCGGCGATGCGCGGACGATCGATACGCACGTGAAGAAGCTTCGGAGTAAGCTGGGCGAGAAAGGCGAGTACATCAAGACGATCTGGGGCATGGGCTACAAATTTGAGGTAAGCGAATGAAACGTTCGGTCCGATGGAAATTTACAATCATATTTGCCGGGTTGATGACGGTTGCAATCGCGCTTATCTGGTGTATCAATAACTGGTTTCTGTCCGGATATTACCAGAATTATAAGATTCATACGCTGGAAAAGGGATATCGGGCGATTGACGCGATTATCCAGGATGAGGTCCGGAATGGCGAGAGTTCGCTGGAGGATGCACAGGCGGAGCTGAATTCGGGCTGGAAAGAGTACCAGAAATCGAAAGATGGAAGTTCTGATATGGACAGTGCGGATGGCGGTTCGGCTCAGTCTGGTAAAAATGGAACCGGTGATAGGGTTGGCGATGAGACACAGGATGCACTGGGTGAATATGCGGAAGGCGACACGGTGGTGCTGGAGGATGACTCGGAGGATGCATCGGCGGATGCACTGGATGGGGAGGAAGCTTCGAGCGGCGGTGTCCGGCTGGCAAATGTGATCCGCGAGCTGCGTGACCGGTCGAATATTTCCCTGCTTTTATATGACAGCGAGAGTGACCAGACACTCGTCTCCTCGGCGCGGGATGTGGAAGTCATGCGTGACCGGGTGCGGCGCTATATCGTCGGTCATACGGGGGCGAAGCGGGATGTCTTGCGGGAATATGACAACTACATGATTCAGAAGACGTTTGACCCGCTCAGCAAGACGTTTTATCTGGAAAGCTGGGGATTTTTCTCGGATAATGCGACCATTTTCATCATGACGATGCCGATGGAGAGCATCCATGAGAGCGCGGCTATCTCAAACCGGTTTCTGATGTTTGTTGGAATCGTGGTAATTCTGGCGGGAAGTATTCTGATTTATTTTATTACCCGGCACATTACGATGCCGATCAAACGGCTGTCGGAGCTGTCGGAAAAGATGTCGAACCTGGATTTTGATGCCCGCTATGAGACAAGCCGCCGCTCGACGGAGGAAATTGATACGCTTGGAAACAGCATGAATGTGCTTTCGGAGCGCCTCAAGACAACGATCGGGGAACTGAAAGAGGCGAATGCACAGCTTAAAAAGGATATTGACGAGAAAGTGCAGATCGATGAGATGCGTAAGGAGTTCATCGCGAACGTGTCGCATGAGTTAAAGACGCCGATCGCGCTGATTCAGGGCTATGCGGAAGGACTCGTCGAGGGCATGGCGGAGGACAAGGAGAACCGCGATTATTACTGCGGCGTTATCATGGACGAGGCTGGGAAAATGAATCGGATGGTGCGCCAGCTTCTGACCTTGACGGCGCTGGAATTTGGGGGAGAACGGCTGTCTGTGGAGCGGTTTGACCTGACGGAGCTGATTGCCAGTGTGATTTCTTCTTCTGGTGTGTTGCTTAAGCAGAATGAGCTGACTGTGGATTTTGACGGGAAGGAACCGGTCTACGTCATGGGCGATGAATTTAAAATAGAGGAAGTCATCACCAATTATCTGACGAACGCGATTCATCATGTGGGCGGCGGGGAGAAGAAGATTCAGATCCGGATTGACCACCGGCGCGATGGAAAAGAGGTCTGCGTGGAAGTGTTTAACACGGGAAATCCGATCCCGGACGAAGCGCTTCCGAACCTCTGGACGAAGTTTTACAAGGTAGATAAGGCGAGAACGCGGGAATATGGCGGCAGTGGCATCGGGCTTTCGATCGTCAAGGCGATCATGGAGATGCACCATAAGGCGTGCGGTGTGAAGAACCATGAGAACGGTGTGGAGTTCTGGTTTACGCTGGACACGGCTGGTGAAAATAAAATTTTGCCAGAGACAGAATCTTAGAATTATGAAATATGTTTCAGAATCGTGATTTGCATTATATATGAGATGATATAAAAAACACTTGAAAATACAGGGCATTTCGGCAGCCTGGGGCAAAAATATTTTGTCCCAATATGGTTGAAATTCCCTGTATTTTTGCGCTTTTTTGTCGGAAATTAAAATCTTAAATAAATATAAAAGATCCGTCATTTCCTTGACAACGAAAAGAAAAGAAAATATAATTACAATGTAATAAGATTTAATAATTATGTAACATTTCGAACGATAGATAACACCACAGCGATTGGGACTCGATTCTTTTGTTTCAGCAATATCTGCGGGAATCACAAAATCTAATTAAGGAGTTTTGAAGCATGAATTTAAATAGAACAAAGAAACTTTTCAGTATGGTATGCGTGTGCTCAATGCTGACCATTGGCAGCGCGCAGGCAGCTTTTGCGGGGCCGTCTACAGGTTATGAGAGCGACATGGTGGCAACCGTGGCAGCAGACCTTTCGATCTATGCGGATGAGGATGAAAACTCAGAAGTAGTAGCGATGGCTGAAAAGGGCGAGTCCTATGACGTAGTTGGAAAGGCAGATGACAGCTGGATCAAGGTAGCGGCCGGTGAGATGGAAGGCTATTTGAAGGTTCAGAGTAGCGTTATGCTCAGCAAGGCAGAGGAAGCAGCTGCAGTCGCAGATGCATTTGTCGCAGAGCAGAGCAATCTCTCGACCAGAGAGCAGTTAGTCAATTATGCACTGCAGTTTGTAGGTGGACGTTATAAATTTGGCGGCAGCGACCCGCACACAGGGGTTGACTGTTCTGGTTTTACGAAATATGTGATGCAGCACGGTGCCGGTGTGAGCCTGAACCGTTCTTCAGCTTCCCAGTCCAAGCAGGGTACAGCAATCAGCGCTGACCAGATGCAGCCGGGCGACCTGATTTTCTACGGAAGCGGAAGAGGTATCAACCATGTAGCGATGTATATCGGTGACGGCAAAGTGGTACATGCTTCAACTGAAAGGACCGGCATCAAGACTTCCCCATGGAACTACCGCACACCGGTTAAGATTGTGAACGTGCTGGGTTAAGAATGAATTTACGAAACATCTGCATGGAACCTTTTCATGAAAAAAGGGTTGGATGCAGATGTTTTTTGATTTCATAGGAAATTGCGTCCGATGAAACAAAAAAATATTTCTGACATAAAAAGTAAGAATTACCCTGCATACTTTCGCAGTAAAATTCCATACTAAGACCTGTAACAAGAAAGTGACGGTTAAGCGGCTGTTCACAGGAAGCCGGAACCGACACGTAGAAAACCTGACAGGGCAGGAATTTAGGAGGAATGACTTATGTCAAGCAAAAACAGTTACAGCAACTATGATAACAGTGCCGAGAAAAACAGCACCAAAAATGCATCCAAGAACAGCTCTAATTATGGTTCCAACCAGAGCCAGAACCGCATGCAGAACCAGAGCCAGAACCGTTCCAGGAATAGCTCTAAAAACCAGTATCAGGACAAGACAGAGGATGATTACAGCGATTGTGACTGATGAGACAGGCAGATAAGAGAAAAATAGTGAATGCCGGGAATGCGGAATCTCCACCGTTTCCCGGCATTTGTTCGTTTTCTAGCCAATGGAAGAGGCTGCCGCATCTCCTCCGACACCTGTCCGCCGGACAAAGCATATATTAATATTACATAGAGTTAAAAAAGAAATCGGGTTCTGTCAGAAACCGTTTTTGTATAAAATGAGGAGGGATGACGGATGTATCAGACCATACCGGTGCGGCATCTGGACGCGTGGCTGGAGCAAGGGTACACGGGACGGCTGATTGACCTTCGGACGCCGGAAGAATATAATGTGTCTCACCTCTGCGAGGCGGAAAATATTCCATTTTTATGGCTTCAGGATAACCGGCAGACACTTACAGGTGAACGTCCGCTTCTGTTTTACTGTGCGCGGGGGAGTGAAAGCCTTCTGGTGTGCGGCTGGTATGACCGGATGGGATATGAGGTTTATAATCTGGGCGGCGGTTACCGCTTTTATCAGGGAAAGTATCAGTGCAGCCTGAGATAGACACTTTTGCCGCGGCTTTTCATTGACAGATGCAGACCAGTCAACTAGAATAAAAATGGTGAAGACTGTAATGAAAATAAAAGGGTTCTTTGCATGAAATGATTTGGCAATGAATCCACAGAGAGATAAGAGGAAAAAAGATTGGAACGATATGAACTGATTGCTCCCTGTCATTTTGGACTGGAAGCAGTGTTAAAAAAAGAGGTAGTGGATCTGGGCTATGAGGTTACCGAGGTGGAAAATGGCCGCGTAACCTTTATCGGCGATGCGGAGGCGATCTGCCGTGCGAATATTTTTCTGCGGACGGCGGAGCGCGTCCTTTTAAAAGTGGGAAGCTTCAAGGCAGTGACCTTTGACGAGCTGTTTGAGGCGACCCGTGCGATTCCATGGGAGAAATATCTTCCGAAGGACGGTAAATGCTGGGTTAAAAAGGCGTCGTCTATTTCGAGTAAGCTGTTCAGCCCGTCAGATATCCAGAGAATTATGAAAAAGGCGATTGCCCGTCATATGCAGGAATATTACGATCTGGACCGGATGCCGGAGACGGGCAATGAATATCCGCTGCGCGTCTTTTTCTATAAGGATCAGGTGACAGTCGGTATCGATACGAGCGGCGAGTCGCTGCACAAGCGCGGTTACCGTCAGATGACGAGTAAGGCGCCGATCACGGAAACACTGGCAGCGGCGCTGATTCTTCTGACTCCGTGGAAAGCGGACCGGATTCTGGTCGATCCGTTCTGCGGAAGCGGTACTTTCCCAATCGAGGCGGCGATGATCGCGGCAAATATGGCACCGGGCATGAACCGTTCCTTCCTGTCGGAGAGCTGGACAAACCTGATTCCGAAGAAATGCTGGTACGACGCGATTGATGAAGCGACCGAGATGGTGGATGATACCGTAAAGGTAGACATTCAGGGCTACGATATTGACGGCGAGGTAATCAAGGCGGCGCGGGAAAATGCGGAGAGAGCCGGAGTGGATCACATGATTCATTTCCAGGAGCGCCCGGTGGCGCAGCTGAGCCATCCGAAGAAATATGGCTTTATTATCACAAACCCGCCTTACGGCGAGCGTATCGAGGAGAAAAAGAACCTTCCAGCGCTCTATAAGACGATCGGTGAACGGTTTAAGGCGCTGGATTCCTGGTCGATGTACCTGATTACCGCGTATGAGGACGCAGAGCGCTATATTGGCAGGAAAGCGGACAAGAACCGGAAAATCTATAATGGTATGATGAAGACGTATTATTATCAGTTTATGGGTCCGAAGCCGCCGAGAAGAAAAACGGGGGATCAGGTTGAAGCGTAATGTTTTCTATGGGGCGCTTCTGGTGCTTCTGCTGGGATTTCTGGTACGCGAGAACCGTCTGATTCATATTCCGAAGCAGGTGGAAAAGACGGAGGAGAGCGCCGAGTGGCAGCCGGAGTGGTATGAGCAGATGGCCGAGGAGATTAATGACAGCCCGATCACGCTGGAAGTCGATGGAACAATGGTCGATCCGCAGCTTGGAAGCCTCCGAATGTCGCAGGACGGGCAGTTTATGATACCGTATGGGATGCTGCCGGACACGCTTTCCTGTGCGGCGCTTCTCTACGATGGAAACCGGCTTGTGATGGAGCGCGGCAATACTCATGCGGAGATGACGGTCGGAAGCCCGGAACTTTTGCTTGGGGAGGAGAGCCAGACGATTGCAGCACCCCCAGAGTGGGAAAATGGAATCCTGTATGTGCCGCTTGAGGCGGTGACGGAGGTATTTTCCTATGAAGAAAATTGGGATGCAGAGAACCGGAAAATGGAACTGACCGGGTCAGAGGATCCAGCCACGTTTTTGCCGGAATCCTATGATTACCGGAAGGCTGGCCGGGCACCGGCGGTTAAAAACCAGGGGAGTCTCGGAACGTGCTGGGCGTTTGCATCGGTGATGGCGCTGGAAAGTCGTGTCCGGCCGGAGTGGAATGTCAGCTTTTCGGAGGATCATATGTCCCTCCGGAACAGCTTCCATTTTTCACAGAATGCCGGGGGCGAGTATACGATGTCGATGGCGTATCTGCTGGCGTGGCAGGGGCCGGTGCTGGAAGAAGAGGATCCATACGGCGACGGCTATTCGCCTGACGGTTTAAGCCCTGCTTGTCATGTGCAGGAGATACAGGTGTTGCCGGAGAAGGATTATGAGGCGGTTAAACGGGCGGTTTACCTGTACGGAGGCGTTCAGAGCTCCCTGTATACGGCGATGGTCAGTGACCGCGACGACACGCATTATTACCGGAAAGAGACAGGGGCGTACTGGTATAATGGCGATGAGAAGCCAAATCATGACGTTGTGATCATCGGCTGGGATGACCACTATTCGAGAGACAATTTTAACCAGCCGCCGGAGGGGGATGGCGCGTTTATCTGCGCCAACAGCTGGGGCGGCGAATTTGGGGACGATGGGTATTTTTACGTGTCCTACTATGATACAAATATTGGGATCCACAACATTCTCTATTCTGGAATCGAGTCGGCAGATAATTACGACCACATTTACCAGACAGATCTGTGCGGCTGGGTCGGGCAGCTCGGTTACGGAAAAGAATCGGCATTTTTTGCCAATATTTATACGGCAGAGGAGAAAGAAGAGCTGGAGGCAGTCGGCTTCTATGCAACCGGGGAAAATACATCGTATCAGGTATATACCGTGACGGACGCCGAGGGCAGCTCCCAGTTCGGGCGGCGCAGAAAGGTGGCTTCCGGGGAGGTTGCGAACGCCGGATATTATACGGTTTTGC
>UMHT01001855.1_pt1 | contig 15490 bp, 15 predicted proteins | sample 1965601 | NCBI WGS metagenome assembly UMHT01 (sample SAMEA4836105, study PRJEB28245) | human gut metagenome | biome: gut microbiome; material: fecal sample | place: Denmark | collected 2008 | reverse complement strand
ATGGACAGGCGGGACGAAGGAAGTTAGGACCCGGCAGAAATGCGGGTGATCCTGGTAGACACGGGAGGTTCGCTGCCGTAGATGGGAGGGTATACACAAGGCCATGTAGAACGAAAATGATGACGTTTTATTTTGTGTACCCCAACCCCTCTATTTTCGTACCAGATACAGAGAAATGTCCATCTTCTTGGCTCATTCATCTGAGATATGGAACTAAAAATTCCTTGAAAAATAAGGAAAAAAGACTTGACTATATAGGGAGGGAATGTAAATGGAAGAAGGACAAACAGTGGAAATCCAGGAAACGAGAGAACCGCTTCGGGAGCAGGGCAGTATCCGGGCATTGCTGGAGCTATTGGAACAGCAGGGGATGGAGCAGGAAAAAAGGGATGTACTTTGTATGGCAGATTATATTGATTCCATGGAAATGCAGCTGGGAACTGTCTTAAAGGAATTGGGAGAGGTGAAAAAGCAACTGGGTGTGATGCAGGAAAGTAAGGTCAAACTCTTTGCGGTGAATACAATCCAGAAGGCAGAACATCAGGTGAAAACACTTCGTTTTCAGGTGGGAGAATGGAAACGAAAGTTTGTGGAACGGGCAGAACAGGCAGTAGTTGATTTTAAAGAAAAGGGGAAAGATGCCCTTGCCTGTGCGGTAAAGGGAATGCACCTTACCCAAGGCTTGCAAAAAATCCAATCGTCTCTGCATACGGTGATGCTGTCGATGGATCAGAAGATTGACCGTCTGGGGAGCATGGCGGAAGAACTGCATGTTGCCAAAGGGCATCTGAAAAACGCATTTTTGGAAATGAACGGAAAAGATACCGCAAAAATCACAGAGCGAAATCCGGAACAGGGAATAATCTTTCAAACCCAAAAGGTGTTATTCCAATCCATGCGGAGCATCCATCGGCTGGAACAGAAAACAGAACGATTGCAACAGCAGATCGGAAAACTGGAAGAAAGACAAGGGAAAACGATATCTTTGAAAGATACCCTGCAGGAACTGAGACAGGAATCGCACCCTCTGAAGCCTGGCAAAGAAGAAAAACAGAAGGCGGCAGTTCGATAAAGAGAAAATTTTCAGAGAGAGGTGAGAACTATGAAAGAAGAAACAACGATTACCTTTTTTGCATCTGAATGCGGGGAATTTCATGGGATGGGGGAGTGTATTGAATGCACATCTTTAAAAGAAGCATTCCGGCATTACCAGAGATTTTGCAAACGTTCCCCTCACATGGTTCCGTCTTTGGAGTTTTCCCTCCACCATGCAGACGATCCGCTGTATAACGAGGGAGAATATCCATTGGTGACCGGGGAGAAGGGAAAAGAGTTACTATCCTATGTTCCCTATTATGCCAATCATCCGCTAGTGCAGGAAGCGGTAAAGAAACTGGAACAGCTGGAGAGCCAGCAGAAGAAATCAAAAAAGCGAGGAAGGGAACGTTAGAAAGTACAAAAGATGGGAGGTGTGTGATTGAAAGAAATCAAAGAAAAAGTGCGGGATCAAAGTCCAAAGATCCGTAATCCTGCCTCCCGGCTTCCAAAGGAACTGGTACGTTCTGCGATGCTGGAAGCAAAAGAGAAGTCCAGCATCATGGTAGATAAGATCGGAAGAGAAACGGGGGAGGAATCCCCGGTAGAATATGCCGGAAACCGCATCCAGCGTGTGGAACAGCGCATAGGAAGGGAAAGTGCTTCGGCAGCCTATCGTGGCGGTAAGAGGCTGGCGGTGAAAACCTATGAGAAGGTAAAGGCGCAAAAACAAAAGCAGAGAGAAGCCACGACAACCCCGTTGGGAGAGGAAAAAGCAAGAGGTGGCACATCTACCCAGGCAGGGCAGACAATGGCAAAGAAAGGGCGAACAGAAGCCATAAGAAGCATTAAGGTTAAGCCGGAAGCCGAGAAAACAATCAAGGAAGCTGGAAATCGGACGGTAAAAACAGCGCCCCGTGTGGTGAAAGCCTCTCCGGTTTCTTCCCAGAAAGTGAAAACCCAGGCAGTCTTACAGAAAAAGCAAGCACTGAAATCCATGAAAGCAGCCAGGGAAGCGAAACGGGCTGCCATGCACGCGGTTCAGACTGCCAAGCAAAGTGCAAAGACTGCAAAGGCAACCGGAAGAGGATTGAAAGCCATGGCAGAAGCCGCCGCTCATGCAGTGAAAGCTGCATTTGCAGCATTGATGGCAGGCGGTGGTGCGGTTCTTGTTGTTCTGATTTTGATTGCAGGGATCATTGGCGGTGCAGCCTTTTTGGGGAATTCCCAGAGCAGTGAGGCTTTGAGTGCGGAAGTGCTGGCGCATACGCCCGCCATTCAAAAGTATGCCAGTGAATTTGGTATCCCGGAATATGTCCCGGCAATCCAAGCCATTATGATGCAGGAGAGCGGGGGCAGGGGAACAGATCCCATGCAGGCCAGTGAGTGTCCTTATAACACCCAGTATCCCAATACTCCCGGTGCGATTCAGGATGCTGACTATTCCATCAAGGTGGGGATACAATATTATGCAGATTGCGTCCGGGAAGCCGGATGCCAAAGTCCTCAGGATATGGACAAGCTGAAACTCAGTTGGCAGGGATACAATTATGGGAATGGCTATATCTCATGGGCATTGGAAAAGTTTGGCGGTTACAGTGAAGCCAATGCGCTGCAGTTTTCCCAGGAGCAGGCAGCCGCCCATGGCTGGTCGGGGTATGGTGATCCGGAGTATGTGCCTCATGTGATGCGGTATTATTCCGGCGGAGGTTGGTTTACCGGACTCTTTGGAAACGGACAGTTTGTCACCATTGCAAAAAGCCAGCTTGGAAATGAAGGCGGAGAGAAGTTCTGGTCATGGTGGGGATTTACAGAGAGACAAGAATGGTGTGCTTGCTTTGTCAGTTGGTGTGCGGATCAGGCGGGGCTCATTCAAAACGGAGCTGTGCCAAAGTTTTCCCTTTGTACGGCAGGCGTGGACTGGTTTCAGGCACAGGGGAAATGGCAGGGGGCAGGAAGTGTCCCAAGTCCCGGCATGATTATTTTTTTTGATTGGGATTATGACGGATGCAGTGACCATGTGGGAATCGTGGAAAGCTGCGATGGAACTACGGTACATACGATTGAGGGAAACAGCGGAGATGCAGTAAAGCAGAACAGCTATACGGTGAATTCTCAGTCCATTTTGGGATATGGACTGGTTGCTTACTAAAAAATGAGAAAAAATCAAAGAACAGATTGCATTGTAGGAGCAGAGGAACAATGCTATAATAGGGAAGCAGGCAGGGCGCACGTCCTGCCTGGTGATAAATACGAAAAGTACAATCATGAGATTGATAAAATAGAGTCATTGGGGAGTGGAATATTTGAAACGGGAAGAAATTTTTGAATATGTAAAAAAACAATATGGAACAATTCCGGAATATCTTTGGAAGAGTTCTCCTAAGAGTGCAATACTCCGGCATAAAAATGGAAAGTGGTATGCAGCTATTCTGCGAGTTGAAAAATCAAAACTGGGTTTGAAGGAGGAAGGAACCGTAGATATCATCAATGTGAAGTGTGAACCGGATATGGTTGGACTTCTGACACAGACCTACGGTTTTCTGCCAGGGTATCACATGAATAAGAAGTATTGGATCACCATATTGTTAGATGGAAGTGTAAGTGAAGCGAAAATTTTAGATTTTCTGGATATGAGTTATGATCTGATTGATGGGAAAAAGGATTGAGTTTAGAGGTTCTGTAACGAATTTGGCATAGGAGGGATTCTATTATGGACAAGAGAGAACAGATGATCCGGTTATGGTTTTCTATGTGGCTGGAAAAGAAAGATTTGGGAATGGACGATATTTTTGCAGAGAACGTGAGTTATACAGAAAGCTGGGGACCATGTTATAGCAATCGTGAAACTGTAAAGCATTGGTTTCAGGAATGGAATATGAGGGGGAGTGTAATCGCCTGGGATATCAAACAGTTTTTTCATAAAGAAAATCAGACCATTGTTGAATGGTATTTTAAAAATGTGATGGAGAAGGGGGATATTGAAGAATTTGATGGAATTTCATTGATTGAATGGTCAGAAGAGAATAAAATTCAATCCTTGAAGGAATTCGGCTGTAATCTTCATAACTACAATCCGTATCAAAAGAGTGATACGCCCCAATTCAGAGCAGAAAAAATTCATTGGTTTTAAAATTATTAGGCAAGTAGTATAAAGGGATTTTAGCAAGCAATGAGAAGGTGTATGGTGACATGCATCTTCTTTTTGCGTTCCAAAAGATTTTTAAGATTTACATGAATTTCTAAATGTGCCATAGACTTCTTTGTTTGTTGTAGATAGCATAAAAACCTTATGATACAATATCTGATTAGAGGAGATGAAACCGCATGAATAAAATTGCTATTATTGAAGATGATATAGACATTTGCAATATGATTGCAAAATTCTTAGAAAATAATAAATATATCGTTCATTATGCATTGAATGGTGCAGAGGGAATAGAATTGTGTAAATCGCTTGTTCCAGATTTAATAATACTTGATATTATGTTACCGAGGTTAAACGGAAATGATGTATTACAGAGATTGCGTAAATTTACAAACGCTCCAGTTATTGTTGTTTCTGCAAAAACAATGGTACAGACAAAAATAGACTTATTAAAATTAGGTGCTGATGATTATATGACTAAGCCGTTTGACTTACCCTGATAATTCTATTCGTATATACGAGTGCTTAGAGAATGTAAGAATGATTTCTAAATTGCTATCCAGTAATGGAGTTATTATTGATGAAATTTCTGTGCAAGGAGAAAATTTGGAAACATACTTTGAAAATCTAATAGGGGGGCGAAAAAATGTTTAATCAAATAAGAGCAGAATTTTATAAATTATTTCATACAAAGGCATTATACTTAACCTTTGCTTTGATTTTAGCGGTCTTTGGAATTTTCTCCATAGGCGGTCAGCAACAATTTGTGGTATCAAGTTCAAGTTTAGACGAAACATGGAAAATAGGAGAAAGGCTATTTAACACTTTTGCAGGAATGTGAAAATAAACAGGAGCAAGAACAATATCTGAAAATCATTAAAGCAAAAACTGACTATCTCACAGAGTTAGTGCAAGAATTTTATGATTTGTCTGTGTTAGAAAATGAGCAATCTGATGTTGAATGTGAGCGTATTGATATAAATAGAATTGTTACAGATTGCTTAATTGAAAAGTATTATGAATTTGGAGAAATCCAGCCAATCATTCAAGCAGAAAATGCTCCTGTATGGATATACGGAAATAATCTTATCTGTAAACGAATTATTGAAAATTTAATTGTAAATGCACTTCGTTATTCAGATAATTACATTGAAGTTTCTATCAATCAAAAAGGAGTGTTCACGATTAAAAATTCAACAAAATCCCTTGATAATATTGATGTAAATTCATTATTTAATAAGTTTTATACCGCTGATAAGTCGCGCAACAAAGGAAGTTCTGGTTTAGGCTTGTATATTGTAAAAGAATTGCTAAAAAAAATTGACGGTAAAATTGAAAATGTAAGTTACGAAGGAAATATTTTGTCAATTTCTATTCAGTTTTGCGTTGTCTGATTTATTATAAATTAGATTTTATTCCCTTTTCCTCTTGTTTGCCACAAACAGAAAAGAAAAAGTCCTGTCAAAAACTTACCACCATTGGTGGTGCTTGCACTCTTTACGGGGCTTTTTGTTTGTGGTATCTTCTCGCAAGAGAAAAAAGATTACTTGTCCTCACCATCAAAATGGTTATTCCTCAAAACTTCCCGTAACAGTTCCATATCTTCTTTTGAATTTGGGTTTATCATTTTCAGAACTTGGTAAGGTGTCTTATACTTATGATCCTCTATGCTTTCTCCAAACATATCCATGCTATATAAATCATCATAGCGGTCTAACAGTTTTTGAAATTTCCAATGTTGAATAAATTCTTTGATTAGGTAAAAATCAGACGCTTCAATGCTCGTATATAATTTCAAAAAGAAAATCATAAATTTTTCAATCTGTAACATTTCTAGGACATTTCTGTTGTAAAATAAGAATTGGAATGATAGCAAAATTGTCGTAAAGGATGAAAAGGAATGAAACAGATTTTAATCGTAGAAGATGATGAACTTTTGAATAAAATGTTAGTTTACAACCTACAGTCAGAATCCCATGGGATTGTTTCGGTGGAAACGGTAAAAGAAGCCATGGAAGTGCTGAAGAGCCAACTGTTTGATCTGGTACTATTGGATATCAATCTTCCAGATGGAGATGGATATGCGATTGCAAAAACAATCCGGGAAAAATATAGCGATACCATTGTAATCTTTTTGACTGCAAATGACAGGGAAAGTGATGAGATCCGGGGGTATGAACTTGGAGCAGTAGATTATATCACAAAACCTTTTTCTATCCATTCTTTGCAGAGAAAAGTGGAAAATGTACTGCGTATGATGGGGCATCATGTGTCCATGCAGGATGTCTTTGATGATGGCAGGTTGTTTTTAAATTTTGCAGAGCAGACAGCTATGCTGGGTGGAAAGCCATTAACCTTATCGACCTTGGAATTTCGGATGCTGAACCTGTTCTGTCAGAACCGCAATCGTGTATTAACGAGAAAGCAGTTGTTGGAAAAAATATGGGACTGTACAGAGAATTATGTGGACGAGCATACGTTAACGACAACGTTAAGCCGCATCCGGGGAAAGATTGAGACAGATGGAACGATATATATCAAAACCGTATATGGCATGGGATATAAATGGACCGGAGGTGAAACAGCATGATAGGAAAGAAAACCTCTGTAAAAAAGATGTTTTTTTGGCTGACTGCCGGCATGGTACTCTCAATGACAGCAATCATATTGATTTCCTTTTTTCTGACCCAAAATATCGCAGTGTTATGGGTTGGGCTGGTATTAACAGTCTGCGCTGCACTATGGATGCTTTTTATGGTACAACTGTTGGGAATGAGACTGTCAAATTTTACTTCTGAACTGTGCCAGATCCTGGATGACATGATGAACCGCAGTCAGGAACCTGAAAATGTATCCGACAGAGAGACGATTTTTGCCCGTATCCATCATCGTCTGGTGCGTCTGTATAATATCCTGCAGGAAAGCAACCGGAAAGTAGAAGCAGAGAGGCAGGAATTACAGTCCCTGGTGTCAGATATTTCTCATCAGGTCAGGACTCCGGTGAGCAACATGAAAATGATTGTAGATACACTTTTGACAAAATCCCTGGAAGAACAGGAGCAAAATGAGTTCCTGAAAAGTGTAAGAGGACAGATCAATAAGCTGGATTTTTTAATACAGGCATTGGTGAAAACCTCCCGTTTGGAAACCGGGGTGATTCAATTAGAAAAAGAAAATCACTTTATATATGATACGTTAGCCCAGGCTATGAGCGGAATCCTATATTCCGCAGAGCAGAAAAAGATCCATGTATCCGTGGAATGTCCGGAGGATGTGCGTGTGTCCCATGACAGTAAGTGGACAGAAGAAGCGATTTTTAATCTGTTGGACAATGCGGTAAAATATACCCCGACAGGGGAAAGTGTCCATGTGTCTGTAGCGCAATGGGAAATGTATGTGGAGATAAAAGTATCCGATACCGGAAAAGGAATTTCAGAGAGCAATCAGGCATCTATTTTCAAGAGGTTTTACCGGGAAGAAGAGATTCATAATCAGCCGGGTGTTGGAATCGGTCTTTATCTGACCAGGGAAATTGTGACACAGCAGGGCGGCTACGTTACGGTGGAATCACAGGTGGGAAAGGGATCTGCATTTTCTATTTTTTTGCCGAGATAAAGAAATATATGGAGGATACTATGGCAGCTGTAAAATTAGTTTCACTTACAAAAGAATATCAAAATGGAGAAAATTATATAAGAGCCGTTGATGATGTATCCTTTTCTATAAAAGAAGGGGAGTTTATTGCAGTCATTGGTGCTTCCGGAAGCGGAAAGTCAACCCTGATAAATTTAATCAGCGGATTGGAAAAGCCAACCCATGGATGTGTTTATGTGCATGATGTAAATTTGACGCAATTATCTTTAGAAGAACAGATTTCTTTTCGCAGATGGCACATTGGTGTTGTTTTTCAAAAATATAATCTGATTCCTGCCATGAATGTGTTTGAGAATATCGTGCTTCCGGCAAAATTACTGGAGAGGACAGTAAATGAAAAAGAGGTTTTCCATTTGGCAAAAACTTTGGGGATCGAAGAGAAACTCTTCCAGATGCCGGATGAGTTATCGGGAGGACAGCAACAGAGAGCTGCCATTGCCAGAGCTGTCTACACCCATCCTACCATTCTGTTAGGGGATGAGTTGACGGGGAATCTGGATTCCAGAACCAGCGCCTCTGTTATGGAACTGTTAAAAAAGATCAGCAGGCAATATCAGCAGACCATGCTTGTGGTTACCCATGATGAAAAAATCGCTGCCATGGCAGATCGGATCATCCGCATGAAAGACGGAAGGGTGGTGGAAGATGAAAGACTATGATTATCACCGTCCGGCAGAAAAAGTGCTTTTGGATTCTTATCGAAAGCAGAACCGGAACAAAAACCGCCTTTTGTTTCTGGCAGTTGCACTTACCGTTGGAGTGATTTTCTGTATGATAAGTTTTGCCTATGGGAAGATCCAGGTGGACATCCAGAAACATATCCGGACAGATGGAATGACGGTGTCAACGTATCTTGAAAATGGTACAGAAGAAATGGCAGGACAGCTGCATACGCTTTCCTACATAGCAGAAACGGGAAAAGAAAAATTTGCCGGAAAACTATGCGATCAAACGATAAAATATTGCGACTGTGTTGTGGCAGATGAAACAGCATTTGAAACTATGCTCTGTCCGGCCTATACACAGATCATAGGAACGTATCCCAAACAGGAAAACGAAATCATGCTTTCCACCAAAACCTTAACGTATCTGGGAATTTCGGAACCAAAGGTGGGAATGGAATTAAAGCTGGATTTTTATTGGAATGACCTTTTTCAAACAAAAGGAACCGGACAGCAGACGTTTCAGCTTTCCGGATATTTTACAGAATATCAGAATCAGGGGGCAAGTTCTTCCATTGCATTTTTGTCTGAGAAGAAACTGAAAGAAAGCGGAGCTGGATGGGACCCCTGCAGGATACTGGTGAAACCGGAAAAGGATTCTGTCAGTGGCATACAGATGGAACAGCAGTTGCAAAAAGATATCCGGTTGGAGGAAGGGCAGCGGATTGTCAGCATGGATTCGGCTGCATACCGGGCAGTGGAAGGAATGCTGGGAAGCTATGGATTTGCAGCCTTGTTCTCTTTTCTGATTCTGCTGTGTATGTTTTTGTTTATCTATAATATTTTGAATTTATCATTAGGAAAAGACTTACAGCAATATGGTCTGATGGAAGTGATCGGGGTACAGCAGCATCAGATTATACAAGTGATGTTCCGGCAGATGATGGAAGTTGTCTTGAAGGGAAGTTTTGCAGGCGTTGCCATAGGCAGTCTGGTGGTACTTGGAATCCTGCCCTCTGTCATTGGCAAATTGTATCTTGGACAGGCAGAAGAACTGGAGGGGATTTCATTCTATCAGCCAGGATTCTTTCTGATAGCCATTCTGCCAGTGGCAGTGACATTGGGGGTTGTGATACTTCTGGTAAAGCAAAAAATCAAAGTTCTGAGTCCTCTGGAGTGTATGAACTATGGAACTGGGACTGTTGCAGAGAAGAAACAAACAAAGAAAAGGAAAGCAGTTTTCCAAAGTTTTGGAAACAAGCCGGAAGTTTATCTGGCCAGGAGATATCTGTTTTACAATAAAAAGGCTTTTTTCATCACCATGATTTCTCTGACCATAGGATGCGGATTAGCCCTTGGATCTTCGGTGATTGTAAAGGGAGTAGATCTGCAAAACCAGTTTATGAAAGAACCTGATTTTCAAATCCGCATCACACAGGAAGCCTGCAGCACACTGATGGAAACTTCCCCGGATACAGAAAATATGGTCTTTTTCCCGAAAGAATTCTTGGAGAACATCAAGCAGACTGCCGGAAACAGCCTGCAGGATGAAACAAAGATTCAGGGATTTTACCCTATTATCGGGAAACAAGGTCGGGATAGCATCAAGTTACTCAATGACGGGGAAACCGTTCCGACTGTGATCCAAAAAATTTCTTCTTCTGAAAAAGAAAAACTGCAGGAATTTTTGAAAGAGCAGGAGATAACAACAGACTGGAAAACATTTGCACATGAAAACGGAACGATTCTCCTCCATGATCACAGAGTGTCAGAATATTCAGAAGAGCGGGCATTGGAGCAGCTTGGAAATACCATAGAAGTGTATGACCTGGTTCCGGTGGGAACGGATATGTCCGATCGGCTTTCAGAGACACTGATAAATTGCGGATATCTGGATATTACAAAAGAAGGATTTCCGGAATTAGAGTTGTGCTGGGATGGCAGAAATACCAATCTTCTTCTTGTAACAGAGGAAACCTTTGAAACCCTGTCAGAGAATCTGACCCCACAGACATTTGAAATGAGCTTTTCTGTAGAAAAGGAACAGGAATCAGGCTGCAAAAACAGGTTAAAAGGAATGATCCAAACAGAAAATATGGAATTTCAGTCTGAAAACGGATATGCGGAGCAATTAAATTTATTCCAGATGGAGAGTCGGTCAGACCTTTTATTAAAAGAACAGGAGTATATTCAGACCAGCAGGCGGTTGCTTCTGGTAATCAGTGGATGCCTGATCTTTATCGGGATTATGAATCTTTTAAATGTAAGGGTAACGGATATGTTACTTCGAAAAAAAGAATGTGCCATTATGAATCGTGTGGGAATGACCAGAAAGCAGTTGCAGCGGATGTTCCTTGCGGAAGGAATGTTTACCTGGCTGTTGCTGAGTGCTCTTCTGGTAACAACGGGAACGCTGTTGATAGGCGGGATTGGATGGTACATGAAAACAAAGATTTCTTATTTTGTATTCTATTATCCGCTGAAAGAAATGGCAGGAATGTTGCTGTTGTTATTGGCAGTCAGTCTGGTAACTCCCGGAATCCTATATCGAAGAGTTCTTGTAAAAAATAAATAGCAAAAAATGAAATGTCCGAGATTTGTAACAATTCAGGCTGAAATTCCTTGAATTTTGTTCTTTTCTCGGACATTTCTGTGACATTTGTATTTTATAATAGAGTCATCATAAAGAAAGGCAGAAAGGAGCTTATAGAATATGAGTATTTTACAGACAATCGATTTAAAAAAATATTATGGTACAGAACCGAATATTACAAAGGCACTGGATGGTGTGAATTTTTCGGTGGAAGAAGGTGAATTTGTAGCGGTAGTAGGTACTTCAGGTTCCGGAAAATCCACGATGCTTCATATGATGGGAGGTCTGGACACTCCTACCAGCGGAAGCGTTATTGTACGGGGAGAAGAACTGGCAAAGAAAAATGATGAAGAGTTGACGATTTTCAGGAGAAGAAATATTGGTTTCATTTTCCAAAATTATAATCTGGTTCCGATTTTGAATGTTTATGAGAATATTGTCCTTCCGGTAGAACTGGATGGAGATACGGTGGATCAGGGATTTATGGACGAGGTGGTTCATATGCTGGCGCTGGAAGATAAACTAAAGAATATGCCGAATAACCTCTCAGGAGGACAGCAGCAGAGGGTTGCGATTGCAAGGGCTTTAGTTGCAAAACCTGCGATCGTGCTTGCCGATGAACCTACAGGGAACCTCGACTCGAAAACCAGTGCAGATGTTATGGGATTGATCAAACGGACCAGTTATGAGTTTCACCAGACGGTGGTAATGATTACACATAACAATGAGATCGCCCGGCTTGCAGACCGGATTGTCCGGATTGAGGATGGAAAGATTGTAAGTTAAGGAGGCGATTCTATGACATGGCCTTTTGAAAACAATACCAACGCGATTACAGGAAAACTGGCAAAGCGAAGTCTGCAGGCTGATAAGAGAAGAAATATTTTTCTGATTGTGACGATCACATTAACAACTGCTCTTTTGTCTGGTATATTTTTTACTGTTTTTGCAGAACAACGTAAGATGTTATCAGATCTTCGAGGACAGTATCAAACAGTAGTAATGGAAACAACACAAAAAGAAATCGAACATCTTTCTACACAGCCTGAAATTGAGCAGTGGGGATTGTCAAAAGATTTTGAATCTGCCCGGTATCAAGACAGTACTCTTGCAGTGGAATATGCGGATAAGGGTTGGATGAAGCTAGGAAAAAGACCTTCTTATGTTGGGAATTTCCCGGAGAAAGAACAAGAGATCATCGTAGAACAGGCCTTTTTAGATTATTTTGGATTGCCACAGGAAACAGGACAGACAATTCGTTTGAATTTAGGCAACGAAGATCAGGATTATATCATTTCTGGTATTTTGCAAAAGGAAAATAATTCCAGAATGTTTTCTGTTATAGTGTCAAAAGCTTTTTTAGAAGCACAGGCAAAAGGAGAACCGCTTTATGAGTTCCGTTTTCGATTCGTAGGTGCAGATCGTACAGATATGGATGCGCTGAAATCAGATATTGCAGCTTTTTTAGCAGATCATAATATTCCTGAGAACCGAATTTTTTACAGTTCCAATTATTTTGATATTCGCAGTTTTCAATCCGATGGTGTATATGCTTGTATTCCCATTGCACTCATCCTTTTAGCTGCTTGCGGATTAGTTATTTATAGCATTTTCTTTATTTCCATCCGGGGAAAACTTCGGGAATATGGACGATTAAAAGTTCTGGGTACTACGCCTAAACAGATCCGAAAAATCATTCATAGAGAAAGCTTCCGATTATCAATTTGCAGTATTCCAATAGGAATTGCAAGCGGTGGAGCGGCAGGCTTTGCAGCGTCTCCGGGTTACTGGGATTGGACTGAGAACATTATAATTGCTTTGGGCGTGATGTTCTTTATAGAATTTATTGTGAGAATTTCTTCTTATGCGCCTATCCGGCTTGCAGCGAAAGTATCGCCAATCGAGGCAGTCCGCGCCAGTGGTTATCAGGCAGAGGGTTCGAAGAAAACTTCTCGAAAATCTGGAAAACATCTGTCACCAAATTATCTGGCTGTTATGAATTTTCGCCGGAATCCTAAAAAAGCAGTACTAACGCTGCTTTCCCTTGGAATGGCAGGTGTCTTTTTGTTCAGTACAGCAACTGTAGTGCATTCCGTCAATGCAAAAAATATGGCTGCTGTTCAAATGTATGAAAAATGTAATTATACGATCCAATGGGAGGCAGACTTGGAAGAGTTTCCGGAAATTAGTCGGAATAATCCTCTGACTCCAGAACTTAAAGAAAAAATTTTAGCGGTAGATGGAGTGAAATCTATAAATTCACGTGCTTCTTCCTCGGCTTTTGTGTCATTGCCCAATGGCGCTGCCGCAGATTTTTATCTGCACACCTTTACAAGAGAGGAAGAGCAGGAATTACTTTCTCCAGAGATGGTGTTGGAGGGAACTGCTGATTATGATGAATTAGTCAAAAACCATGGAATCGTTATAACCGATGATCTTGAGAAGCCTTTGTCTGCGATGTATTCAGGATATCAGCCTAAGATAGGTGATACACTGACTTTTCAACCTTATGGTGGAGAACCTATGGAATTTACGGTCATGGGCATAGCGAATGGCGAAAATATTACAAAGACTACAGGGATAGGACTGTTCAGCGTACCAGAGGATCTGGCGAAACAGCTTTATCCAGATATTAAAAACATGGAACAGGTTTGGAATGTTTTTACAGATGAAGATACGGATACTTTGCGTAAAGAACTTTATGCATTGTTAGATGATCCGTTACTGAATATTATTTCCCGGTCAGATTATGCCGAACAGCTAGAAGCCCAATTCAAAAATATTATGATGTTTATCTACGGACTTCTCGCTTTTCTGTTTTTCTTCTCTCTGGTCAATCTGATCAATACGTTAATGACCAATTTGATTGCAAGACAGCAGGAATTTGGAATTTTACAATCAGTAGGGTTATCCGATAAACAGCTTTCTAAAATGTTGACCATGGAATGCTTCTGCTATGTAGCCGTAACCTTGTTAATCACATTGATCGTAGGCGGTTTGGCTGGCTTTTTGTTAGTGATAATTTTAGGGAAAACAGAAATCTTCGGACAATTAGTATATCAGTTTCCAATCTGGGAATTGCTTGTTTTTGCTGTACTACTCATGTTTGTGCAGGCACTTTACTCGATATACGCCATCCGTTCTATACGGAAACAATCATTAGTAGAGCGAATTAAAATAACAGAATAAGGAGGTGGCAGGCTATGACTTGGCCTTTTGAAAATAATACAAACGGAATTGTCAAGAATCTGGCGAAGAGAAATTTAAAAAGCGAAAAACGAAGAAATGTCATGGTGATAATCGCCGTTGCGCTGGCGGCGTTTCTGATCTGCTTTACGGGAATTGTGTCTACTTCCCTGACACAAATGCAGCGCAATCAGGTTGTCGATACTTATGAGGCGGTTTGGATGGGCGTAGAGGAAAACGACATTGAAACCCTGAAAGGACTGCCAGAGTTTGAGCGCGTAGGTGGCTACTATACGCTCGGCGAGGAACTTTCGGAACAGGGTTATCATGCGTCCTATGTGTATTGTGACGCGCAAATGATGGAGATTACCAAGGCGCAGATGAATCTGTTAGAGGGCCGGGTTCCTGAAAAAGCAAATGAAGTTGTCGTAAGCGAATACTTTCTTTCCACCTATGGAAACAATGCCAAGATTGGGGACACTGTGACCTTAGACACCGAGAGTTTTCATGGTGATTATGTTGTTACCGGCATTATGGACAGCGTAAATGAAAAAGAAGCGAATACCTGTGCCATCATTCTTTCCAAAGCTGCCCTGACAGAATGGAATAGGTTTGATCCGGCTGGGTATCGTGCCTATGTCCATTTCAAAAACAGCGACCAGTTGGGAGAAGAACTGATGACCTCTTATTGCAGGGGGATTGCAGAGGAATATCAGCTTCCTATGCCCAAAATGAACAACAAATATTTTGCTTATACTTCTAAATCCTTTGCTTTTGCACCGATAGCTGGTGTGATAGCCATTGTTCTGATCGGCGGTTATATTGTAATCCAGAGTATTTTCCGTATCTCCATCAATGAAAAAATCCAGAGCTACGGGCAGCTTCGGACGATTGGTGCAACACCAAAACAAATCAAGCGGATTGTAAAGCAGGAGGGACGCAAACTCGGTAGTATCGGGATTGTGATAGGTACAGTGTTGGGCGTATGCGGCGGTTTTCTCCTGTTTTCTAAGGGGTTTAACGCTGTTTCCTATGTGGCAACGGTTGTTTTGACGCTCATAAGCAGTTGGATTATGGTATCTGTTTCCATCCGTAAGCCGGTGAAAATTGCGGCAGGGATTTCCCCTATTGAAGCCGTCCGTTTTACCCCGGCGCAAAAGAATATCCGCAGCAGGAAAAAGAACATCAAGCTCAATCCTGTTTCAATGGGAG
>UMHT01012451.1_pt1 | contig 15777 bp, 10 predicted proteins | sample 1965601 | NCBI WGS metagenome assembly UMHT01 (sample SAMEA4836105, study PRJEB28245) | human gut metagenome | biome: gut microbiome; material: fecal sample | place: Denmark | collected 2008 | reverse complement strand
ACTCCACCGTCATTTTATTTCTATTAATATTTTTGTTTTTCAAAGTATTTCTTTGTCTCTGCAACTACCACACCGCTCAATGCAACCAGTGCGATCAAGTTTGGCAGAGCCATGAGTCCATTGAAGATATCTGCGATCGTCCATACAGCAGATACTGTCATGAACGGTCCGATAAACACTGCAAGGATATACAGCCAGCGATATCCTTTTAAGACAGCCTTTTTGTCTCCGACTAAATATTCCAGGCACTTTTCACTGTAATAGTTCCAGCCAAGGATCGTTGTAAATGCGAAGAATACCAGACAGACCATCAGCATAAATGATGCCACCTGCTCCGGAAATGGCAGTCCCATCTGGAATGCCTTTGTGGTTACAGATACACCTTCTAATCCCATATCCCAGGCTCCTGTGATCACGATAGAAAGTCCTGTCATCGTACAGATGATCACGGTGTCAATGATCGTTCCAAGCATGGAAACAAGTCCCTGTGCCACCGGCTCGTTTGTCTGTGCCGCTGCTGCTGCGATCGGCGCACTTCCAAGTCCTGCCTCATTTGAAAAGATTCCGCGGGCAATTCCCATCTGCATGGCGATCAGTATGGAGCCAAGTGTTCCGCCTGCAGCCGCACGCAGTCCAAATGCACTCTGCACGATCTCAACAAGTGCCCCCGGAATCGCACTAAGGTGTGTAAAAAGAACGATCAGTACCACAACCACATAAAGCAGTGCCATAAAAGGTACCACAACCTGTGCCACCGTAGAGATACGCTTAATACCTCCAATGATGACCAGTGCCACACACAGGGTAAGGATAATTCCTGCGATCACAACCGTCCAGGAATATGTTCTTCCAAACAATTCCACTGTCCACGTATTCTGTGGATCAAAGAAATTATTCACAGCACTCGTGATTCCGTTAATCTGTGTGAAAGTTCCGATTCCAAGTAACCCCACACCAACACCAAAAAATGCAAAAATCTTTGCAAGCCATTTCCATTTCTCGCCCATTCCGTTTTCGATGTAATAAAACGGTCCTCCGACGATATGACCATCTTTTGCTACAACACGGTACTTAATGGCAAGTAAACACTCGGAATATTTTGTTGCTGTTCCAAGCAGTGCCGCGATCCACATCCAGAACAATGCTCCGGGACCTCCGGCAACAAGCGCTGTTGCTACTCCGACAATATTACCTGTTCCGATCGTTGCAGAGAGTGCTGTACAAAGTGCACCAAAACTGGAAACTTCCCCATGTTCCCCGTTTTTTTCATTTGCCAACATATGTTTTATGGCAAGTGACAGTTTTGTGATCTGAAGTCCGCGCAGACGGATCGTAAGAAAGATACCAACCGCAAGGATCAGTACGATCAGTGGAACACCCCAGACGAAATCATCAATCGCTTTTAACATTTGTATTCGTTCCTTTCCTTGGCTTTACATATGTACCACTTTACCATGGGAAAAAACTCTTTGCAAGCACTTATTTTACTTAAAATATTTTACACCCCAGACACTCTCATTTGCCCCGACTGCAGAAAATGTCATTACATCCGTTCCCGCTTCATCTTTCATCTGACAAAATACACCGTTGTATTCTTTATCCCCGTATGTAACTGTCATATAACAGGTTCCTTCCTCCATGCCCCAGGTTCCTTCCATATTTTCACCGTATACTTTTCCATTCTCCATAAGTACCAGTTTTACCGGCTCGGCGATCTCTGCATTGATCGCAGTTCCCTGGTCGATCACATAATACGTTCCCGCCACCTCTGAAATATCATAACCGTCTTCTGCGATCGTCTCGCCATCGGTTGCATAAGGCAGCATACATGGCCATCCATCCCGGTTCAGAAAATACTGATGCACACGCGGTTCATGATATTCCTGTCCATTGTCAAAACGGGTATGATATACAATATATTTTTTTCCATCTTCATCCACAAAAGCAGAGTTGTGACCGGTCGCCATATATGCCTTATCAAGCCCCGGCAGATAATAATTACCAGAAAGTTTCAGACCATAAGCTGCATTATCATCCCACATGCCAGGATATGCCCCATTCATATCGATATATTCTCCATCCACTGTTTTAGAACGGAACACGCGCATCTGATAACCACCCTCTCTGGTTAAAGAACCATAGGAAACAAACAGGTAATAATATCCGCTCTCATCATCATAGAGGATATAAGGTCCTTCGATCGATTTATGTCCACCGCCAAGAAGCCGTTTTCCAAAATAAGTATCCACATCATTTTCATCGTCTTCCTGCGGATGAATGACAAGTCCTGTTTTCTCATCGATCTCTAAAAGAAAAATTCCACCCGACCACGAACCATAGACCATCCACATTTTTCCGTCGGCATCATAAAAAACAGTCGGATCGATCGCATTTGGATATTTCTCATAATTATATTTATTTCCTGCCATAATATAGTTCTTTTTGGCATAATCGATATCCACATAGTCAAGTACATCGGTTGCTTCAATCGTATCCTTTGTAAAGCCGGAATAGACCAGTGCCCCCTTCCATGTATACGGTCCCTGCGGCTGATTTGAAACCGCATAGCACAGGTTTGATGCATTCCATGTCGAAGACGTGCAAAAATACATATAGTATAATCCCTGCTCCCTGTTATAAATTACATCCGGTGCCCATACATGATATTTCTTATCATCGGTTGGTATCACAGAATCTTTACTTCCTGTATAATCAAATACATGTTCTGTTCCAAGCAGATTGTCAAAAATCGGATTCGACTGCGTATATCCGTCTCCGATCGATGTCCAGTTCCGCAGATCTTTCGATGACGCAGCAGACATGTGCGATCCAAAAATGTAATAGGTACCATCTGCCTCTATCACAGACGGATCATGTACACTGACTCCTGCCTTAATATCAGCCGTCGTTATTCCATCATAACTGACTGTAAAATCTTTTGGAACCTTCTCTCCTCCTGTCAATGCTGCCCCCGCAAGCACTGCAGTAAATCCCAATACAATACACGTAGAAAAAATGATTTTGTTATGTTTTCTCATACTGTCCTCCTTCTATACTGATAATCTCTGCTATACCCCAATTTCTGATTATCATTTTATTTCGTATGATACTTCTACAATAACAAAATCATTCTTGTTTTACAATTATTTAGTTTATATTTTTCTAAAATATTTTATTTTTATATTTATTCCGGCTGCCACTCCTGCTCCCGGAACAGATTATCCACGATCACACGGTACTCTGCCACCCGCTGTGTCTTTTTGATCTGCTTTACATATTTTTCCGGTTCCGTGAAGTATTTCGCAAAATAAAACCATAGTTCTTTCATCCGGAACAGTGTATTGCGCTCCCCTGACATTACATCCAGATAACCTTTCAGTACATCATCATGAAACGCATGAAACTGATCTTTTGTAATCGGCGCATGTCCCATCAGCTCTCCAACCAGTCCCGGATTCTTTAAAATTCCACGCCCAAGCATCATATGCTCTGTGTGCTGCGCAGTACTTCCACTGCCATGTTCCCTGTCTTTTCCTTCCATCTTCTGTATCCAGGCTTTATAATCATCCACCGAGCAGATATCACCGTTGTAACACAAGGTGTGTCTGCTGTTTTCCACTGCATATAAAAATGCATCCATGTCCGGCGTATTATTATAAAAGTCTTTCTGTACCCTCGGATGAATAATAAGCTCCTCCATCGGATATTTTTCATAAATGGAAAGAATACGTTCCCACTCCCCGGCATCATTTATGCCAATGCGGGTTTTTACCGATATTCTAAGCGGACAGTCTGCAAAAATTTCTTCCAGAAAATGATCCAATTCTTCCGGCACTGCAAGAAAACCTGCTCCACGGTGCTTTGTGACAACCGTACCGGATGGACATCCGAGATTTAAATTAACACTCTCATATCCATAGTTCCCCAGTTCTTTTGCAATCGCAAGAAAATCTTCTGCACGGTTTGTCAGGATCTGCGGAACCACATGCATCCCTTTGTTATGCTCCGGCAGAATGTCCTTGATCTCTTTGTAGTTCATCTTTTTATTGTTGATAAACGGTGTAAAATAAGTATCAATATCTCCAAAGTGCTTCTGATATGCATTACGGAACACAAAACCTGTGAGTCCTTCCATCGGTGCTAAATAAAATTTCATTTCTGCCATCCTACAATGCTTCCCACTGTGCATACAGTTTTACCTTTGCGCCGTCCGTGAGTGAAAGATTCGATACAGATGCCTCATCTCCATAAAAAGTCTCACTGCCATCCGGTCTGGTACTCCATCCGATAAACTGATATCCATTTTTCTGGAATGTATTTGCAGGCAGTTTATAAGTCGTATTGTATTTGCAGGAACTGATCGATCTCATCGTTCCGGCGGTTGCACCATTTCCATCAAATACAATGTCATAAGTATTGATCTTCCATTTTGCATACAGCTTGTAATTTTTGCGGGTTCCTTTCGTAATCTTTGTGATCCTGTTTTTATAAGCAGAATCCGTATACCATCCTTGAAACGTATACCCCTCTTTTGTGGCTGCTGCCAGTTTAAAAGTAGGTGTATCATAATAATAGCTGGTCGGATTGCCGGAAGGAACAGTACCACCACCTGATACATATTTTATGGAGTATGCTTTCTTACTCCACTGTGCATACAAAGTGATCGTTTTGCCGTTTTTAGCTGTGATATTGCGGATATCCTCTCCGTCCTCATAAAAATCACCTTTACCGTTTTTCTTTGTATTCCAGCCTTCAAACACATAGCCTGTACGCTTATATTTATTTTTTGCCAGTGTGTATGTACTGCCATATTTACAGACAGTCACATTTTTCATGGATCCACCGGTTGCACCATTGCCATTGTATTTGATCTTATATTTGTTAATCTGCCATTTTGCATAGAATGTAAGATTTCCAATGGTACCTTTTTTCACCTGTGTCACACGTCTGGTGCATTTTTTGTCTTTATACCAGCCTTTGAATGTATAACCGTATCTGACCGGTGTTTTTAATTTGAATGTCTTAGTATCTACATTGTATTTCTTTACTGTTCCGTCAGCAAGTTCTCCACCGTTTGCCTTGTAAATGATCTTGTAAGTATTTCTTGACCACTGTGCATACAGATCAACGACTGCACCATTCTTTGAGGAAAGATTCTCTATTTCTTCCCTGTTACCGTATTTTCTGCCACTTCCATCTGCTTTTGTGCTCCAGCGGACAAATTTATATCCCTTACGCTTGAATTTATTGCTGTTAAGCGTATAGTCCATATCATACTCAAGATTTTTCATTTCTTTTACACTGCCACTGGTTGCCTTGTTTCCATGAAAACGGATCGTATATTTATTTGCTTTCCATTTTGCATACAATGTAAGATTGCCTTTTGAACCTTTCGGGATCGTTGTGATCTGGTTCTTAAAGCTGCTCTCCTTATACCATCCCTCAAAAGTATAACCTTTTTTGGTCGGTTTCTTCAATGTAATCGTCTCAGTTGTAACCTTATACGACGATGGATTTGCACTGTTGTTTTCTCCATCATACAGTACATATTTAATTGTATATTTTTTATTTACCGGATTGTCCGGGTTATCGGGATCATCCGGGTCATCCGGACTGTCGCTGCTATATTTCGCCCAATAGACATCTCTCGCACGTTTTGCACGTCCTTCAAAATATACACTGGCACAGCGCTCAAAATAACGTGCCCAGTTATATCCTGCCGTATAGGCTCCGTCTGCAGTGTTTTCCACATTTTTAATTTTGGAAAATGCACTGCTTTCCGAATGCTCCAGCTCATATTTTAAGAACTTAAGCTGACCCTCGATAGAAGTATAATCATAGCCATTACTGCTGCAGTAATTCTTAAGATTATCAAATCTTGATGCATTCCACTGGCAGATACCATAACTGATCTTGCCATTGGTATCGATGACACTTGCGGTCGGATTAAAAGATGATTCACTCTCAATATTCGAAAGCACGCCACAGGCTGCTGCCGTATTTAATTTCAGCTTCTTTTTTGCAAAATTATATACTTTTTTCTCGTTGGATTTTTTCTCACTCTGCGAAATACCAGCACCTTTGTATAAGCCTGTACCAGAAATGATCACATTGATATACGGTATTTTCCTTTTCAGTCCTGCTCCAAGGGAATATTGCTCTGTATCCCATCCCGGATCAAATTCATAGACAAAATAATTTGTATTATCATAATCTCCGACACAGTGCCAGGTTACCGGAATGCTTGTGGCATCCTTTCCGCCATCCAGATACACATCAATGCTCTGTGGCATTTTAGCCAGCAGACGTTCCAGGCTGATCTTGCCCGTCATACGGATTTCTTTCGGATTGTCCGCCAGGTCTGCAAAACCTGTGATTTTTCTTTTCTCTGCCATGCTTTCCTGTGTCTTTGTTTCTGCTGCATACACAGACATATCTGTTGCAGCCGTACCGACAGCAAGCAGGAGCGCCATCGCCCCTGCTGCCAGTCTTGTCATGATTTTCTTTGCATAACTTTTCATAGCTGTCCTCATTCCTGCGGATTAACAGTATCCTAAGATTTTTATTAATAGGTCTTATACCGGATACTGATATTTACCTTGCCGTTTACACCATTTACCGTACCCTGATTTGTATATCTCCACATTGCAACATTTCCTTTGCCCTGATAGCCGCTTCCAAGGCTTTCTGCACGGTAATTGATGATCCACAGATCTGTTCCTGTAAGTTTGCTGGTATCCACATACTTGCCAGGATACTGCTGTAAAAGTTTCTGGTTGATTCCAAGTGCAAACTTATACTGTTTACCGCCATCAATGATCTCCGTCTTAAATGCATTGATAAAATCAATTCTCTGCGTTGCTGTTACATTGTTGTATAACAGTGACATATCATCCAGTACATACACAACCGGATAATCAAGCTTCTGTGCATTCAGGATATTTAATACTTTATCGCCCTCACTCTTTGCCTGAGCTGCATTCTGCGCCACGGAATAGCAGTATACACCAACTTTAAGACCTGCTGCTTTTGCATTATTATAATTCGTCTGGAACTTTGCATCTGCTGTTGTTCCTTTGGAAATACGGAGCATTACACATTCATATCCAGATGCCTTAATGGCATTAAAATCTACCGTACCGTTATCACTGGAGATATCGATGATCTTGTTTTCCGTATCAAGTTTATCTTTGACTGTTACTGTGATCTCTTTTGTGATTCCGTTTGCGGACGCCTTTACAGTCGTTGTTCCTGCCTTTAAACCATAAATTGTTCCGTCAGAAGAAACAACTGCAATCGTGGAGTTAGATGAAGTCCAGTATACCACACCGTATGGTTTTGCAGTTGCTGTTACTTTTACACTCGTTCCTGTCTTGATCAGTACACTCGTTGTGCTCACTTCAAGTGCTGACGATATAACACTTACACAATCCGTTGTCGCACTGACATATGCTCCACGAACCGCATATATCTTATAGTAATAAGTTTTTCCTGTTACAGCGGTATAATCAACAAAAGAGTTTGTCGTACAAAGTTCAGTAGCAATCCTGTATGTTCCATTCTCAGAAGTACTTCTAAGTACCGTATAGGTTTCTGCACCATCTACCGCATTCCATGTCAGTTTGATCTGGTTTTCTGCAATTGAGGCTGCATACAGTCCAGTCGGTTTTGTAAGTACCGGTGTTGCCTGTTTTACGGCAGAGTAATTGCCATATAGTTTCTTTCCATTTTTATTCACATAAGCTCTTACTTTATAATAATAGGTCTTTCCTGTCTCTAACTTACTGTTCTTATAAGAAAGCGTATTAACGGAAGAACAGGTTTTGACTGATTTATATTTTCCATCTTTCTCTGTTGCACGATATACACGATATCCATCACACCCTTCTACTTTCTTCCAGGAGACCGTAATGGTGTTATAATTTGCCGCAACTACCTGAATGGATGGTTTTCCCGGAAGCACCTGCATGGACGCCGGCTCTGAATAATCACTGTAGATTGTCTTTCTGCCGGATGTACAGAATGTGCGGACTTTATAGTAATAAGTATTACCGGTTACAAGTCCTTTATCTACATACGAGGTCGTCGTTCCCTTATTGATGGTTTTGATCTTTCTGTATTTTCCATTTTCGGAAGTACTGCGGTAAATTGCATATCCCTTTACATAGCTGTTTTTGGATGCTTTTACCTTTTTCCATGTAACTTTCAGGCTTTCATTTCCTGCTGATTTAATTTTTACAGTTGTGACACTCGGTGAAGCTGTAATTCCTTTTGCAGGCGAATAAGAGGAGCGAAGCACTTTGCCACCTGCAATATTTTTATAGGTCACTACTTTATAATAATATTTTTTACCGATCTTGACAGTCTTGTCTGTATAAGATCCGGTCATGGCTCCGCTCTTTCTTTTTACGGTTCTGATCTGCTTATAGCTTCCTTTTTTGGAAGTTGAACGATAAACAATGTATCCGTCCTCGTCCCCGGCAGAAGTCACATTCCATGTCAATACAACGCTGTTATATTTGCCGGCTTTGATCGTATCGATCGTTACCGGAAGAAGTTTTGGTGTTGCGGTAAGCTCATTTGAAGTTCCACCATATGCTCTTTTTCCATTTTTATCTTTTGCAAAAGAAACTACTTTAAACGTGTACTTCTGACCAGGTGTAAGTCCTGTCACTGTATAGGAAGTGCTCTTTGTACTGCACCGTTTCAGCAGCTGGTCAGCACCGTTTACGATCTGATATACAGCATATCCGCCACCGGTCGATGGCATGTTAACTTTATTCCAGGTCAGTTTGACCGCTGTTGCACCTGCTGCTTCTGATTTTAATGTTACTGCTTCCGGTGCTGCTTTGATCGTCTGTACATCAGAATATTTTCCTGCTACATCCTTATCCCCAACCGTACGGAATGCACAGACTTTGTAGTAATATTTTTTTCCTACGGATAATTTTTTATTGGTATAAGTAAGTGTTGTCTTATCATTGACAGTCTTAACTTTTCTGTATCCGCTGTCCTTTTTGGTAGAACGATATATTTTATAACCATGTGCACCACTGATCTGGTTCCATGTGATCGTCACACTGTTGTAAGACGCATTTTTAAGTGCGATCTGTGGTGCCTCTAAAGCAGGGGTTGCTGTCGATTCATTGGAATAATCTCCATATACCTGACTTCCATTAACCGTTTTATATGCTCTTACTTTGTATGTATAAGCTGTACCTGCTGTAACCTTTGTATCACTGTAACCTGTCTTTTCGCCTGCTACAGTTGCGATCTTTTTGTAGGAAGATGATGACGTTTTTCTGTAAACTTCATAACCTGTCACCCCATCCACTGCACTCCATGTCAGATTTACTTCTTTATAACCTGCTGATTCTGCAGTCAGTTTTGTTGCTGACGGAAGCGGTTTTCCGGAAAGGATACCGGATGCATCGCCATAAACCTTTTTACCATTGACCACACAATATGGCTGTACTTTATAATAATAAGTGTTTCCGGCTGTCAGTGCTGTATCCACATAACTTACTGCTCCATTCGTGATATCCATGATCTGCGTATCCACTTTTGACTTATCTGTGGAACGATATACGATATATCCGGTTGCACCATCCACTTCTTCCCATTTCAGTGTCAGGCTGCTGTAGCCTTCCGCTGTAACCGATGTCAATGCAGCTTTTCCAAGCTGTGGTGCTGCTTTTATGGTTGCATATGTATCCGTATTGGCATAATCCTGTTGTCCGTTGTTTGTGTATTTCGTATATGCGTATACATGATAAATATAAATGTTCCCCGTCTGTACTCCCGTATCTTTATATGATACTGCATCCACGCCATCCACATGTGCGATCGTCTGCTCTGTATCTGCACCTTCCACTTTTCGTGTGATGGTATAACCATCTGCATCTGCTGCCTTTGCCCAGTTCAGACTTACCGTATTATATGTAGTCTCAGCGGTGCAGTTTGCAGGTGCCTTTTCCGGTTTTACAACAACATAATATGTATCCTTGTCACTTGGATTGTCCTTTACCTGCAGTGTGAGGACTGCGACACCTGCTGTAAGCGTCTTTACCTGTCCTGTAAGCTTTCCATTTACCATCGATGTGGTAAGTGCCGCTACACTGTTGTCATCGATCAGCCACTCGACCTCCGGCTCGTTATCTCCTGTTGTCTCAAACGAATATCCCGGAAGTGCAACCGTCTCTCCGGCACTGACAACTTCATATCTGTCTTTTTTACTGATAATAACTCCGTTTGCCGCTGCTTCTTTAATCTCTGTTTCCTCGGTAGCTTCTGTCTCTTCAGCCGTCTCAGTTGCTTCCGTAACTTCGGTCGTCTCTGTCGCTTCAGTTGTCTCCGTAGCCTCGGTTACCTCTGTCGCTTCGGTTGTCTCCGTTACTTCGGTTGTCTCCTCAGTTTCAGTTGCTTCCGTAACCTCGGTCTGTCCTGTTACCTCAGATGGATTCTCCTGTTCACCATTTTCTTTTGTCTGCTCTGACTGCTCATCTGCTAAAACTCCGGTCTCATTTTCTGTATCCTCTGCCTGCTCTACTACCTGTCCGTTTGCAGCTTCTGCCGCAAATGTCATGGTATCGGAACAGATGATCATAGCACCCGCCAATGTGATGCACAGACCGCGCTTTAACCATTCCAGTCTCTTTTTTATCATAACATTTTGCCTCCCATCCTCTTATTTTTCCTCTTTTGGGGGCAGTTCTTCACATAAACTGCCATCATTGGTATTGTAACACAATTTTCCTTTTGAATATAGTTTATAAGGGATTTTAAGCAAATATTAAGATTTTTTAAGCGTAATACTGCGCCTGCGTCCGGTAAAGCTCTGCGTAGATTCCATTTCCTGCCAAAAGTGTATCATGCGTTCCAATCTCAGCGATCGGATCTAAAGCGGCAGTCGGCTCATCTAAGATCACAAACGGCGCGTCTTTATAAAGTGCACGTGCAATGGCAAGCCGCTGTGCTTCACCGCCGGAAATATCGACTCCTGCACCATTGTTATTGTAAAGCTGCGTCTTTAAACCGTCTTTCATTGCTCTCACACGTCCGGAGAGTTCGACCTGATCTAACACTTCCCATGCTCTCTCTTCATCCACCTTGCTGCTTGCAGCGATATTTTCGCCGACCGGCAGGGAAAACATCGCAAAATCCTGAAAGACAACCGAAAATGCCCTTGTGTATTCCGCATAATTGTATTTCCAGATATCAATGCCGTTTAAGGTGATCGTGCCCTCCGTCGGCTCATAAAGGCGGCAGAGCAGTTTGACTAACGTCGTTTTCCCGGCACCGTTTTTTCCGACCAGTGCCATTTTCTCACCAATGTTAAATTTTAAGCTGACATGGTTTAACACCTTTGTCTCACAGTCCGGGTAGGCAAAACTTACATCATGAAATTCAAATTCATACTGTCCGTCATCTCTCTTTTCAATCGGCAGTGTGCCATCGTAATCCATTGCCGGACTTTGTATAAATTCATCAAAAACACTTAAATATTCCGCTGAAAATTGAAAAGAAATGACCTGTGACCCAAATTCCGTGATACAGTTAACGGTCTGTGAAATGACACCCGCATATAAAATAACATTTCCGATATCGATCATCCCGTTTAATGCTTTCATGCCTACCAGCAGATAGGCGACTCCTGCTGCAAACTGATTGATACCTTCGATCGAACCTATGAATTTCCCATTTAATTTTCCCATCTGTAAATAAATGTTAAATCCTTCCATCTTCTGCCGGAATTTTCCCAGAAAAAATCCTGACAGACCATAAAGTCTGATATCTTTGCTGTTTTTTTCTGTCCGCCATCGATTTTCAGTATCAGCAGCAGGAAAAATACGACCGAATAACACATGGAAAAAAAATGTACAAAGATCTGATAACAGGTGTCTATCTGATCTTTAATATCCCCACTTCCCCCTGCCGTAAGTTTTGCACGCCTTAAAGAATCTATCGTCTCCTGTTTTTCAAATTTTTCATACTGCAGTTCAAATGCTTTGTCTGCCATCTGCTGCCTTACGATCTGCTGGCAGCTTTCTCCGAGTACTTCTATCCGTTTCTGGCAGAACCGGTTCACCAGCTCACATACAAACTGTGACAGTAAAAGTACCGCCACACTTTTCACACATGCCTCATAATCTCCTTCAATCGCATGGTTTAAAATCTGTGCCGAAAAATAAAATACCAGAAACGGAACGGACGCTTTCATAAATCCGCCTGCCGCCATGACAACAGCCACATCTTTTTTCCCTTTACTGATCATCTTTATAAAACTTGTAAATTCATGCCATATCTTCTTCATGTGACTGTGCCCCTTCCTCTTTGTAATATTTGCTCTGCACCAGGAACATTTCGGCGTACCCGCCACCCTTGTTCATCAATTCCTCATGGGTTCCTTCCTCCGTGATCTTTCCGTTTTCCAGAAACAGGATATGGTCACAGAACCGCGTCGACGCCAGACGGTGGGAAATAAAAAGCGCCGTTTTTCCCATCAGCATTTCATTGTATTTTTCATACATCTCATTTTCTGCGATCGCATCCAACGCTGCGGTCGGCTCATCCAGTAATAAAAGTGCACATCCTTTATAGAGTGCACGCGCAAGCATCAGCTTCTGCGTCTCCCCGCCGGAAAGATGGATTCCATCTTCCCTTACCTCTTTTCCGATAAATGTTTCCTCTTTCTGTGGCAGTTTCTGTATCTTCTCCCACAGTCCGGCATCCTTTAATGCCTCCCTGCATTTTTCCTCATCATAGTCCGCTCCCATACTGCATGAAACGTTGTCCGCAATGGAAAAAGAATAGATAAATGCATCCTGAAAAACTGCAGCAAGCGACCGGTACCATGCGTCAAGATCCATTGTGGCAAGATCTGTTCCGTTGATATAGATATGTCCTTCATCCGGCATATAAAAACCGCATAACAGTTTGACGATCGTTGATTTTCCGGCACCGTTAATGCCGACCAATGCCATCTTTCCGCCTTTTTTCATATGAAAACTCACATCATCTAATATCTTATAATCAGTTCCCGGATAAGAAAAACTGACATGTGAAAATTCAACCTCTACTGCCGCCATCTCATCCTCTAACCGGACTCCCTCGCCATGGTGATATATATTCTCCAGCTCTGTAAATTCCTGCATCTGTCCAACCGGTTTTAAACAGGCTGATATCTGGCTGATCTTCATGGTCAGTTCCGAAAAATAAGTGGAAAATCCACTGACAATTCCGATATAAAGCACAAAACGTGCCACGGACATTCCCTGCATCAGCTGCCCGATCAGATAACCGTAACAGATCACATCCCTGCCAAGCTGCAGCAGCAGTCCAAACAGATCATCCGCAAAATAACAGGCTTTTTCTTTTGCAAGCAATGTCTGGTATTTCTTGTTTGCAGTCCGGTAATGACCACTCAGCCATTCTTTCATCTGGTAAAGCCTTACATCTTTTCCGTTTTCCACGGTATATGCCTGACGGTCGATATAATCCTGTATTACCGTAAGTTCTGCCTTTGCATCACGGTGCTTTAATTCATAATTATTTGCCAGTTTATAACTTAAGATCTGGATCAGTGAAATTGTGACTAAAAGCACAACCAGCCATGCCGACACGCCGGAGATTAAGGATGCATACAGGATCAATGCACCGGCTTCCTTTAAGAGCTCGACATCACAATGTAAGACGCCCTCGACACCTCTATAATTTCCGCTGACTGCCTCTCCTGCTTTCTTTAAAAGCTGCTGGACTTTTTCATCCTCACACTGTACATAATCAAGTGACATAAATTTCTGATAGCAGCGTTCGGTCATTCTGCCGCAGCGGAATTTAACGTACTGGAACTGATTTCTCCGCTTCAGATATCCGGTGATCATACACCAGATACTGTATCCGACAAAAAATGTCACAAGTTTTGCCATTGCTGTGGGCAGAGCTGCTGCGGTGATCATACCTTTTGTGTACTGCTCTAAGAATGCTATGATCATGGATGGAATCAAAATTGTGCCAAAGCCTTTGCCAATCTCAGCAATGATCTCTGCAAGGGCAAAAAAGATAGTGGACCTGTTGTAGTGCCATAGTTCGCTGAGGATGTAATGCTGGCTTGCTAAGGCGGTGTATTTTTTCGGTTGGTTCATGATGTTGTGACTCCTCTCGTTTGGGGTGGTGGTGGCTCGATCATTTTGAAACTCTGATGCAGGTTGTGGATGTTGTGAGAGGCAGACCAATTTAACGAAGGCACGCTTGCGCTGCGTGTCGCTCGTAGCGGATACTAAGCGACCAGAATACGGTCGCTAAGTACCGACGGCTCCCCAGCACCTTCTTATAAATTGGTCTGTCTCTCACAACAACTCTGTGTTCTGGATGAGTTTCATAATGATCTATCTCCACTATTTTCCCTGATACTTTCGTGATTTTGGTACATCTGTACGCTGTATCACTTCTGTACCTATACTCTATCAGTATTTTTTTCTCAGGCACAAAAAGTGCACGGAAGGTCATCTTCCGTGCACCAATGGTATCGTCCATATACAAACCAATTTTTTTCAGAAACTTTTACAGCGGCAGCATAATCTCCGTCACAAACACCCCCGGCTCATTCTGCCGGTTAATATAGCCGCCATATTTTTCAACCACAAGATTGATCCGTTTTAATCCATGTCCGTGATTCCCCCGCTTTTTGCTGATATACTCGGAATCCATCTTCCGCACCGTCTCATTCGTTGCATTTGACACCGAAATATAAAGCTGTTTTTTTAGCACGCCGATATAAAGGCGGATAAACGGTTTCTCCGCGGTAAGTTTCTCACAGGATTCCACAGCATTATCAAGGAGGTTTCCGATCAGGGCACACAGATCGATATCACTGACGGCAAGTGTTTCCGGGCATTTCGCCTGATAATCGATAGCGATTCCGTTTTTCTGTGCTAAGGATATTTTTGAATTTAAGATGGCATCTAAATTGACATTTCCAGTCTCGATCAGCTGGTTGACGTGATCTAAATCCTGCTCCAACAATCCTAAATATTCCTCTAACCTGTCATACTGCCCCATCTTCACATACGCTTTCATCGCCTGTAAATGATTGTGGTAATCGTGACGCCAGCCGCGCATGGTAAGATAGATATTCTGTATCTCCTGCACCTGTTTTTCGAGCAGGGCATTCTGGTACTCCATATTCTTTTCTTCCAGATATTTTGTAATCAGGGGTATCCTCATTTTGTTCCTCATTCCTGCTGTTTACAGCAAACTTCTTCTCCGAGGGGTGCACATCCCGCCTGAAAGGCTTTTTCATTCATAGGACGTAATTTCCTATGAATAAAAAACTTATTTTTCACACATATCCCCATGTTCCATATAATACCGGATAAACGCTTCATTTACACTCTTATATGCATTCCTGCTCACCGGCACACTACTGCCATCCGAAAGGATGCACTCTGTGCGCTGCACGCGCTCCACCGCCGCAAGGCTGACAATAAAGCTCCTGTGCGTGCTGACAAATTTTTCTGCCTGTTCCGGCTGATTTTCCATCAATTTCCCTGCTATTTCAGAAAGGTTCTTTTTGTATTCATAATCACCCGCGCTCGTGTGCAGACGGATATAATGCCCTTTCGCCTCCACACTATAAATGGTATCGACCGGAATTTTTACAGTCTCCCCATCCACGTTTTCGATCAGATAGCGTCTTTCTTTGCCAAGCGCATAAGAAATCTCCTCCAGCAGAGAAAACAGCTTTGTCTCTTCCACCGGTTTTAACAGGTAACGCAA